>OGZT01000853.1_pt1 | contig 23155 bp, 22 predicted proteins | sample 1576891 | NCBI WGS metagenome assembly OGZT01 (sample SAMEA3541521, study PRJEB24748) | human gut metagenome | biome: human gut; feature: human-associated habitat; material: faeces | place: China | collected 2012 | reverse complement strand
CCACTCTACGATCTTAATGTCCATTGTTATGCCAAGGTCTTTCCAGGCACTCTGTAAATATTCGGCAACCGGTTTATTATAACCTGCATCATTGGTCATATATTCAATGATCGGGAAGCCTTCTCCATTCGGATATCCTGCTTCAGCAAGGAGTTCCTTCGCTTTTGCCAGATCAGCCTCATAATCACTTACATTAAAGAAATCCCCGCCGTTATTCGCACGTGTTACTTCTTCAAAGGAGGAACCAGCTTCTACATCAGAGATACCAGGGCCTACGAAGTTGGTCGCCGGGGCAACGGTACCGATCATCAGTGTATTAGCTACATACTCACGGTCAACAGCAAGGCTCAGGGCCATACGCACTTTTGCATTATCAAATGGCGCCTTCTGTGTGTTAAAGATCGTATAAGAGGTAGCAAGACGAGGATCCAGATGGTAATCCGGGCTATCCTGCAGACTTGGAATCTCCTCAGTCGGAATATCCTTAATCATCTGTACTTCGCCAGTCTGATAAGCACTGTAAGCCGCGTTGGAATCTTCCATCAGAACGAACTTTAAGGAATTTAAGGTAACTTTGTCAGCATTCCAGTAATTTTCATTTTTTGCAAAAGTCATATGAGATCCCGGTACCCACTCGATCATCTTTAACGGTCCGTTGGATACATAGGTCTCAGGAGCCAGAGCCCACTGATCACCATTAGCATCTACGACATCCTTTTTAACAGGAGCCATGCTTGCGTGGGTGATGATTTTGTCAAAGTAAACACAAGGGCTGGCTAATTCTACAACCAGAGTCTTTGCGTCAGGTGCGGACACTGCCAAAGCGTCGATGTCTCCGGCCGCAGCTTCTTCATACCCCTTTACCATAGACAGCATGTCTGCCGCATACGGAGCCGCCGTCATCGGATCGGCCAGACGCTTCCAGGAATAAACAAAGTCTTCCGCTGTAAAATCGGAGCCATCGCTCCACTTTAATCCATCACGAAGATGGAATGTATAAGTAAGTCCGTCATCGCTCACATCAAAGGATTCCGCCTGTCCAGGAACAATATCATTGTTCTCATCAAAGGTAAGAAGCGTCTCAAATGCGTGCAGAATGATATTAGATGCATCAATTGCCGTGTTTAACGCCGGATCTACAGTCTCCGGATCAGGTCCAACCTGAACTGCAAGATCAAGTCCGCCGGTTGTCGTGGTTGTGGTCGATGTATTATTACCTGTTGTTTCCTTTGCCGCATTGCCGGATCCGCCGCACGCGGTCAGAACCATACCGGAAGCCAGAACAGCAGCTAATACAAGTGCCATTTTTTTCATGTTACTTTCCCTCCATATCTTTTCTCTTTGTCTGTCTGTGACAGACAGCGCAGATTATAGCATACCATACATTTAAGTTTCTTGCAATCCGTAAAATCCTTTCATTTTTTGGAAGATTCGTGGAAGTATAAAAAAATAGAGCAATCAAAAAAGCCGGGAAGCTGAATTTCTCTGCTCCCCGGCTCTCCTCTCCAATTAACGGTATGCCGTCTGTACTGCTTTTAAAAGTACCTTTGGATCCTTTACATATGGTGTGACAGGACAGATCGTCTTGTCCACATCCATCAAAGTATATACAGCGATTCTGGCTGCACGTACGGAGTACTCTTCTGTAAATACCATGTCATCCGGAATCTCTACGAACTGACTGATCATGGCGAAGTTGGTAGATCCCTCCGGTACCACGTTCGGACGGTCGGTCATCTTACGCGGCTGGAACTGGGCATCTACATAAGGCATCATACATGGAATAACATTGACCACATCGGCCATGATCTCATCGATATGGTCCTCCATATGCAGATGATGAAGAAGTTCTGTCAGCATTTCTTCACCCGTACAGTCCTTCATCGGTTTCTTCACATAATCGCCCACATGATCCGTATACAGACCATATCCCCAGAATATCGTCTCATCCATCGGCTGATTAATAAAGTGTGGCTGCGCTGCTATGACTATGCTCATCAGCCAGTTAGAGTCTTTAAATGTCATCAGGGCGCCGCTTCCCGGTACGTTTCCGGTTAAATCCTCGATCATTTTTAACAGCTTATTTCCGCGGCTTGTCACAGTAAAGCTCTCCCAGTTTGTCTCATGTACGTCTCCAAAGAACGGTTCCGGATTTCCCAGCCCCGGCTTCTTCATCGTCACCTTGCTCCAGAGTTCACCCGAAATAGGCTTTAATTCCGGTTCCGGAGCAGGTGTATGAAGATCACCCAGAGTTGCACTGTCTGTCATACACGCATTAGTCATAATACAGATATCACCCGCTTGGATTTCAACAGTTTTCTCTTCTCCGTTATTATCCAGATGCAGTGTTTTTGCAGTAATTCCGTCTCCTTCTGCAAAATCAATATCTGTCACCGTACAATTTTCAATAAAATTAACACCCTTATCTCTCAAATATGTTTCCAGTGGCTTAATTACACTGTCATACTGATTTAATGGGGTTCTCGTCACGCCTGCCAGCGTCTCAATTCTCGAGAACTCCAGAATCATCCGGCGCATATAACGGCGGAATTCAAACAGACTGCTCCATTTTTGGAAAGCAAAGGTCGTCTGCCACATATACCAGAAATTCGTAGTAAAGAAATGAGGCATGTCCGCAAACCACTGCTCGATTGTCATATCATCCAGTTTATCTTCTGGTGTGTTCATCAGCTTCAGCAGGGCCATTCGCTCTTCCTGAGTAAATCCCATGCTTCTCACATCAAGAATATTGCCCTCCTTATCCACCAGCCGGGCCTTCGCATGTGTTGGATGAGCGTGATCGAAATTCAATATCTCCTCTGTCACACTTCTATCAGGATTATTGAGTGACGGAATTGAGCCAAATAATTCCCAGAAATTCTCATACGTCTCTTCGTTTAACATTCTGCCGCCGCGGCATACAAATCCGCCTTCCGGAGTACCGATTCCATCATTGCTGCCGCCGAGAATATGCATTCCCTCATAGATTGTGATCTGCTCTGCCGGGAACTTACAGTCACGGATTAAATACGCCGCTCCTGCCATGCTTCCGAGTCCGCCGCCAACAAAATAGGCGTTCTTTCCCTCATAGCTGCGGTTCTCCATAACCTGATCCGATACATTATCTACTTTCTCTTCCTGTTTCTTTTTTGAATTATCATACGCTTTTTTTGCCGCTACACCGGCCGCCGCTGCTGCCGCGCCCCAGACAATCGCTTTTCCCAGTCCATTTTTCTTCTTCATATCCGTTTCCTTTCTTACCTCGTCAATCGGTTACTGTTCATAGCCTAATATTAGCATACTTCATCTGGCCTGTCACCATACATGAATTTTTTAATGTCAAAAAAAACGACACCGTCAATACGGTGTCGCAAAACCAGACATTTTTTCTATTTTGTCTATCGATAAATCGATTCTCATCTTCTACAATAGAGTCAGATTACAGCGTTCAATTACAAAATCATATTAGTCAGGGGGGGATTGTCATGTATGCAACCATGCAGGAACATCTAAGAGAATCCGTGTTTAAAACGGCGCTCTTCCATTTTTTAAGAAACAGCAAAAAATCACCGGAACGGACGGCCCGCAATATCGAGGAACTTTTAAACAAGTTCAGTACCTCCTCGTGTGAGTGTTGTATGAAATACGATGAGCTGCTACAGCTGATCAAGACTTCCTCAATGGAAGAATGCATCAGCTATATCATGGATAAGATTTCTTAAATAGCGCCCTGGCTTCGGATATAACCGATCCGCTCTGTATCCTTGGCCAGGCTCCTTAAGTGTTCCGCCACAACTTCCGGTTTTATTCTCATTCCACTCTGGGTCCAGGAAACGATGACTCCGCAAATACCATACGCATAAAACTCGGCATCAAACTCCCGTTCCACATCATTTAAATGATTATTCTCATCTAATCTGGCAATGGCCTCTGAAAACAGGGCTTTGGCCATCTCAAATAAATAGCTCTCAAAGGTGTGCTCCTGCTCTTTCAGTGTATTTACATAAAACGGCTTTTCTTTTTCCATAATCTGAAGCATCTCCAGGAATTTCTGATCCCAGTTATCAAAGGTAATACCTTCTGTGATCTTAGAAAAGTTCTCATTATAATAGATCCAGCTGAGCAGTTCATATTTATCCTGAAAATGATAATAAAACGTCTGACGGTTCAAACCGCATACCGCGGTAATATCCGCGATCGATATCTTATCAAACGGCTTTTCCCTGCAAACCTGTTTCAGCGCCGCGGCAATCGCTTTTTTTGTAATGAGTGAATCTGACATATTACCCCCTGTTACGTGTAAAATAGTTGCTTAAATCTGCAAACTGTTTCAGTGTCAGCGCCTCCCCGCGTATCTGAGGAGTGACACCCAGACTCTCGATGGCATCTGCGATCTCATCTTTGGCAAAAGGCAGTTCCGGTGAATTATTCAGCCCATTCTGCAGCGTTTTACGCCTTTGATTAAAGGATGCACGTATGAGCTTAAACATCAGCTTCGGATCGTCCACTTCTACCGGTGGTTCTTTATGCCTTGTCAGCCTGATTACTGCGGATCCAACTCCCGGTCTCGGGATAAAACAGTTGGGCGGCACATTTGCCACAATATAGGCGTCAGCATAGTACTGCACCGCCAGCGACAACGCTCCATAGTCCTTGGATCCCGGCCCTACCTGCATACGTTCCGCCACTTCTTTCTGAACCATGACGGTAATATTGTCGATGGGAACGCCTCCTTCGAAGAGCCCCATAATAATTGGCGTCGTAATATAATAAGGAAGATTGGCAACCACCTTAATCGGCCGTCCACCATTATATTCCTCAGTCAGTTTATTTATGTCAACCTTTAAGATATCGTCGTTGATTACAGTGATGTTCTCATACTCCTTCAGTGTCTCCTGAAGAATCGGAATCAGATTCTTATCGATCTCCACCGCTACAACGCTTCTGGCATGTTCCGCCAAATACTGCGTCATAGTCCCGATTCCCGGTCCAATCTCCAGCACGCAGTCGTCCTCCGTCACACCCGCAGCCGCTATAATCTTCTCCAGCACATGGGTATCGATCAGGAAATTCTGGCCGAATTTTTTTTGAAATGCAAATTCATATTTCTGTATGATCTCTATCGTTTTTTGGGGGTTTCCCAGTGTCGCCATTCGCGCCCTCCATTAAAGCCTGTACATTGTTTTCGCGTTTCTGTTTGTGATTTCTATTACCTCGTCCACTGATATCCCTTTTAAGCGGGCCACTTCCTCCACCACATACGGGAGATTCAGCGATGAGTTGCGTTTACCACGGTTGGGAACAGGCGAAAGGTAGGGACAGTCTGTCTCTAAAACCATCTGCTCCATCGGCATATATTCCACGACTTCCTTCAGCTTCTTTGCGTTTTTGAAGGTTACGACTCCGCCAATTCCGAGAAAGAAACCCATATTTAAGTATTCCCGCGCCATCTCCTTCGTATAGGAGAAGCAGTGAATCACTCCGCCGAGATTCTCTGCATGAAATGATTTCATAATATCCAGTGTATCTTTCGCCGCATCGCGGCTGTGAATCACCACTGGAAGCTTCACTTCCCGAGCCAGCTCCAGCTGACGAAGAAACCACTTTTTCTGAATCTCCCGCCCCGGCTCATCCCAGTAATAATCGAGACCAATCTCACCGATAGCCACGATTTTCGGCAGAGCGGAATTTTCTTTCAGCCAGGCAATACCATCCTCGTTCAGATCTTCGACCTCATTGGGATGGACGCCTATCGCTCCATAGACAAACGGATACTTCTTTGTCAGTTCAATCGTATTTTGTGAGGTAGCAAGGCTGGCCCCAATATTAGTAACCGCCTCCACTCCACATGCCTGCATGGAAGCAAGGAGTTCATCCCGGTCCTCGTCAAACTGCTCATCGTCATAATGAGCATGTGTATCAAATATCATCATTTTCTTCCCTCATATCTCTGAATCTAGTACTGCTTTGCATTAATAACGCAGTAATAGTGCTTGATATCCGCGTCAGGTGTGCGTCTGCAAAGCGACGGCGTAGTGGACCCTACGTCTAGCTTTGCAGGCGTGCTCCTGGCGTGGATAGCGAGTGCTATTACTGTGGAATTAATGCAGAGCAGTACTAGTTCCGCCCGCGCTGACAAAACGAGCCTGTCACCTGACAACCTGGAGCTGAATCAGATATAATACCATTATATGGACCGGATAAAACCAATAAAAAAAATACTTTAAATTTATCCGGCCTCTTGTACCATTATACATGCTGATTGGAATAAATGCCAGCACTGCCGCTCCAAAAAAGCTGATGCTTTCCAGCGCCGCCATAAGTCCGCCCGCAAGCACCTGATACCGTTTATTTCTCCGGAATTCATATAGAATAACAATCATCAGTATACCGCTGATATCATAATCGCATCTCAGCAGATAAGCCGCCGCACCTCCAGCCGCCACCACTAACATTTTCTTAACCGCGTCATACTCCCAGCGCCGGTATCCAACCAGAACCACCAGGCCAATAAAAAGTGTGATATAAACGTTCTGATATGCCGGATAAAACCAGGTACCAAAGAATGCCAGATCAAATGGAATCTCCGAGATCAGACTGAACAGAAGCAGACGGCTCCCGTATTTTTTCACATTATGTGTGTGGAGAAATCCTTCCACCAGGAGGAAGCAGAAAATCGGAAAGGCAGCTCTTCCAATGATGCGCAGCCCCATATCCAGGTAATAGAGGCGGCTAAGCATCTCATTTCCTTCCATCGCTACCATGTTCATATTGAGATATGGTTCCACAATTCCCGCTCCGATATGATCAATAAGCATGGTAACAATCGCAACCATCTTAAGTGTATTTCCCGAAATTCCGCCTGACCGTTCGCCAGCTCCATATTTTGCTGAAGTCTGCTCCATCCATACTCCTTTCATAAAACCAGTAGTCTGTACTCCAAATCCTGGCATAAATAGCGGGTACTGGATACGCAAGGATTTGGAGTATAGATTACTGGGGCCGGATTCCCGGAACCCAGCCCCAACCTTCCACTCTATTAACAGATTTCTGCTCCCGCAGGCATCGTTTTTTCCGGTACCATAAGGGATAAATTGCCTTCCGCGTCCTCTGCGCACAGAAGCATGCCCTCAGACAGCACTCCCGCCAGCTTCGCAGGCTTTAAGTTTACGACTACCATAACCTTCTTGCCTACCATCTCTTCCGGAGTATAGTGCGCTTTAATTCCGCTCACAATCTGCTTTACCTGGCTTCCGATACGGACCTGGGAACAAAGAAGCTTCTTCGACTTTGCCACTGCCTCGCATGCGATTATTTCACCTACCTGAAACTGCAGCTTCGCAAAATCATCATAGGTAATCTCCTGCTTTGCCTCAATATCGATTACCTCAGGTGCGTCTGCTCCCGTCTCTTCACCAGCGCCTTCCTGTGCAGTTCCGACAGCCGCGGCAGCCTGCATGGCCTCTACTTTCTCCATTACCTCTTTGATATCCATACGGGCAAAGAGGATTTCCGGTTTATCCGTCACATGATTTCCACATGGGTAAAGTCCAAACTGATCCATCTGCTCCAGACTGCGTTTCTCAGTATGAAGCTGCTCCAGAATCTTTGCGGAAGTATCCGGCATAAAGGATTCCAGCAGAGATGCTCCAATGGTAATGGCCTCTGTCAGATTATAGAGCACGGTCTCTAAACGGCCCTTTTTAGCTTCGTCTTTCGCCAGAACCCAGGGTGTCGTCTCATCAATATATTTATTGCTTCTCCTGAATATGTTAAAGATTTCCGTAATGGCATCCGCCACACGAAGCTTCTCCATCTTTTCGCGGGCCTTTTTCACTTCGTCCAATACGACTGCCTTTAAATCGTCGTCTACCGCCTCCGTATCGCCTGCATTGTTGACCACGCCGCCAAAGTATTTATTGGACATGGAAATTGTACGATTGACCAGATTTCCAAGGATATTAGCCAGATCAGAATTCATACGCTCTACCATCAGCTCCCAGGAGATCACGCCATCATTGTCAAATGGCATCTCATGAAGAACAAAGTACCTTACGGCATCCACGCCGAAGAAATCTACCAGAGTGTCTGCATAGAGGACATTTCCTTTGGATTTACTCATCTTGCCGTCGCCCTGAAGCAGCCACGGATGGCCAAATACCTGCTTCGGAAGCGGCAGATCAAGAGCCATTAAGAAGATCGGCCAGTAAATAGTATGGAATCGAATGATATCCTTTCCAATCAGATGAAGGTCTGCTGGCCAGAGTTTCGCAAACTGCGCACTGCTGTTTCCATCACAGTCATATCCAATTCCAGTGATATAGTTAGTCAGCGCGTCAAGCCATACATAGGTTACGTGCTTCGGATCGAAGTTCACCGGAATTCCCCAGCTAAATGTCGTTCTGGATACACAAAGATCCTGAAGTCCTGGAAGGAGGAAATTGTTCATCATCTCATTCTTCCTGGATACTGGCTGAATAAACTCCGGATGCTCATTGATATGATTAATCAGGCGGTCTGCGTACTTACTCATACGGAAGAAATATGCCTCTTCCTTCGCCGGCTTAACTTCACGGCCACAGTCTGGACATTTGCCGTCAACCAACTGGGATTCCGTAAAAAAAGATTCACACGGAGTACAGTAAAGTCCCTCATAATAGCCTTTATAAATATCCCCCTGATCATACAGCTTTTTGAAAATTTTCTGTACCTGGGCCTCATGATCCTTATCCGTTGTACGAATAAACTTATCATAGGAAGTGTTCATCAGATCCCAGATCGTCTTGATCTGCCCCGCGGCATGATCTACGAATTCCTGTGGTGTTACGCCTGCTGCCTCGGCTTTTTCCTCTATCTTCTGACCGTGCTCATCTGTTCCTGTCTGGAAAAATACATCATACCCTTCGGCTCTCTTAAACCGGGCAATCGCATCCGCAAGCACTGCCTCATACGTATTACCAATGTGCGGTTTTCCCGACGCATAGGCAATGGCAGTGGTAATATAATATGGTTCTTTCTTACAATCTTTACACATTGTTTTTCCCTCCTGTACGTTTTATAACTAACTGCATTTCATTACTGAAAAGAATAAAGAGTCCGGCAAGCGTTTTTATTTCATAGGACCTGTTTTTCTGTGAAATAAAAAACCGCCTGTAAATATCCTTTCAGGACACTTAAAGACGGAATATTTCCCGTGTTACCACTTTAATTTATCCGTCTCTCACGACACGGACCTCTTCGGCTGCGCTCCCGTCTGAAACGGGAATTACAGTCTGACACGATAACGGGTGTAACCGTCAAAGCTTAAAGGCGGTAACCGCCACTTCGGCTCTGCTGCTCCAAGACCATGTTGGGAAGGACCTCAAGCTCCCTTTTCAGCTCCCGGGAGTCTCTGCACATGAAGCGCTCTTCTTACTCTTCTTTTCTCTGCATTCCTATATAAACTGGATTTGTAACTCTTAGTGTAATAGTTTCCATCCGGTTTGTCAAGCGGGAAACTGGTTAGAAATCCCGATAAAACTGAAAAACACGTTGTTTTTCGTCAAACTTTAACTCATGAGTTCTCTTTTTCTCCATATAATTATAATAGTGAATATTGGAGGAATAATTATGACAAACAAACACGTAAAACAGGCCCGCCGTCTGCTGGCCATTCTTCTCTCGGCCTCCATGCTGGCGGCCTGCGCGGGACCAAAGACACCTGCACCGTCTGAAACGTCTTCCGCCCAGTACGAACAGTACAAATCGGAAAATGTGAGCGTCCAGAATCAATTTGACGCCCTCACTCAGACCATTTTCAAAGAAGAACTTAAGAATTCAGGCCTGGATCTTCATTACACGCTGGCTGATCCTGCTTCGCGCGGCATCACAGAAGTTCCTGATACTTTTGGAGAATTTTCTCTGGGCAACATGAAGAAAAACTACGGTGAAATGCAGGATTTGAAGAAAGCGCTTGGCTCCATCGATATAAAGAAGCTGACTAAGGAACAGAAACTCACCTACAAGATACTCTCCTCTTATCTTGAGACGGAACTATCTTCGGAAGGCCTGGAACTCTATGCACAGCCCTTAACCAGCACGATCGGCATTCAGGCACAGCTCCCTATCCTTTTGGCCGAATACTCCTTTTACAGTAAAGAGGACGTAGATCACTACCTGGCCCTGCTGTCCACGATTGATACATATTATGGACAGATTCTGGAATTTGAGAAGGAAAAATCGGAGGCAGGACTTTTCATGTGTGACACCGCCGCCGACCATGTTCTACAGTCCTGTGAGGCCTACTTAATTCAACCGGACCACAGTTTCCTGGCGGAGACCTTTAACGAGCGGGTTGATGCTCTTACCGATGCATCACCGGAAGAAAAGGCTGCATATAAAGAGCAAAACCTTGCGGTATTAAAAGAACATTTTATCCCCGCCTATAAGAACCTCATTGACGGGATCACTTCGCTGATGGGAACGGGGACTAATGAAAAAGGATTGAGTGAATTTCCACAGGGAAAGGAATATTTTGAATATCTTGTAAAATCCAACACGGCCACCTCCTATGACAGCGTTGTAAAGCTTCAGAAGGCAATTGAGAAACAGTTAAATTCTGATCTAAAGGCATTGGGAGAAATCGTGCAGACTCATCCCGAGCTGGTCGATGCCCTGGATACCTATGCATTCCAGTATACAAAGCCAGATGAAATTCTGGAGACCTTAAAAGGACAGATTTCCAAAGATTTCCCCGCGCTTCCCAAATGCAGCTATAAGGTCAAATACGTTCCAAAAGCGCTGGAGGGTTCCTTAAGTCCTGCATTTTACCTTGTGCCTCCGCTGGACCGTTACCAGGATAACGTCATTTACATTAACGGCGGCACCAGGTTTCAGAATGAAGATTTATTTCCGACACTGGCTCATGAAGGCTATCCAGGCCATCTATATCAAAATGTTTACTTTATCAGCAATAACACCTGCGATCTTCGGAAGATCCTGTCCTTCTCCAGTTATTCAGAAGGCTGGGCCACCTATGTAGAGTATTATTCCTACACGCTTGACAATGGACTCGATCCGAACATGGGGCAGCTTCTGGCCCATAATGCCGCCATCTCTCTTGGCCTGTATGCACTGCTCGATATCTGCATTAATTACGATGGCTGGGACAAAGGGCAGGTAAAAGAATATCTCAGTAAGTTTTATAATATCGGAGACAGTGATGTCGCAGATACCATCTATTACAGCCTGGTGGAGAATCCTACCAACTATATGGAGTATTACGTGGGATATATGGAAATTATGGAAATGAGAGATACAGCGGAAAAGATTTTAAAAGATCAGTTTGATTTAAAAGCATTCCACACCTTCCTCCTCGACATCGGTCCGGCTCAGTTCAGCATTATACAGCCATATTTCCGGTTGTGGCTGGCGGAACAGATGGATCAGTAGGATCAGAAAAGGAATTTAGTGGGTATTTATCTGGCCACTTATCCAACTCTATTTATTGAACATTTGACCAACTGACGATTCCATCGATCATGTATTTTTTAATTTCTTATTATGATTTGTGCAGTATATAATTTGTACTGAATAAAGGTGCCGCTTCATCACATTTACTTAGTGATTAAGCGGCACCTTTATCTATATGCCATATTACTATTTTATAATTTCACACATTACCAGTATCTTCGATATGATAATAATTATTGCAGGCCTCTTTACAGCTTTTTATAATCTCTGTTATATTCCAGGTAATCATTATCGCCATGCTCAATGTGTCCGCTGGAATAATTCTTTCCATCCACAAGAAGCTTCAGCTTGTCCAGTTCAAAGTTTTCCGTAAATGTATTTCCAAGGGCTGTCAGCATTAATAATTCCCCTGATGTCCCGCTGGATGGTACTTTTGAAAGATCAAGGGTACCGATGCCATCTTTTGTGTCAAAATTAAGGACCTCAGTCCCTTCTTCTAAAACACCATATTCAATCAGCTTATCAACCAGCGACTGCGCTGTCAGTTCATCTACTGCGTCCATCGCCTGATTTAATCCTGTCGCATCTTCGTTAGAACTGTATACAGATATGATCTCCATCGGTTCCACGTTCGGGTCCGGTACTTTATCGCTGGCCCCGCCGGTCGATGCCTCAACCATAGGCTCTGTTGCTGATTCTGACTGTTTTACGGGAGTTGGTGTACATGCCGCCAAAGATAATACCAGCATAGCTCCTACAAAACACATGATGAATTTTTTCATGATTAATTATAGCCTCCTTCTAGTTCTCCTCAAGGCTCCGAAACCAGGTATTTAACTTGGTCAGAGCTTTAATCAAAGCTTCTACCTCATCTCCGCTCAGCTGACCGATAACGCCATCGATCATATCCTTATGGAATCTGGCATGATGCTCGTAAGCAGCCCTTCCTTTTTCTGAAAGAAATATATAGACAACGCGGCGGTCCTCTTTTCCTCTCTGACGAGTCACATAGCCTTTCTTAACCAGACTGTTCATCGCAATCGTCAGTGTCCCGACTGTCACAGAAAGCTCTTTTGCTATAGTTGACATATTCTTCGGTTCTTCGATCCCAATGGCTTCTATGACATGCATATCATTATTCGTCAAGTCCTGAAACTCAGACGTAATAATGGCCTGTTGTTCTATGTCCATAATATCGCGAAACAATCTTACCAATACTTCGTTAAGAGTCCCGTAAGTATCCACGTCTATCCCTTTCATACGTTCCTGCCAATAAAAGCTTCCTCATGATTATACATGATAATGAATCCTAAGGCAACCACCTGAATTCTTATGAAATTCTTAAAAAACTGTTTAATTACTGGTTTTTATGCCAAAAATCGGCTCAAAATAATGCTGGCCGCCACTCCTGCCGCTGTAGCCACCAAAGCACCCCCCATAGTATACCTTGTTTTTTTGATTTTCACAGTGCCAAAATAGATACTGAGGCAGTAAAACACAGTCTCTGTACAGCTCATTAAAATTGAAGTCAGCATGCCAACATAGGAATCTGTGCCGTATTCCTTAAAAATATCAAGCACAAGTCCTGTCGCTGCAGAGTTTGATACCAATCGCACCAAAATCACAGGTACCACCGGTGCCGGAAGACAAAGCCAGCTTGCAGGATTCTTCAAAAGTTCCCCCAGAAAATCCAAAAAGCCCGAAGCGCGCAGTACTCCCACCGCGGTCATCAATCCGATCAGCGTTGGCATAATCCCTGCAACAGTTTTCATCCCATCTTTTGCACCATTGATAAAATCATCAAAAACCGGACGTTTCGAAAGAATTCCAAATCCAACAATATAAAAAAGAATCAGCGGAACCATTGCCTCCGATAAAAATAAAATAAAGCTCATTGAAACTCCTCAATTCTGTCTATTACTACATTCTATTCAAAAATCCCCTTTTCATTCAGGGCAATCCAGGATAAAATAGAGTCAATGGCAGTTGTACCAAAAGTAACGCGTTCAATCGCCAGAATGGGCTTTTAACCCATGCGAAAGTCCCAATAAATATATGAAAAATATGATAAAAAGAAAGGAATATCCAATATGAGCATATTATTTTTACAGTATCCCCCATGCAGCACCTGCAAACGCGCCCGAAAATGGCTGGATGACCACGGAATCTCCTATGAAGCCCGCCATATCAAAGAGCAGAACCCCACCGCGGCAGAACTGGAAACCTGGTACAAGAAAAGCGGGCTCCCTCTGAAAAAGTTTTTTAACACAAGTGGAAATCTTTACAAAGAACAGAATTTAAAAGATCGTTTACCAGAAATGACTGAGGCTGAGCAGTTGGAATTGTTGTCTACAGATGGCATGCTTGTAAAACGGCCGATTGTTGTGGGGGAAGATTTTGTTTTGGTTGGGTTTAAGGAAGTGGAGTGGAGTAGATGCTTAAGATAATACTATAATCTAAAAATCAAAGGGGCTCTTAAAAAAACCTTAAAAAAATTCGCCCAGGCCATGAGGTCAATGGCATTAAGTTTAGAAAATCTCTCTACATTGAAATGAGATGTAGGGGGATTTTTGTGAAAGGACTTGACATAAATACAGATATGCGCGGGCACCTTGTGATTAGAAAATAAATTTTAATTACAATGAAGTACACAATTGAAAGTGGTTAAAATTCAAGAGTTGCTACTTAAAAACTAAGAGTTACACTCATAGGCTTATCAAGTGGCCACAGTTTTTACAAGTGAAATCAAGAACCACGTAAAAAAGTAGGTATAAAAAACAAGAATCGCCAGAACCGGCATTTGCCGGAACCGGTGATCCCTAATTGAGGACTGATTTTACAGTCCCTTTTTAAGATTTATACTAAAATAATTAATTTTATATTTTGTACAATAAATATTACATTTTTGATAACCATTTTACTCCTTGGTAAGCAAAACTCCTTGAGTTTCTGTCGTAAGCATTTCACGCATACCATTTAAAACAACAGCGTGCAAACCACGTAAACGATAATAACAATCTACAGGCTGTCCAATAATCTTAAATGATAATGATTTCATTGCCAGATCTTCATCCGGGTATTCCTCTTTTGTATATGAAAATGTAAAATGATCCACATTTACCCATCTTTCCTCACTTTCAATCCATCGATCTAAATAAAGTCCAAAAACGGTTTCATCTACATCTACATGAGCTAAAGTCTGCATAAATACACCTATTGATCCGTCTTGTCCATTAGATATTCTTAATGTACCAGTAGATATTATTGATCCTCTCGGCTGAGGCTTTACAACTATTTGTTCAGTTCTCCCCTTTAACAAAGCCACATTTTCATCCAATCCCATTGCAAAAGTAGGTATTGTACATAATATGCATATTAACATACTTAAAAACATACTTTTAATAATCTTATTCATTTCTTCTCCTTATTAAACAAAAATATTCCTTAAAATTTCTGCAAACTCATCCTCACTTATAATTCCAGAAAGGTAATAATAGGCACCATCGTAATTTATAACTGCACTATATTCAATATCATCTGTAGCTAAGGTATTCTTTTCCATTCTTATATTCTGGTTTAGCCAAATATTATATATTTCTTTATAAACAGATCTATCGGAAGCTACACTATTGGAGGCCGCTACAGGATGTTTAGCTTGAGTAAAGTAAAATTTTTTATCATTATAGTTGAACTCCATTGTAGCATTCCCTTCACTCAATTCAATTCTTATAAATTGCATCTCAAAAGGGAGATAAGCCATTTTTAAAGGTTTAATTCCTAATAATTCTTCTATCTCGTTATAAGCCTTATCAACACCATCATCCTCTGACAATATATATTGATCATTATTCCAAACAAGATTACTTTTTCCCGAATCCCTCTCCCTCATTCTATAGTTATAAGCCTTCTTCGCCGATGTCCCCACAGAAGACCCACCAATTATCAAAACCACTAACAGCGCAACAAACGCAGGCCTATGCATATATCTTCCTGCGTTGGTCAGACTGTTTTTTAGTTTTACCTGCCTTTTAACAGCAGGTTTGATTCCTCTTTTATCCATCTCAGCCAATATTTTCTGAAATTCACCGGGCGGTGCTTCAAGTAGATCAGAATCTGGTGCTATTTCCGGGTGCTCCTGCATAAAATCAAGCAACCGTGCATCCATTCTTACTTGTCGTGTTAAAAAATATTTTATTCGCTTGAAAACAGAACATTTTTTTCCATGATTCCTATCTTGGTCCACGCACACACCTCATAATTACAGGTTATCCTGAAGTTCCCACACGCTTTGGGGTTGACATTTTGTTGCTAACGTTTACTATAATAGTATATCGATATTGGGAGGCAACGTCTTATGAAAAAAATCATTTTAACCGGCGGCGGAACAGCCGGACATGTTACCCCGAACCTTGCTCTGATTCCATCTCTGAAAGAACATGGCTATGAGATCCGTTACATTGGATCCTATCAGGGAATCGAACGGAAACTCATCGAAGGAGCGGGTATTCCCTATGATGGTATCTCCTCCGGTAAACTCCGCAGATATTTTGACATTAAAAATTTCTCCGACCCATTCCGCGTTGTGAAAGGCTATGGCGAGGCCCTGAAGCTGATAAAACTCCACCGGCCCGATGTCGTCTTCTCCAAAGGCGGTTTTGTTGCCGTTCCCGTTGTTCTTGCGGCAAAGCATTATAAAATTCCGGTTATTATCCATGAATCCGATATGACTCCCGGACTGGCTAATAAAATCTGTATTCCATCAGCGGCAAAGGTCTGCTGTAATTTCCCGGAGACTCTGGGATACCTTCCAAAAGAAAAGGCATGCCTTACCGGTTCACCGATACGTAAAGAACTGTTACAGGGCGATCGGCTTACCGGGCTTAAATACACCGGTTTGTCTGCCAACCGCCCTATCATTCTTATTATCGGCGGTAGTCTCGGTTCTGTTACCGTTAACCGCTCTGTACGCCATATACTTCCAAAACTGCTTGAGACCTTCCAGGTAATACATATCTGCGGCAAGGGCAATCTGGATGAAAGTCTGAGAGCCACCGAAGGATATGTACAGTACGAGTACGTTGACGCACCTTTGAAACATTTATTCGCTGCAGCGGATCTAATGATATCACGAGCAGGTGCCAATTCTATCTGTGAAATTCTGGCACTCCATAAACCTAATATCCTGATTCCACTTTCTGCTGCTGCCAGCCGCGGTGACCAGATCCTAAATGCGCGGTCATTCGAAAAACAGGGTTTCAGCTGCGTCCTGGAAGAAGAGAATCTTTCTGATGATTCCCTGTTCCAGGCCATTACCCAAACATATAACGACCGTCAAACCTATATCAGCCGCATGGAACAAAGCGAATTGCATAATGCCGTCGATACAATCGTGGATATGATCGAATCTCTGGCTTCAAACTAAACATTGTTAAATTTTTAAATATCGTATTTTGGTCCGAGAATCTTTTTCAGACACATTCTTGTCCTGTAAATCCGGGAGCGGCATACCGTTCCCGGTATCTCCAGCATCTCACAAATCTCCGGTATAGTTCTCTGTTCAAGGAAATACAGAACGGCCATCTCTTTCCATTCCTGTCTCATATTGGCGATTTCCGTAGTAATTCTCTGTATTGCTTCCTCACTGATTATAATATCAATGGGATCCGTTACCACATACGTGGTCAGCATCTCAATACATCTAACTGAATTCTCCTCATCAAGACTGACCTTTTCATAGCGTCCATTCTTTCTGAGACAATCAATCGCTTTTCCTTTCAGGATTTTCACCAGCATCGCTTTCTTGCGTGTTGGCGACCATGTTAAGGAATACTTCCTAAAGTAAGCTATGAAAGTTTCCTGAACTACATCTTCAAGTTCCATATTGGGAACATTCAGCGCTCTCGCAATCCGGCGGAGCGTTCCCTGATACTCTTCGTAAATCGACTGTAAAAGCATATCTTCATCTTGTTGCATGCTCATCTCCTATGCCCCCTTTGGTTACAGGGTGCTCCTTATGGCAGCTCCTGTTTCTGTTAATTCTTCCGGGCTCACCTCTCCCGGTACCCACGAAACCATAACAGGCCCTTTCTCATAACGAGGAATAATGTGCACATGAAAATGAAATACAGTCTGTCCTGCTTCCACCCCGTTATTCTGGACTACGTTAAACCCGGCGCAATTCAAAGATTTTTTCAACGCCGTTCCTATCTTTGCTGCCAGTGGAAGGACCTTGGCCGCAACATCCTCATCCAACTCGCAGATGTCGCTGTAATGCTGCTTTGGAAGTATTAAAGCATGTCCTCTTGATGCCGGGCCCAAATCCAGAATTACACGAAACGTCTCGTCTTCGTAAATGGTTTCTGACGGTATCTCGCCATTAGCAATTTTGCAGAAAATACAATTGTCATCCCTCACACTCTCACCTCCTTCCATTTTATCCCCATATCTCGGTATTGCGTTTTTTCCTGGGCTTGCGATATAAAAGGATCCCCATTACAATGCCTATTAATAAACCTGCAATATGCGCGGCATTATCAACACCTGTGCTGGTAAAGCCAAAATACAGGGAACATACAATCATCACAACCAGCTGTCTGGTACTCAAATCTTCCAACCGGCCACGATTTATGATGACGGCGTATAAAAGTCCGCCTATCACACCAAATATAGCTCCCGAAGCGCCGGCTGATACGACGTTTCGGTACTCCCCTAAATTTACAGCCATGGATACGATATTCGCCCCCACTCCGCAGATCAGGTAGAAAAACAGATATTTTATATGACCCAGGGCTCTTTCCAGATTATCACCCAGGATAAAAAGAATCAACATATTGTTCATAATATGGCTGATTCCAAAGTGCATAAATACAGAGGTAATCAACCGGTAATATTCACCTTTTTCTATTACCAGCGGCGCATACATGGCGCCGTGCGCCACCATGAATGATGTATTCTCCGAAGAACCTGTCGCCTCCAGAAAAAGGAAGTACAGCACGTTTAGCGCGATAAGGCCGGTATTCACATATGCTTTTTTTCGTCCGTACAAATCTTCCATTGTGCTCTCCTTATAATCTTACGACCATTCTAGCACAATTTGCCGCTTTATGTAAATATAAATCCAATATTTGCGATATAAACTTCTTCTCCAGGCAAAAGTACCGCGGTTTCGTTCATCTCCAGCAGCCTTCCCCCTACCGTAGTTCCGTTTGTCGAATTTAAATCCGTAATCCTGTACTCCTCCCCCTCTCTGTCTATTCTCGCATGGAGACGGCTGACTGTATCACGGGATAATACATAGTCTGCCAGTCCCTCCTGTTTACCAATAATAAAAGGAACGTAGGAAATGATAATGTCGGGGATTCCCGGTTCTGTACTGCGGAGGCATCTGGAATTTAAAGGCCGTTCCTGTTCAGTCAAAAGGGCCGTAGTACACTCCTCATTCTTAAAATTTATCTCATAATTACCTGCAACTGGAATATCATGACTGTTCTCAGGTTCTTCCTGAAACACCATCTGCCACTCATGGCGACTTTCTTCCTCATCATATCTGTTTTTGTCCTCTCGTTCGACAAAATCTCGTTCTTTCTGATCTCCCTCCAGTAATTTTGGAATGACGATACGCACAAATAAAAAAATCGCCGTCAGCACATCCAGCGCGACCAGAAGCGGCCAGTATTGTTTTATACCTCTTTCTCCATATAAAAACCAGCAAAAAACAGGTCCGCCTGCAGCAATAACGGCAAAGGTTAAAATATTGCGGAACAGAGCTCTCTTTTCCACCAGACTTTCTTCTCTCTTTTTACTGCCATCCTGTAATATAGTTTTGTTCTCAAACACCTTTTTTCCGCGCTCTTTCCACTCCGGTTCTCTTCGCACCGCTTTTTTATTCCTGCTCACCGGTCGTATCAGCTCTGCCTCTCCATCGGTTTCCATCGCATCCGTCTGCCAGTCATTATCTTTCATCTCCGGTTCTTTCCCCCACTCGTTTCTCATGTCATCAGACTTGTCCCGGCCTGTCAGCCTCAGAAGATCCCCCATTCCATAGTTCTCCTTCAAGCTCTCCTGATAAAGTCCATATGCCATTACTACGCACTCCTTATCCTGATGATTCACCTTTCCCAGAAGGTATTGCAGAAGAGCCGTCATCTCTTCCGGAAATATCCCCTGACGTCCTGGAATGAGACAGAGATACACCGTAAAATTTTCCGGCTCCACATAGATATAATCCGGCTCTAACAAAATCTGGCCTTCCTGCAGCAAATATGTCTCCATCCGCTCCAGAGTCCTGACGATCCCCGTAATCAGGCATCGGAGCTCCTCTGCCCCCAGGCTCTGGTATTCCAGAAGCCGCGTCAAAGGCTGTCTCGATGTAATCTCATAGTAGTAAGATCTTATGTTATCCACCTGCTTCACATGAAATTTCAAAAGTCCATCGATACAGTTGGAGGCCATCATCCGTATCTCATAGCTGTCGTAAAAAGTTTCTTCCGGGATAATAATCAGATAATTATGCTTCAGTTCTCTTTTATATGTGATTTCCATTTCATTCCTCCTGGTTTAAAAGACTGCACATCCGCAGGAAATTCTCCGGATCATATTCATTCTGGCGGATTGAAAGGGACCAGGTTCCCCCTTTTCCAGAGGCGCTGACGTTCCGCCCCATCAGTGCCGTTCTTTTTTCTTCTATGATGAATTTATAGCCGCTCCAGGAGAATGGTCTTCCTGCCAGGCGCTCTGCATAGACTGCCGCCTCCTCCGCCGTAATCTCCTCTCCATGACGTAAATACTCTGAGGCTCCCTGCAGTGCCATTGCTCCCACTGTCTCATCCCGCAGCCTGTACGCTGCCTGAACAGAAAACAAAACTGCCCACAGGACAAGTGCCATAACGAAGGCTGCCTCTATGGTATAACTTCCTGCCAGTCTTTTTTTCATGAAATCACCATCCAGATCCACCCGGGAATAAGGAACGGTAAAAATGGCACCGTCATTCTGTGTATATTTATTCCATGTTTTTTTCCATGCAGGAATAGAAACAGGCAAAATATACCGCCCCATAGTATTCCGTATAAAAGCAGCCGCACATTATCATAAAAGCTTAAGTAAAGCCCGCTGACCACGAAAAACAAGCCATCGCCAATTCCGATCGCACCTGCGGTCAGCCAGCCTGCTGCCAAAAGCACCACCCCCACCAGGCCCCCGCTCAGTGCCTGTAAAACAGGCTCCCCACCAGTCAGTCTGATGACACCTGCAACTGCCCCATAGCCCAGATACAGCCATACACTTACGCTTTTATTCCGCAAATCCTGCCAGGCCGCAGCCGCTAAAAATGTCATAAATATTATATGTACCCATTTTATATCATCCATTGAGTTTCCTCCTTTCCCGGTCCCTCTCTATTTTGCGCAATAAGAACATGGCCCCAGATATTCCACCTCCGACAACGGCACCGCACGCACATAAGCGACAATAGATGAACAATTCCTGTCGCCATGATAGCTCTCCCCGCTTGGCATGATATATACAGAACTTCCAGGTCCCGCAAGGCCGCCGCATCTGGCACACGGTTTATACTTCCTTCCATCAGAATTTCTCACAGTTCCTACATCTGCAAAAGAGATTACGCTGATATGATTGTAAAGATAGTGGCAATTCCTGTTTCTATGGTACCGGGTACTGCTCTTGCCGATATAGACCAGTTCATCTTCCATATCCTGTCCGGTATCCCCTTTCCCCTTTCCGCCGTCTCTGCCGATCCATGCTCTTCTGCAGCTTCTGGCCGTCATTGGCACACTCTTCATGCGAAACACAGGAAATGGAAGAATCATCTGGTAGCTGAGAATTAAGTCTATGGTTTCTCCGTCCTCCAGAATCCGGGAGCCGGTCAGGGAAAACTGACCTGCCTTCTCCGTATGAATCCGGCTTCTTATCCTTCCTTCCGCATATAAGCGAAAGCCTGTCTTCGTCATATCCTCAATGAGTTCCTCCGGAATTCCGCTTTTCTTATAGTCTTCGCTTTCCAGCGTGGAATCGGACAGCACCCCCGCATACTGGCTGATTTCCGCGCACACCTGTTCCAGCTCCGTCTGTATTTTTCTGCTCTCATTCATCAGTACCATCGGCATCATCAGGATCATCATGGCAAACAGGAACAGCGGCAGTGCCAGCGCGGCTTCTACCGTTATGCTGCCGCACACACGAAGCCGATCTCCCTGCTGCCGGTACCAGACATGCCGGGGGGAGGCGAAAGATAATACCCTCTTTACAGGGAGGCCGTAAATCTCAAGGGGGATTCGTACCTGGAGAGTAACTGATCTTTTTTTATTAAAATCCTTTGATAAGGGCCGCTGAAAAAAGGGCATTATCCTTCGCCTCCTGTCCTAATACGCTTTGTCCGTATGCACTTCCATGGTATAGCGTGGATCCCCACCCAGCCAAAACAGATGCTTTCCAGTGCCAGTGCCAACAATCTCAGCCTGGTACACGCACCGTTCCATGGTAAAATCCGGCTGTTTTCTGGAGAGATTTATCTGGACTACGTCCATCACCCGATAATATAGACGCTCTGCCGGTTCTATAAACAGCAGCATCTTTAAGTAATCCTCATAGCGCTTTCCCTCCCCCGTCTCCTGTCCTGCTTCCACTTTTCCCTGTTCTCCCAGGGTCAGAAGTCCGTCTAAATTCAGTTTCCACGTCTCCCTCGTCTTTATAAGCGGAACTCTGTCTCCGGCCAGAAGAGCCTTTAGATCTGCCGCCGCTTCCCCCAGAGCCCATACTGTCATAACAAAGAACGCAACAATCCCTGTAAGCGGTGCGGTCCCGGTAATACCGGTAATTGCCGCGGCCAGCGCACGCGCCTCCTCTCTCTTCTGGCTGTCTGACAAGATATGTATAAAATTAAGTCCTTCCCGCACTGCCAGAACTCTCGCCGCGGCGAATTTCAGATTTTCTTCATCTGTTGATTTACCTCCCAGCACATATTCCTGCTCATAACGCACCTCCTTCTGGTCGGCCGACAAAAAACAGGTGAAAAATCTGCCTATATATTCATCTGTCAATATGCGTTCCAGAAAATTATCTTTCAAAATGTCTTCTGTATGCATTGCCGATGGAAGTCCCCTTGTCTGAATCACACCTTTAGAAACCTCCTGTCCTTCAGGAAGGACTAACATCAACAGATCCAGTCCCGCCATCTGCTGAATCTGTTCCAGAAGATTCTGCTTTTCCGGTTCCTTCAGCCCCGCCCGAAAGGAGAGTTCCGGTATCTTCACTCTATCCCAGACAGCCTCAACAGATCCCCATAATGCATCCTCATCCGGCCCATCTCCCTCGTCCTCGTCATCCCATTCATCGATAATTTCTTCGACCTCATAAGACCGCTCCACCGCACGGTCGATCAGCGCCGCATTTCCTTCTGTCCCGGGAAGCATGGCTTCTATCTCCCTCCGCTTCTCTCCGTTCTCAGAAATGTATGACTCATAGCTGGCCAGTTCCTCCTCCATGGCCCTCCGTATACCTTCGCTTAAATCATCCCTCTGCTGCTCTGTGTCCGCCCTCGTTTTCTCCAGATGTGCAGCCAGTTCGTCAGCTTTCTTTTCGTAGGTCTTTATCAGCCCCGGAAGGCGCTCCGCCTCTTTTTTTAACTGCTTTGCGGCGGTCCGAAAACCGGATCCATCCCAGCCGGACAGCCTGGCGGCGGCCTTTTTA
>OGZT01000851.1_pt1 | contig 23165 bp, 24 predicted proteins | sample 1576891 | NCBI WGS metagenome assembly OGZT01 (sample SAMEA3541521, study PRJEB24748) | human gut metagenome | biome: human gut; feature: human-associated habitat; material: faeces | place: China | collected 2012 | reverse complement strand
ACGATGCTTTGCTATTAGACAACAGCCATCGCGAGGTCGTCCGAGGTTGTCCGAGGTCGTCCGTATTCACCTCTACGCCTTCAGAATCGCGCTCAGCACATACTGATTATTTGAGAAGTTTTTCTGCGAAATATCCCCGAGTCTGATCAGGTCAACATCCAGCCACAGCTCCTCTGCTGCCACCATCATATTTGCAAACATAATCCCGAAATTCACCTCATCCCACTTCCGAAGCTTCTCCACACTGTGCTTCTTCGAGAAAATATGAATCCTGTTATCATACACCACAAATCTCCACGGCTGGCTGTTCATACTGGATGGCGACAGTCTCGCCGCTTCCAGCATCTGCGTCATCCACTGTCGCGGCACCTCTTTGAACACACAAAGATCCTCCAGCGGCAGTCTCTTTGCTTCACTTTGCCGTCTCGTATGCGAACCATGACTCTTACCAAAAGCGACGATCCCCACCAGCCGCTTTCCGTTCTTCTCAAGCTCCGCCTTTTTCACACGATTACTTCCGATAAAGCAGGTTCCCAGTCCGATACTGCACAGATACAGCACCATCTGTTCCATAATATAACCCACGTTCATCAGATATCGTTCTGACTCCTCCGAATAAAAAGCCATATAATACGGCGCCTTCACACTGAACATACTGAGCATTCTCTCCTGCCCTTTTCTGTTGTCCAGAATCGCCATATCCACACCGATGCCCGAAAACAGTGCCGGCATCTCCTTATAATGCTCCCAAATCTTATCCAAAGTCTGCGGCGGAAGCGTATCAAAACAATAATTCCTTACTGATTTTCTAACAAAAATAGCCTCATATAAATTCATACTCTCACCCTTACTTCATCTGCTATCCGTCTGTTTTTGTTACAGTTCACTGCTGAATGAACAGTAATATTTCTTTCATAGCCGGCCGCGGCCCGCTCCCCATTTTTACAGGAGCAAAGCCGCATTCCGAAAAATTTACGTTTAATCTTCCGCATTCGACAGAAATACGGAAATTCTCCCTCTTAATCGCAAATATTTTTCAATTTCCAGCTCATCCATTTTTACTCTGTAATAATATTGTAACATATCCAAAAACTTTTTCAAGGGAAAAACGCGCCAAATTTTGTATATTTTTCACACATATTTCCCATCAAATTTATGCAACTTTAAAACCTGTGCTTACGCTTCCGCGGTCAGCTTCTCCAGCTCCTCCACATAAGAAGCAAACACATCCAGCGCCTCTTCCACCGGCTCCGGCTTCGTCATATCGACGCCGCAGATCTTCAAAAGGTCAATCGGATCCATCGAGCAGCCGCCGCTTAAGAACTGTTTGTACTTCTCCACGATACCCGGCTCCCCTGCCAGGATCTTGCTGCTGATCGCAATCGCCGCCGAAAATCCCGTTGCATACTGATATACATAGAACGGTGTATAAAAATGCGGAATTCTCGCCCATTCCAGCGCGATCTGCGGATCCGAAATCATATCCGGTCCGAAATACTCCTTGTTGATCGACAGATACAGCTCCGAAATACCGTCCGCCGTCAGCGTGCCTTCCTCTGCCATCTTCTCATGAATCCGCTTCTCAAACTCCGCAAACATCGTCTGGCGGAACACCGTTCCCTTAAACTGATCCAGGAAATAATTCAGCAGGAAAATCTTCTCCTCTTTTTCTTTCGCATGCTTCAGCAGATAGCGGATCAGCAGTGCCTCGTTGCAGGTTGATGCCACCTCAGCGACAAAGAGGCGGTACTCCGCATACGTAAACGGCTGTGTATGGTTCGAATACCAGGAATGCAGCGAATGGCCCATCTCATGCGCCAGTGTGAAGACCGAATCGATATTTCCGTTAAAGCTCATCAGCACATACGGATGGGAATCGTAAGAACCCCAGGAGTAAGCACCGCTCTTTTTTCCTTCGTTCTCATAAACATCCACCCAGCGCTCCGAAAAGCCCTTGTCCAGCAGTGCCACATAATCATCCCCGAGCACGGCAAGCGCTTTCTTCACGATCTCGATCGCCTGCTCATACGTATATTTCTGCTCGTACTCTTTCGTCAGAGAAACGTAAACATCATACATATGAAGTTCATCCACACCGAGCAGCTTTTTACGCAGTGCCACGTAGCGGTACATCGCCGGCATTTTTGCATGAATCGCCTCGAGCAGCTTGTCGTAAACCGAAACCGGGATATTTCCGCCATCCAGCGATGCAGCCAGTGCAGATGGATATTTTCTTACATCTGCAAAGAATGCGGCCTGTTTCAGATTGGCACCGAACGTTGCGGCGAGCATGTTTTTGTGTTTTTCATACTCCGCATAATACTTCTCAAACGCTTCTTTTCTGACCCGGCGGTCCTTCGACTGTAAAAATCCGACGAAGGTGCCGTGGCTCAGTGGAACCTGATTTTCCTCTTCATCCGTGACCGGCTGGAATCTGAGGTCTGCGTTCGAAAATGCCGAGAAAATCTGATCCGGGCTGGATGCCATCTCTCCGGCTTTTGCAAGAACCGCCTCCATCTCCGGCGAGAGAATGTGCTCTTTCTTGCGGAAGTTTTCTTTTAATATGCGATCGTACAGACGGAGCGGCTCATATGCTTTTTCAAATTCTGTAACCGTCTCCTCGTCAAGCTCCAGGATCTCCGGCTCTACGAAAGAAGAGGCATCCGCAAGAACAGCCATCATGCTGTCCATCTTTCCGGCATAGCCCTGATACTTCTGATTTCCCATATCCTGGTGATATTTCTGGCTTGCATAGACATACAGGCTGGAAAAGACGCGGCTGATGTCATCCAGACCGGAAAGAACGTCATACAGCGCTTCTGCACTCTCTTTCATTGTTCCCTGTTTTGCGCGGAACGCTTCTATTTTCTTCGCAAGCTCCTGCTCTGTTTTCTCAAATTCTTCATCACTACCAAACAAACTCGAAAGATCCCAGCAGTACGCCGGATCCATCTCTTCTCTTTTTTTCAGTTTAATTTCTGCCATATTTCTCCCTTCATCCATCTTTTTAGACGGAACTATTTCTGCGGTTTTTCTTCTAATACTAATGTGCCGCACTTACGCTTAGTTTACCACAATTTAACCTCTAAATCTAAAATTTTTTCTTAATTTTCTTGACAAATCCATAAACCGATTGTATGATTGTACTATCAAGTTAATACAGTAGTACAAAAGGAGTGAATGCCATATGCCATGGAATCTTGATTCCTCGCGGCCGATCTATCTGCAGATCATCGAGCGGGTACAGATGGACATCATCACCGGGCGCTATCAGCCGGGCGATAAGCTTCCGTCCGTCCGCGATCTCGCGCAGGAGGCCGCCGTCAACCCGAACACAATGCAGAAAGCGCTTTCCGAACTGGAACGCAGCGGACTGATCTATTCCCAGCGGACCAGCGGACGCTTTATTACCGAAGATAAGGAGTTGATTCATCAGATGAAAAAAGAACTTGCCGCCGCAGAAGTATCTGCTTTTGTTGCCCACATGAAACAGCTCGGCATAACCCCGGAGGAAATCCGGCAGCTACTTGCCGAAACGATTGAGGAGGAAGAAAATCATGAGTGAACTTGTAACGTGTAAAGACCTGACGAAGCGCTTCGGAAACCACACCGCGCTCGATCATCTCAACCTTTCCCTGGATTCCGGGAAAATTATCGGACTGCTGGGGCCCAACGGAAGCGGAAAGACGACGCTCTTAAAGCTGCTGAACGGACTGCTGACCCCGAGTGAGGGTGAAGTCCTCATCGCCGGAAATCATCCCGGTATTGAGACAAAACGGATCGTCTCCTATCTGCCGGATAAAATGTATCTCGGCAGCTGGATGCGCGTCTCGGATCTTTTAACGTATTACAGCGATTTCTTTGAGGACTTTGACATGTCCCGCGCCAATGCCATGCTGGAATCCTTAAAAATCAGCCCGAAGGACCGTTTGAAAACGATGTCGAAGGGAACGAAAGAGAAAGTCCAGCTCATCCTCACGATGAGCCGCCGCGCAAAGCTCTACTGCCTCGACGAGCCGATTGCAGGCGTCGATCCGGCAGCACGCGATTACATTTTATCTACGATTTTAAACAACTACGAACCAGACGCATCCATCCTCATCTCAACACATCTGATTTCCGATGTCGAAAATATTCTCGATGAGGTCATCTTTATCCAGGAGGGCCAGTTAAAACTGCACGCCTCGGTTGAGGATATCCGGATGCAGGAGGGTGAATCGATTGATTCTTATTTCAGGGAGGTATTCAAATGTTAAAAAAATGTCTGAAACATGAGTGGAAAGCATGCTGGAAAAACATGGCGCTGCTGAACGGTGCCGCCATTTTCATGGGCGCTCTCGGAGGCTTCGGATTCCTCTTTTCCCAGATTTCTGAGCTGCCGGATCTGCTGATCGTCCTCTATCTGTTTGCATACGTTTTGATTGTGATCGCCGCATCCGTCATGACACAGGTGCTGATGATCCAGCGCTACTATAAAAATCTTTTTACCGACGAAGGGTATCTGACCAACGTCCTTCCGGTATCGGCAACGGATCATATTCTCTCCAAAATGCTGGTTTTCGGCGCATGGAGCATCTTAAACGCACTTTCCGTTCTCGCTTCCTTCGCTTTTTTGCTTCTGCCGTCCGCAATCCGGTATTTTACCGCAAACACCCTGCTTTTTTACAACAAGACCATGACCTTTTCCGATTTTCTGTCCTATCTCTGGGCACAGATTACCGGTGTTGCCGATGCTGCTTTTTCCCTGATCGGCATCACGAACCACATCGGTATGGCACTGTTTTCCATCGTTGGCTTCTTCGCTTCGCTGTTCTTTGGCATTCTTCTGTTCTATGCCGCCATCAGCATCGGAAGCCTGGTATCCAGCCACAAAATTCTGACGGCTGTCCTCTCTTACATCGGCATGACTACCGTGATCCAGATCTTCGGCGGAATCAGCATCGTCCGTGTTTTCCAGGACTCCACACCGACTGCTGTGGTTACCACATCCTCGGTTTCCACCCTTATCATCACCGTGGTGCTCTGCGTTGTTCTGTTCCTGATCTGCCGCTATATCTTAAGCAGCCTTCCGGGAGGCCACCGCCCACGGCATCATCACCATGAACGCCGAGGCATTCGCCGCCGTGGAGAGCGGCACCGTGAAGAAAGGCGATGTGCTGGGCGTGGCCCGCATTGCCGGCATCATGGCCACCAAGCGCACCAGCGAGCTCATCCCGCTGTGCCATCCGCTGCCCCTGACGAAAGTGAGCGTGGACTTCAGGCTTCTGCCCCAGCGGCAGGCTGTGGAGGCGCTCTGCACCGTCAAGACGGCGGGCGTCACCGGCGTGGAGATGGAGGCCCTGACGGGTGTTTCCACCGCCCTGCTCACCATCTACGATATGTGTAAGGCCGTCGATAAGGGCATGGAGCTGGGCGAGATCCATCTCGTCGAGAAGACCGGCGGCAAGAGCGGCCACTACATCCGGGCGGAGGGCGGCTATGTTTGATTCTGCCCAGCGCAATATCCACTATCTGCGCCTGTCCGTCACCGACCTTTGCAACCTGCGCTGCCGCTACTGTATGCCCGACGGCGTGGAAAAGCTGGAGCGGGAAGCCGTGCTCACCTACGAAGAGTTCCTGCGTCTGACAGCCCTGTTTGCCCGGTGCGGCATCGACACCGTCCGCGTCACCGGCGGCGAGCCGCTGGTGCGCAAGGGCGCAGACCAGCTGGTGGCGGGGCTGAAAGCCATCCCCGGCATCCGCAAAGTCACCATGACCACAAACGGCATCCTGCTGGCGCAGCAGCTGCCCGCCCTGCTGGCGGCTGGCCTTGACAGCGTGAACATCAGCCTCGACACTCTGCGCCCCAAGGTGTTCCAAAGCATCACGGCCCGGGACGAGTTCGGCCATGTGATGGAGGGCATTCACGCAGCCCTGGACAGCGGCATCCCTGTCAAACTGAACTGTGTGCCGCAGGTGGGCGGTGGATCTGTACGTATGGGATCAATCCGACCCGGTAATCAAGGCATGGGAGAAGATCTTCCCCGGCCAGTACCACCAGCTCTCCGATATCTCCGGCGACCTGATGAGCCACATGCGCTACCCGGAAAGCCTGTTCAAGGTGCAGCGCGAGCTGCTCTCCAAGTACCACGTGACCTCCGCCAACCAGTACTACTCCGGCGAGGACTTCTGGCAGACGCCGGTCGACCCGACCGAATCCCAGTCCCAGCAGGACCAGGACATCCTGCAGCCGCCGTACTACCTGACCTTGCAGACCGGTGGCACCAAGGAACCGGTGTTCTCGCTGAGCTCCACCTACATTCCGGCTGGCCAGTCCACCCGTGAGATCCTCACCGGCTTCCTGTCGGTCGACTCGGATGCCGGCAATGAGAAGGGCAAGATAGGCTCAAACTACGGCACCATCCGATTGCAGGAGCTGCCCAAGGATTCGAACGTACCGGGCCCCGGCCAGGCGCAGAACAACTTCAACGCCAACGCCGACGTGTCCAAGGAACTGAACCTGCTGCAATCCGGCGACACGCAAGTGGTGCGCGGCAACCTGCTCACCCTGCCGCTCGGTGGCGGACTGGTGTACGTGCAGCCCGTGTACGTCAAGTCTTCGGGTGCGACTTCATTCCCGCTGCTTACCCATTCTGGGTTGCTATCATGATGGGTAGCATTACCGGTGCGGCAGGCGGTGTGATCCGTGATGTGTTTATTAATGAGATCCCTTTGATATTTCGTAAAGAGATTTATGCCATGGCATGTGTGGTAGGTGGTGTTGTATATTGGATGTGCCACCTTCTAGGACTGGACTCTGTCGTAACGCAAATTATAAGTGGATGCAGTGTCTTTGTAACGCGCATTCTGGCAGTAAAGTATCAAATTTGCTTGCCGATTTTGAAGGGGGAGGAGGAAGAATGATATATAAAGTGGGTTATAAGGTTACCCTCCATTACTTTACAATCTCATAACCTTATAACCCTACAACTCTATAACTCTTTCTCTTCCATTTCTCCCGAGAAACTTATCGATTCACGGTTTTGCATGTTGACGTTGATGCTGGTTGAACCATTGGGATAGATGGTTAAGCTGAACTTAAACCTGTCTTCCGGGCTACGGGCAATAAATTCGATCTTTGCAGCTCCCTTCTTATTCATTTTCATTTCGTATTTATCAAGGGATGCTTTAAATATCAATCCGTCGCCTCCACCATAAGGGATGGAGTATGCGCGTCCATAGAAAGGCAGATACGAAATAACAGAATCATTTCTTATCTCCAGGGAATAAGGTGAAGATAAGTAGACGGTCTTACCACGGCGAGGATAGGAGGTACTCACACTAATTTTATACTTCTCCGATACAATCTGTTCTTTCACAGCTTGTTCTCTCTGTTCTTTTTGCTCTTTCTTACTTTGAGCAGAAACTCCGGATAAACCGATAATCAACAGGAGCATTAAGATAATAGTACGTTTATTCGTTTTCATATCGCTACTCTTTTTAGTTACTAACATTCAAATATACTAAAATACAGATTAACTGTACTTTATTTAATGAAATTAAACAGAAAAAGGAGGAGGTAGTTATAATGTTTAATGTCCGGAAATGAAAATCCCTGCCTGTAATAAATGTATTACAAACAGGGATTGCATATTATCAGTTACTTTTCAGTTCTTAGAACAGTGCATCTTTGGTATTGAACAGTTTCTTCTCTGTTAATCTTACCACTTTACCGAATTTTTTCAGTTCTTCTACATTGATATCCTTCGGGTTACCCATGATACCGATAGCAATTGGTTTGTCTTTGATGTTTTCTTTATAATACTTCATTATATCATCAAAAGTCAAAGCATCAATTTTCGGTATGTTTTCAATAGCGGGATCCTGTGTATATCCCACTCTCTTATACTGTTCAAAGTATTGAGCTTTATCGCGGAAGTCCGGATGTGTAGTAAGTGCTTCCTGGCGCAGATAACTCTTGATATTGTCCATACGATCCGGATTTTCCGGCATATTACGCAACAAATCCATGTAAAGAGCTAATGCTTCATTGGCTTTGTCGTTTTGTGTTCCGATTTGCCCGATAAAAGTAGTTGGATATCCCGGAAGGATAGGCGTTGTAACTACTCCATAAGCGGTATAAACCATAGAACGCTTTTCACGAAGCTCACTTAATACCAGCCCGTTGAAATCTCCGGAGAAGTATTGGTAGAATGCATCGCGCAATACATCATCCTTTTTGTCATAGTTTGCTGTCGGCATGAAGAAATAGATCTGAGCTTGTTCTGCGTCTGAATTCGGCAGGAAATAAACCGTGTTTTCTGTAACGGGAGCAATTGGTTTCACTTGTGGTGAATCAGTTGGTTTTTCATTAGCCACCAACGGAAGGTTTTTGCTCAGGATTTCATATACATTGTCGAAAGGCAACGTACCTGTATAGTAGATTTCCGCTTCATAATTGGAGGCACGGTTGATATCGCCTGTCAGTTCTGATATCTGTAATTCCAGGATTTGTTTGTCAGTCAGTTCGTCTATGAAAGGAGATTTATCTCCATAACGGATGTACTGATTCAAAGCAGCACCCAGGGTCTGTACATTGTCTTTACGCTGTTGACGTGATCCTAGTGTACTACCTTTGATGCGGCTTAACTGTTTTTCGTCCAGTTTAGGCATTAAGATCTGGCGAGCAAGTAGTTGGCAGGCTTCCGGAAGATTGTTCTCGTATCCGCGCATTGAGATGTACAGATAGTCATCACCGGCAAATACATTACAACTGACATTCAGCTTGCTAAGTTCCTTTTTCAATTCTTGCGGTTCGTAAATTCCCATGATACCTGCATTATTCATTAAGCTGGCTGCAATACCAATTTTAGGGAATGTGCGTTCTCCCGCACCATATTTCAGTGTCAGGCTGAATACTTCGTTTTCCGAATTGGGAGTGTAGAACAGTTTAGAACGGTCATTGATCCGTTTAGTCTGTACTTCACCGAAATTCATAAATTTTTCTTCTACCTGACCGATAGGTAAGTTCTTGAATTGTTGTGCATAGAGTGACTGTTTGCCTACAGGAGGTTCGATAGGTTTGTATCCTGGTTTCTTTATTTTGGCATCTTTACTTAATTTGCCTTTTTCTATATAAAGAGCCAGATAATCATTGCTTAGGTATTGTTTGGCTACGCGCTTAATATCATCGATGTTGATGGCCATGATTTCATCTTTGTAGTTGAGTACCTGTCCCAGATCTTCTTCATTGATAAAAGCTTGTAAAAGAATAAGTGCTTTGTTTTCACTTGCTTCCATAACCTGATCAAATTCGCGGCACATATTGGTTTTGATGGCATTAATGATCCAATCTTCCACTTCACCATTAGCAATCTGCTGAATCGCTTTCAATGCTTTCTTCTCGGCACTCTTGTTTGATTCAAAACGTCTTTGGTTTTCATCATACAATGGAGTTACTGCTATTTTGCAACGACCTTGCTGACGATTGGCTTCCAGAGATGCGGAACCATTTGTTATTTCACCATCAATTGATAGTTTATCGAGTGCTCCGGTAGCACTACTGTTGTGTAATAATGCAAGTGCTATTTCCAGGGGTTTTTCATCCGGATGTCCGGCTGGCACACCTTTGTAAATCATACATACTGATGGATATTGACCAATTTTAGCCGTATATTGTGTACGCCCTTTGATATTCAGATCAGGATAGGTTTTACGTTCGGGGGTTGCTTTTTGAGGAAGACGGCCGAAAGTAGATGCTATTCTTCCACTGATCTGGTTGGCATTTACGTTACCTACCAGAACCAATACCATGTTTTCTGCTGTGTACCAGTCATTGTAAAACTTGATTAACTGGCTTAACCGAGGGTTTTTCAGATGTTCGGGCAAACCAAGTACCGAACGTGAGTAAGGGTGTCCTTCGTACGCTTTACTCTGAATAAAATCGTATTGCACGCGCCAAGGATTATCCTGCCCGCGGTTGTATTCTTCATATACCGTTTCCAACTCAGATTGGAAGGTACGGAATACCGGATTCAGAAAACGCTGAGAAGAGATTTCCAGCCATTTGTTAATCTGAAAAGCGGGGAAAGAATTATGGTAATAGGTTAAATCCATACCTGTAGCAGCGTTTAGATTTTTACCTCCCATACTTTCCATCAGGTTAGAAAATTCGTTAGATACGCTTACCTTTCCGGCCTGAATAGTCAACTCATTGATTTCTTTACCAATGGCTTCTTTTTTTACCGGATCGGATTCATCGGCCATTTCATCATACTTGGCGATGATTTGTTGGTAAATAGGTTCTTCTGCAGCCCAGTCGAGTGTACCAATTTTGTCGGTTCCTTTAAACATTACATGTTCCAGATAATGAGCCAGTCCGGTATATTCGGCAGGATCGTTAACTGCCCCTGTACGTACTCCTACCAATCCGAATACGTCAGACTTCGTGTTGTCTTCCCATATATATACGGAAAGGCCGTTTTTCAGCTTAAATGCTTTCAGTCCTTGCCCAAATGACGGGACAGAAACTGCTATCGCAGCCAAAAGGATGAGAGATTTGATTAGTTTCATAAAATAATTAAATAAAGTGTTTTTATGTATATGTAGGCAAAGCTATGAAAAAATCACAAAAGAACTACGAAAACCTCGGAAAAATAACATTGTGATTACAAATAAGTAATACATCACAATTGATTATTATTGAAACGCAGATAAACGCGGATGAACGCAGATTTTCTGATGGAATATTGTTTTCAATCATAACGCAGCAATCTAATTAGTGAAAATCTGCGTTCATTTGCGTTTTAATAAATTCGTATTTATATGGCAAAAGTTTTTATATGCTTTAAAGATGAGGTTATGGACGTTTTTAGAATTGTTCCAATACCTCAATTCTCTTTTTAATAGGAGGGTGGGTTGCAAACAGCCCACTGAGTCCGCTGAAACTGCTCTTTGCCTGTTTGCCCGGATGTTCTATGAAAAGTTGGGCTACATCTTCCCGTTTTACGGCTTCAATATCAGGATCGGCTGAAATCTTACGCAGTGCACTGGCAAGGGCAAGCGGGTTCTTTGTCATTTCGGCAGCACCTGCATCTGCCATGTATTCACGTTTGCGTGAGATGGCAAAACGCATAAGACTTGCAAAAAAATAGCCAATGACAGCTACAATGAGAGCAATCAGAATCAACACAATAACACCGTTTCCTTTGCTATTGCTACTACGCGCACGCGAACTATAATAAATAGAACGTATGGCAATCTGCGCCAACATAGAAAAGATACCAACGAATACGATGGAAACAATCAGTAAACGCACATCCCGGTTACGAATATGGCTTAATTCATGTGCTATGACTCCTTCCAGCTCCTGATCGTCTAATTTCTCAATAATCCCACGGGAAAGTGTAACAGTGTAAGTACGCTCATTAATTCCACTGGCATAGGCGTTCAGAGAAGAGTCATTGATGATGTTGATCTTCGGCATTTTCATACCTTGTGACATACAGAGGTTCTCTACCAGGTTATAGATGCGCTTGTTCTCTTTGCGTTCCAGTGTCTTTGCTCCGGTAGCAGCTTTGATAATGCTTGTGTTGGCAAAATAGGCAATAAGGAACCAAATCGTGACACCTCCTATTATATAAGGTATAGATTGGAGGAATATGTCATTCACCATATCCATACGACTATAGTCCACATACTGCTCTTGCGTAAGCATTACCAGCAAATAACAGAATAGATAGGAGAGTACCCCTACTAAACAAGGAAACAGAAACAGCAGAAATGCGGAACGGATATTATTCCGGTTCTGTTGTGTTTGAATTCCGACGTATTGCATGATTTATCAATTATCCGTGAGGAGTTTAGAAATTAATTTTAGGGGCTTGTTCCAGATTGGCACGCTGTTCTGTTCCCAGGTCGAACATAATTTCTTTGTGGAAGCCAAACATACCGGCAATCAGGTTGGAAGGAAATGTTTGGACAGCATTGTTCAGCTCCTTTGTAGCTGAGTTGAAATAGCGGCGGACTGAAGCCAGCTTGTTTTCAACATCTGATATTTCTTCCTGTAACTGAAGGAAGTTCTGATTTGCTTTTAAATCAGGATAAGCTTCCAGTGTAATCTTCAATCCCGAAAGAGCAGATGTCAATTGATTTTCCGCATTAATTTTATCATCAATAGTACGTGCGTTGATTGCTCCGTTACGAGCCTGTATAACCCGGTCTAACGTTTCTTTTTCATGAGTGGCATAGCCTTTTACGGTATCTACCAATTGTGGTATCAGGTCATGACGTTGTTTTAACTGTACATCTATATCTGCAAATGCATTTTCACGGTTATTTCTTAATTTTACCAATGAATTGTACATCGAAGCTACCATGATTCCGAGTATGACGATAATTCCTAAAATGATTAATAGAGTCATAATTTTGTGTATTTGTTAGAGTTATTAATACTTTCAAAGATAGGTGAAAGTGATCATTCTTGCAATAGAACAGAGAATAAAAATCATCAGTAGCACCCAATAACTATCAAAAAGCACCTAAAAACTTTTTTTTGATAGTTTTTACCCCAAAGAAAGACGAATTCCCCCCCTACTGAAGTCTAAAAATACCTTTAAACTTGCAACATCGATAAAGAAACGAAATATTAACCGTAAAAACCATTAAGTATGAAAAGTTTAAGTTTTAAGAAAGATTTAATAGGAGTTCAGGAAGAGTTGCTTCGTTTTGCTTATAAGTTAACAGCTAACCGTGAGGAAGCAAATGATTTGTTGCAGGAAACATCACTAAAGGCCTTGGATAACGAGGACAAATATATCCCGGATACAAACTTCAAAGGATGGATGTACACTATCATGCGTAACATCTTTATTAATAATTATCGTAAGATTGTACGCGATCAGACTTTTGTAGACCAGACAGATAATCTTTACCATTTGAATTTGCCGCAAGATTCCGGATTTGAAAGTACAGAGGGGGCTTACGATCTTTAAGAGATGCGCCGTATTGTTAATGCATTACCCAAAGAATATAAAGTACCTTTCTCTATGCATGTTTCAGGATTTAAATATCGTGAGATTGCAGAGAAACTTGATTTACCACTTGGTACTGTAAAAAGCCGTATCTTTTTCACACGTCAGAGGCTACAACAAGAATTGAAGGATTTTGTTTAATCAATAGGTATAAATTAGATAGATTTTTAAACTGAAAGAGAATTAGCCGTGTTTATTTTAATTTGTGGTTTTAGACGGCTTGTTATTGTTTAATTGTAAGAAATAAGAAGATGAATTCTTCTTATTTCTTTTATTTTGTGACAATATGATATAAAACATATCCTTTTCACTAAACTTTTTTAGATTTATTTTGTCTTTATGTCAGATAACTCTGTATATTTGTAACAGATGATATGTTAACCAAATTATGTAAAATCACCTTATTAGATTACGGCAATGAAAAAGGAAATTAAATTCAGTCTCGTCTATCGGGACATGTGGCAATCGTCCGGTAAATATCAACCTCGCGTAGACCAGTTAGTGCGAATTGCTCCATTGATTATAGAAATGGGCTGTTTTGCCCGTGTCGAAACCAACGGAGGAGCTTTTGAACAAGTAAATCTGCTGTATGGAGAGAATCCGAATAAAGCCGTACGTGCATTTACCAAACCTTTTAACGAAGCAGGCATTCAGACTCATATGCTTGATCGCGGACTGAATGGTTTACGTATGTATCCTGTACCGGCTGATGTACGGCGATTGATGTATAAAGTAAAACATGCCCAGGGAGTGGATATCACCCGGATATTTTGTGGGCTGAATGAGGTACGTAACATTATTCCTTCTATTAAGTATGCTCTTGAAGGGGGGATGATTCCTCAGGCTACTCTTTGTATTACCCATTCACCGGTACATACTGTTGAATATTACGCCGATATTGCCGATAAGTTGATAGAAGCCGGTGCACCCGAAATCTGTTTGAAAGATATGGCAGGTATCGGTCGTCCCGGAATGTTGGGCAGACTGACAAGAGCTATAAAGGAGAAACACCCTGAAGTAATTATCCAGTATCATGGGCATAGCGGACCAGGTCTTTCAATGGCATCTATTCTCGAAGTTTGTGAGAATGGGGCTGATATTATTGATGTGGCTATGGAACCTATGTCGTGGGGTAAAGTACATCCGGATGTAATTTCGGTACAGGCGATGCTCAAAGATAAAGGCTATGATGTGCCTGAGATCAATATGAAAGCTTATATGAAGGCACGTGCCATGACTCAGGAATTTATTGACGACTTTTTAGGATATTTTATGGATTCTACTAACAAGCAGATGTCATCTCTTCTTTTAAAATGTGGGCTTCCTGGTGGTATGATGGGATCTATGATGGCTGATTTGAAGGGTGTTCATGCAGGGATTAATATGATATTGAGAGGTAAAAACGAACCGGAACTGAGTATCGATGATTTGCTGGTAATGCTTTTTGATGAAGTAGAGTATGTATGGCCAAAACTCGGTTATCCCCCATTGGTAACGCCATTTAGTCAATATGTGAAGAATGTGGCATTAATGAATGTGATGCAGCTTGTAAAGGGTGAAGAACGCTGGACGATGATTGACAATCATACTTGGGATATGATTCTGGGAAAAAGTGGACGCTTGCCGGGGCAGCTTGCTCCTGAAATCATTGAACTGGCAAAATCTCAAGGATATGAGTTTGTAGATACTGACCCACAATCGAATTATCCGGATGCTTTGGAAGGTTACAGAAAAGAGATGGACGAGAACGGTTGGGAATATGGAGAGGATGATGAAGAGCTCTTTGAATTGGCTATGCACGACCGTCAATATCGTGACTACAAATCGGGAGTTGCCAAAAAACGCTTTGAGACCGATTTGGAACACGCAAAAGATGCTGCTATGGCGAAGAATGGATACTCTGAAGAAGAGATAAGAAAGTTGAAACGTGCAAAAGCCGATCCCATTATTGCCCCGGATAAGGGACAAGTGCTTTGGGAAGTATCAGTAGAAGGTCCTTCTACTGCGCCGTTTATCGGTCGTAAATATCAGCATGACGAAGCGTTTTGCTACCTTTCTACACCATGGGGTGAATATGAGAAATTGCTGACCGGATTTACGGGCCGTGTTGTTGAAGTATGTGCCCAGCAAGGAGCCACTGTTAATAAAGGAGATGTAATAGCCTATATTGAACGGAGTGATATCTTCGCCTGATCGTCAATAGAATAAAAATAAAGAAGGGAAGTACTTGCTTTTTAGTACTTCCCTTCTTTATTTTATTCTGACTATGGTCTGAATTTTACGAGTTGCATACCTATCAGTTTATCATATCGTTCGCCAAATGCACGATTGTATATCAAAATCAGGTATTCATTTTCTGTTTCATAATAGTTTCCTTCTACCGGTCCGGTTTCGCCTTTGGTACTTCCATTGGGTACATACAAATACTGATAATTGTAAGCTCCCTGTTTCAATAATTGCACAGACTCATACGCATAAGTTTCTTTGTTGTATTTCATCTCACTCTGCAAATTGAAGTTATCATAAGTGAATTCTCCTTCCAGATAGAGTTTACCATCTATAAAAGGATCTTCCCAGGGAAGGCTGAAATGCACAAAAAAGTAATCGGCTTCAATATTATTGTCTGTTGCATCATCGTAGCGAATCAGATACCGTCCGTTTTGATCTTCATCGTAGCTGTAGTTTTTTGTACGCGGTTCGCTTGGAAAGAGGGTTGCGTGATAGTAGGGATCGTGAAACTGCAGGCTCATTACTCCCATATTCGCATAACGTGTGCTGACAGTTTCAAATCTACGGTATTCATTTCCGGCCGGAAATATCAGGGCACGATTGTGTGTATAACGCAGTTCATCGGGACCTACATAAGTTGGCACTACCCCTGTTACCATGTTGTCCGTACGTTCATCCTGCATCACTTGTACTTTTATTTCCTGTTGCGGATTTCGGATTGTGTATCCTTTGTAATTAACATTGAAGCTAACTTGCTGGTGTCCTTTGTTGCGGTCTATTTCTGTATCACTGCTTACTACAGCCGATACATTGACTTGTTTATCCAGTATCCGGAAGCAGGTTTTGAAGATAGGCTTGTTACTATCAGAATCGTCATAAACAGTCACGATATAATTGCCTGACAATGTCATGCGCACTTCATCGTTGGGCAATTTGAGACGATAGTGTGTGTAGGGCATCGTGGTGTTGACAGATGTTTCGTAGTCTTCAATCGGGTTATTATTGAATCCGTCCAGATAGTCTATATCCGAAAGGTTGGAAGGAGTCCAATCTACATTGGCGTGGGAGAGAACATACTGATAGCGATGATAGTCATGTGAAAGTTCATCGAAAGATATTTCCACATATTCTCCGGCTTCTAATGTTATAATTGCCGGAGCGTTATAATCATCGTTGGCTATTACCTGCACCGTTTGTATGTGCGGAGCGTAAACTTCTGTACGTTGGGCTCTCATACCGACTGACAGGCAGAGCAGAGAGAAAAGAAGTGAGATGTATTTCTTCATAAGAGTTATAATTTTGTAGATGAATACTGATTAGGAGGTTATCGCTTCTTTTTCTTTTGTGGTTTTGAGACTTTTTTCTCTTTTTCTACAGGTGGAAATTTAGGTACCAGGTTCATCAGTCTCAATATCTGTTTTTGTCGTTTCAGGATGTAAGATGACGGATGAGCCGAGTCAAAACGTATCGGATTGGGAAGCGTGGCAGCAATGAGGGCGCATTGTCCTTTAGTCAGTTTGGCTGCCGTAGTATTGAATTTATATTTCGCAGTGGCTTGTGCCCCATAAATGCCTTTACCCATTTCGATAGAGTTGAGGTATACCGTCATGATCCGCTCTTTTGACCAAAATGTTTCGATGAGAAACGTGAAATAGACCTCTAATCCCTTTCGTACCCACGATGATTGGGGCCAAAGAAATACATTTTTTGCAGTCTGTTGGCTGATGGTACTCGCACCTCTTTTTCTTTTTCTTTTTTCATTTTCTTTGATCGCTTTTTCTATCTCTTTGAAATCGAACCCGTTGTGCTCTACAAAACGGTTGTCTTCGGAAGCGATAACTGCCATAGGCAGGTGAGGGGAGATTTTATCAAAAGAAACCCACGTGTGTTTGCACGTGGGCTTATCTCCTGATACTATCTGCTGCACGCTTCGGATGACGATTAACGGAGTAACATATACCGGAACAAACCGGTAGATGATAACTGCAAGCAAAGTCGATACGAAGAAAAAAAGCAGCAGATTGCGTATAAAACGAAGTATTTTACTTACCGGCTTCTGCATTTTTAATCATCTGCTCACTGGCATACATATAAACTTCCACACGACGGTTTTGAGCTGCAGTCAGTGCTTCGTCATATTGTGAATAACCTACTCCTTCTACTGTCTTAAATTGAGAAGGCTGAACACCACATGACTGAAGATAATTTTCTACAGCATAAGCGCGATTGTTAGAAACCTTTTGGTTGGCTTCCTGTGTACCTACTTTGTCAGTATGGCCGATAATAGCGATATCTATAGTAGGATCACTTTTCAGTACACCTGCAAATTCACGCAATGATTGTTTGGCAGTATTACTCAATGTAGAAGAGTTGAAACCAAAAAGAATACCGGAATCAAATGTCACTTTCACAGCAGCCAATCCATTGTTATCAGTGATTTGTTCTACTTGTGCACCTTCAATTCGTGCTGCTTCTTCTGCTTTTTTATCCATTTTGCGACCAATCAATACACCTGCGGTACCACCAACAGCTGTTCCGATAGCAGCACCAATAGCGGCACCTTTACCTTTACCGGCAATTCCACCGATGATTGCGCCCAAAGCAGCACCTGAGCCACCACCAACTATTCCGCCTTTGGCAGTATTGTTCATTGTTCCACAGCTTCCAAATACTAAGGCCGCACTCAAAAAGAAGGCCATAAACTTAATCTTTTTCATACTTTTATTAAATTAATATTAATGTTAAATCTTAGAACGGGGCAAAGATAAAAAAAATATTTAGTTGCGTTGTCGTTCCTTTATTTCAAAAACAATCATCTCTTATGTTTTGTTGACTGAAAGCACTTTTTTACGTATAATTGCAAACCATGTCAAGAGTATCAGTCCTTTAGCTACTGTAGTAACACATACTGCCCACCAGATACCTTCGACTCCCATTCCTAAACGAACGAAAAAAATGGTAAGTGGAATGCGCATATAGTTACATGTGATGCTGATAATAGCCGGTGGAACTGTACGCCCGATGCCATAGAATACTCCTTGCATGGTAATTTCCAGCATCATGAATAGTTGTGAATATCCGTCTATCCTTAAGAATACCCCTCCAGCTTCATATGCAGCCTGTTCCGGTACAAAAATAGCAAATATTTCATTGCCAAAGAATACAAATAGCAATGTGCAGAACGTTCCGAATATTCCTGTCATCCACAAGGTCATATGCCAGGCACGTATAACTCGCTCTGTTCGTCCCGCAGCGTAGTTTTGTGCAATGAAAGCACTTAGTGCGGTTGAGAACCCCTGTGAAGTATTCCAGGTTATGGCTTCAATTTGTCCACCGGTAGTAAAAGTCATCAATCCGATATGGCCGCCATGCGTTGAAGCTGTACGGCAAAGGAACATATTGACGAAGGCAAACAGGGTGTTGAGCGTTGCTACTGGTAATCCTAACTTTAAAATACGGTGCGTATATTTCTTTTTTAATCGGGTGAAGAAGGGAAAACTGCCTAACAGTGCATCACGGTAACGTAGCTGATATATAAAAATACCAAACACGGTAGCTTGTGACAGCCAGGTGGCATAAGCAGCTCCGTTTGTTCCGAGTCCCAAACCGAATATAAAGAGAGGATCAAGTATGATATTCATTATTAACCCCGTACCGCTGATATAAAAGGGTACTTTACTTCGGCCCGCTGCATTATATATACCTGTGAAGGCAGCCGAAAGAAAAACAAAAGGTAAACCGGTAGATACAATCCTGAGATAGGAGATGGCATTATCCGTGATATGTGGTGCCAGTTCGTATATTCTGATTATCGGGCTGGCAAAAAGAAAGAGCAGTCCGCCCCAACAAAGAGAAATGATCAGTGCAATTGTAATATTATGTGATGCAAAATGACGTGCATCCTTTTGATTTTGTGCTCCTATGGATTGGCCTACACTAACTTCGGAACCTACTTTGTTTAATAAAGAAATAGAACCGGACATCCATGTAAGGATACCCACAGAGCCTATTGTAGCTACTGCTTCACTACCCAGACGCCCTACCCATGCCATATCTGTCAGGCTGTATGCCATCTGTATGAATGAGGTTGCCATAATCGGCATTGCTAAGTTGAACAACTGGCGATTGATAGGACCTTGAGTTAAGTTTTTTATTCCTTGCATCGATATTTTTTAGTTGGTCTTTTTGAAATGAGGCGCAAAGATATAAAAAACTATGCTCGGATATACCTATCTTTGCTGCGATTTTTTTCTTCTAAGCATAAAGTATGAATACAACAACTAAACCCTCCGTCTGGTTTCATCTTATGGCAGCAGTAACAGTTGCTATCTGGGGGACTACCTTCGTTTCAACTAAAGTTTTGATTGGGCACCGTCTTTCTGCCACTGATATTCTGTTCTACCGTTTCATTATGGCTTACATTTGTATCTGGTTCTTTTCGCCCCGTATTTTGTGGGCTAAATCATGGAGGGACGAAGGTATTTTTGTACTCCTCGGACTTACGGGAGGTTCACTTTACTTCATTGCCGAGAATACAGCTCTTGGCATGACACTTGCATCCAACGTATCGCTTATCATATGTACTGCTCCGATATTGGCGGCTTTTCTCTCTTTCTTTTTTTATAAAGGCGAGCGATTGAAGCCAAAGTTGATTATCGGTTCTTTGATGGCATTGGGTGGTGTGGCTTTAGTAGTATTCAATGGTAGTTTTATTCTTCGTATCAGTCCGTTGGGAGATATTCTGACTTTGGTTGCTGCTTTGATGTGGGCCATCTATTGTTTGCTGCTGAAGCGTATGAATTCTAATTACTCTACTCTTTTTATTACGCGTAAAGTATTCTTTTATGGCATATTGACATTGCTTCCCTTTTTCTTCTTTTATCCTTTGCAGACAGATACCACTATCCTGTTTCAACCGTTGGTGATTGCGAATTTATTGTTTCTGGGAGTCATTGCTTCCATGCTTTGCTATATAATGTGGACATTGGCTGTGAAGCGTTTGGGGGTGGTATGTGTAGCCAATTATATTTACGTTGTACCATTGGTTACACTGATTACTTCTGCTGTTGTAATAGATGAACGGATTACTTTAATAGCGTTGATTGGGTGTGCTTTTATTCTTAGTGGAGTGTATCTGGCTGAGAGATGATTTAATAATGTGCCAATATTATAATGTGTCAATATGCCAATAGGAGGACACTATCATTGAATAAAATAAAAAGTCTGAATAGCCCGGGAGAAAACAGATATCTGGTTGTATTAATACAGAAAGAAGTCATCACCTTTTCATAGCAAATATCAGATATATGGAAATTGAAATTGTAGAAGCATTACAGAATGGCGATCATAAAGCTTTTGAAGATATATTTATTGCTTATTTTGGGAAAGTTAAGTATTTCCTAAACGGACTTTTAAAATCAGAAAGTGATGCGGAAGAACTGGCACAGGATATTTTTGTAAAGTTATGGATAAACCGTCAGTCTATAAATCCACAGAAACCGTTTAATGCTTATATATATACTATTGCCCGGAATACTGCATTTAATTATATCAAGCACAAATCTGTTGAAGAGGCATTTCTGGAAAACTGTAATCATTTGGAAGAGGCGGACTGTTCTGATGAAATTCTTTTTGCTAAAGAGATCAGCTTACTGGTAGAAATGACTGTGTGCAGAATGCCCTCTCAGCGGAGTAGAATTTATCGTATGAGTAGGAACGAAGGTATTCCTAATGATGAAATAGCCGGTAAATTGGGGATATCAAAAAAGACTGTGGAAAATCAGCTTAGTTTGGCTTTGCAGGAAATAAGAAGGGTAATATCTGCTTTCCTTTTATTATTTATCTGAAAAAAAAATTGTTTTAGGTCGGGAGTGGTTGATGATAGAGTTGTATCTATAGTATAGAACATAACCAAAGTTGGTTATGGAGTATTTGATAAAAAACATAGCCATGCAGTTAAAAGAAGCACTTTTCATTTTCGGATTACTATTGCCGGCATTGCCTTTACAGGCTCAATCCGAACATACTCTCACAGAGGTAAATATTTATGATAAGCTTCCTGAAAGTTCCGGGTTACTTATTCCCTCCAAAGAACAGATCAAAATTGGTGCGGAATATTCTGTAAGCGAGAGTTCTTTTATGGATCCGGTCAGTGATTATTCCGGATACTATCCTCTGCCGGTTCAAATGCCCCCGAACACTTTCTCTTTCTTTTCTGACTACAGCAGAAACGATATTTTTGCTATTTCCAAACATACATTTATATTTTTAGAAGGTGAAAAATATACTTATCAGAATTTGGGAAGCTATATTTCGGCTTTTGGTGCAGTGGGATTAAAAATAAATAGTAAGCTTTCTATAATGGGAGGACTGCTTGCCTTGAAGCAATTTACCGGAATGCATTCTTCAGATCGTTCCGGCACAAGGTTTCTGTTTCGTTATCAGTTAAGTGATAGAGTAAACTTTGATATTTGGGGGCAGTACTTAACTGATGTGCTTAATGATGTATCCCGCTCTTCGTATCGGTTGTTGCCTAAGACAGAAGCAGGTGCGGCGGCTACAATGAAGATCGGAAACAATTCGCAGGTTGGAGTAACTACGCGGTATCAATATGACCCATACAAAGAAAAGTGGAATAGTGAATCAAGTGGTAATGTGAAAATAAATTTTTAAGTGTATGAAACCTGATTATATATCACGAGTTATTACTCAGTTTTTCACCCATTCTTATCCACCGAAAACAGTAGATGAAGTACAAAAGTGGATCGTTGACGAGAAATGGACAATGGAGAAAGATCGTTCATTGTATGCTGTCTGGAATGAATTACAGATTCAGCCGGATAAGTCTCTTTACGCGTCACTTGAAAAAGTAAAATCAACGATTGGAATGAAAGATGCTGTAAAGAAACGTTCTGTTTTATTTTTCAAATGGTTGCGTTATGCAGCAGTAGCTATTCCGGTACTTTTATTTTTAGGCGGATATCTGTATATCAACAGGGAGGTACGAATGATAGAGGTAATCACTCTAAGTAGCGAACAGAAGCAGTGTACACTGCCCGATGGGACGGTTGTTCAACTAAACTCGTGTAGCAAAATTATTTATCCTTCCGGATTTAGTGATACAATACGTACTGTAACGTTAGTAGGTGAGGCCTATTTTTCGGTGGCTCCTGATGTCGGAAAACCGTTTGTTGTGAAAACCAATCATCTGTCAGTGAAGGTTCTTGGTACTAAGTTTAATATTTGTGCTTATCCTACTGATGATAGAAGTACGGCTACCCTGAATAGCGGAAAAATACAGGTTGATGTAAGAGCGGGGCAAACAGACAGCCGCTATGTATTGAAACCCAGTCAACAGATTGTTTACAACAAAACAGATGAATCGGTATTGGTAAATACTGTTCCAACCGGGAGTTTCAGTTGGAAGGAGGGGAAGCTTATTTTTCAAGAGTCTACCTTTAACGATATGATGAATACACTTGAACGCCGGTATAATGTGATTATTCATTATGATAAGAAACTGTTTGCGAATGACTCTTATTCTGTTAAATTTATTAATGATGAGGATGTGAAGCAAATATTGAATGTTCTGCAAGATGTTGTAGGTGGATTTGAATACGAGATACGAAACAATGAGATAACACTGATAAAAAAGGAGGGAGGCAGATAGAAAAAAAGAACCGGAAAGCTGTTTCGAAGCCACTTCCCGGTTCTGAAAAGTCAGATATATTCCATTCTGTAAAATTAAAATAGTACTTAACTTTTCTATAATAAAAAATAGATATGCGTTTCTTAAAATCCAAAAATAAGAAAAATAATACGATCCCTAAAATTATCTGGTTGATAATTGCAATTTTTGTCTCAGTGACATCTGGAAAATCCAGTGTAAGATGCCCCCTAAAACCAAAAAGATTCTACCCCCTGAAA
>OGZT01000849.1_pt1 | contig 23183 bp, 27 predicted proteins | sample 1576891 | NCBI WGS metagenome assembly OGZT01 (sample SAMEA3541521, study PRJEB24748) | human gut metagenome | biome: human gut; feature: human-associated habitat; material: faeces | place: China | collected 2012 | reverse complement strand
TTTATGAAATTCGCAGTGTAGTTTTGTGCAATTTTTCAAATTTGCTCATTTATAGTTAATTAAATGGAATTTCTCCTTCAGATGCTTCCATAAATCCGTCCTTATCTGTTTTCGATGTTTCTGATGAATCTACCCCAGCACCGCTGTCCTTGTTCTGGGCAAATTCATGTTCTTCCACAATCACATCTGTAGTATAAATTGTTTTCCCGTCCTTATCCTTATAACTACCGGTACTGATACGACCACCAATCACAATCCTCATTCCTTTGTGAAGATATTTCTGTGCGAACTCTGCACTCTTACCAAACGTGATACACGAAATAAAATCTGCTTCCTGTTCTCCGTCACGTTTATATCTTCTGTTCACTGCCAGAGTATATCTGGCTACTGCCATATCATTATCTTTTCCAGCATATTTGATCTCCGGATTCTTTGTCAGTCTTCCCATTAAAATCACTCTATTCATAGTTGTTACATCCTTTCCGGGCATTTTACCCTTTAATCATTGTTATTAGTTACTTGTTGCATCAGCGGTCTATCGTGCGTTTCCCTGTCACCTGCAGTCGTCTCAGACTGCCTCTGCCTGCATCAGCAGGTCACTGACCATAAGGCTCTGGTCAGCCGCCCATCATCGGGAGTGTCATTATGATTCCGCTTGCTTCCAGAAAAAGAAAGGTCATGGCAGAACTCCTGGTAGACTTCCAGGGTGCACTTATCAATTGTCAAGGTTCAGCGAAGGAACATTCCAAAACGTCCTCTAATTACTAAAGTCAAATGACTTGACATGATGCAAAAGAATCGTGATATTTTTTTGCATTTTTATCATTTTTTCTTTTAATTTCATTAGTCCCTTCACATACTCTGTACTGGGACGAACAAAAACGGACATGATTTTGAAGAATTTTTGAAAAATAATTGTTCCTCTACCTATAAAGCGTTGGAAACAGTATTTACCAACCCTCTTTTGCGAGTTTTTTCGCAGAAATGAAATATTCCCTCACTAATCGCAAGTTTCAGAGGGCGTTTGGACGGTACTTTCGCAGAAAAATTTGTTTTTTCTACTAATCACACACGGGAAAGCAGAGAATGTCAGATGATTTTGAAAAAATCAAAAAAGAAGCATCAACCACTATTGCAGCCAATGCTTCTTTAAATTACTTTCTTACTTACGAAAGAGATTTCAATATGACTTTTATTACTTTCCTTAATTTCAATCCATCTTTCAGTCCCAGACGATAAAAAAATTCTTCTGTATCTGCTCCACTGCTGAATATGGCATTACAGTATTTTGTAATTGCCTCTTCTTGTTCTGGTGATAATGAAGCAATTACCTTTTCATATTCCTCTTCAACTTTATCTGGCTCTGCCACAGATTGCTGTTTTATTTTCCATTCTGCGTACTCTTTCCCCATATGCTCCGTTATTGTTAGATTGATAAATTCTTCAATCTCCTCTGTCAATTTCATAGATTTACACCTGCCCTTTCCATGTTATCTCACTGTTTCAGATAACTCCGGTAACTATCTAGAACTGAATCGGTAACACCACTTTTATATATTTTACGAATATCAACAATCTGTTCATCTTTCAGCAATTTCAACCAATCCAGTAAATCTTTTCTGCTGTTTGCAAAATTGCAGCATCTTCCATCTGCATATTCAATCCTGTATCTCATACGCTCCTCCTATACATATACCAATTCACTCAATACAATTTCCTGCACACGATTCCTGATGTTGTTACACTGTCGCACCCATTCCATAGGATTCTGACTCTTCAGTTCCTCGGTAACTCCATCCGCAATTCTCATTTGTGCTTCAATCAGCTCATACCATTCCTGTGCCTGTTCGTTAAGATCTGCTAGATAGCGATCCAGTTTTCCGGTCAACAAAAGATAAGAATACATCCCTGATTTATGTTTTTTCAGATATTGTTTCCGAAGTATTCCCCAGTAACCAATCGGTCGGTTTTCCTCCGGCAAGGCTAACATCGGCATGTAATAATCTCCCACCAGCACATAATCCAATCCATTGTTATCATCATGTATTATTTTTCTCTGTTCACTCATGTTCTTCTCCTCTATCAAATCTTCCTCTGCTCTTGCAGATACGCTTCAAATATACTTCTACGAATCAGTACTTTCTTCCCAATCTTATATACTGCTCCGGCTTCATGTGCCATACGAACTACGGGCTTGATTCCCAGTCTGTAATATTCACATGCCATATTGTAGGTCACGTAGTCATGGCTCATAAATTCCAGATCTTCATCGTCAATCTCATCTGAAAACATCCATACATTACCGCTCATCCATCATTTCCTCCCTACCTTTTCCTGTCGCCGGTTCATGGAATCGTTCCAGATAAGTATCAAAAATATCCTTGTTAATCAGTACCGTTCCATCTATTCTGTAAATCGCACCTGCATCACTTGCAAGTTCCAAAAGTTTCTTATGGGAGATACTGTAAATGATTTCTGCCTGTTGATAGCGCAGATACTGTCGGCGTAATTTTCTAAGCTGCTCTGGTACTTCTTTCATACTTGTAATTGGTTTATAACTTTTATCCATGATGTTTTCCTCCAAAATTAGATTTACTGTTTTACAGAAGCTGACCGCTGGGATGTGACTTTCCAAGGACGAAAAAAAGCACCTCTTAGATTAACTCTAAGAAGTGCTCTTACTTCATTGCCCAAACCTGTGCCCTTTCACCTGAAATTCGTCATGCTTCATAACGATTCATCATTCTCCCAAATTTTGTTGTCAAATTGTTGTCAAATGCGGTCTGACATCATGGTTTTAGACATTTTATATTTAATTTTAGTACAGCTTTGCACCAGCCGGGATGTGGTTATCAACCATCAGAAGATGGAGCTTTTCTTCTCCCTCTTCCTCATGGATTGCACTGAGGAGCATTCCACAGGATTCAATTCCCATCATGGCTCTCGGTGGCAGGTTAGTGATCGCAATTAAGGTCTTTCCAACCAGCTCTTCCGGCTCGTAATAAGCGTGAATACCGCTTAAAATCGTACGATCTGTGCCTGTTCCATCATCCAGAGTGAACTGTAACAGCTTCTTGGATTTCTTAACAGCTTCACACGCTTTAACCTTTACAGCTCTGAAATCTGACTTGCTGAAAGTATCGAAATCAACAAATTCCTCAAATAAAGGCTCTACCTTTACCTTGGAGAAGTCGATAACTTCTTCCTTCTCAGGTGCTGCTGTGGAAGTGCTGTTTTCTGACTTCGCAGACTTCTTGTCAGCGTCCAGGGACTTCATTGTCGGGAGCCTTGCAATCTGCAATTTACATCTCCACATATCCCTACGCCCCTCTATTTTCCTGATGTTCTACAATCCGCCATTTTACAGATGTCTCTATAAGTCTACGCAACTTTTCTACTTTTGGGCGTAAATCGGGCGTACAGTGGGCGTATGTCTCAAATCGCTATTTCCTCCCTTTGCAGATAGTCATTCAGCACCCCAAATTCCTTTTCTTTCAAGTCCTTTGTCACGTCTGCATAAATATTCATGGTAGTGCTGATATCCGCATGACCTAACACGTCCTGAATCACTTTGATGTTGATTCCTGATTCACACAATCTTGTGGTAAATGTATGCCGGAGTGTGTGGCAACTGAACCGGGGCAACAAAACAACTTCTTTCTTACCATCAGTCTTTTCCAATATCTCCTGATTGCAGTCACGCATGATACGTCTAAGAGCCTTGTTCAGTGTTCCCTGATGTTGTACGTTGCCGAAGCGGTTCACAAACACAAAATTCGTATATCCATCTACCCGTACCTGACACAAAATGCCTTTCTCTTCCTGATATTTCTTCTCCTGCATAAAGGCTTCTCTCACATTATCAAGCATTGGCACAGTTCTTCTTCCTGCTTTTGTCTTCGGAGTGTTTACCGAGAAATAGCATCCGTTCTTGCTGTGATTGTAATACACCAGTGTATGATTCACGCTGATTGTACCATTCTCAAAGTCCAAATCTTCCCACCGTAAGCCAGTGACCTCTCCCACACGCAAGCCAGTACCGAGCATGACCGTAAATATCGGATTCCAGTGATTATACTGTCTGCTATTTGCAAGAAATGCAGTAAATGCGTTTTGCTCCTGAACCGTCAACGCTCTTCTCTTTTCCACGTCAAAATTATGCGACTGTTTCAGTTCTTTCAGGGCGTTATCCGAGGGATTACTTCTGAGATATTCGTCCTCAACCGCCAAATCAAGCACCTGATGAAGCACTGTATGAATGTTGTCGATAGTGGAGATCTTCAACATCCGTTCATCTGCAAGCATATTATAAAATCTCCGAACATCTGACCGCTTCATTTTTGCCACTTTCAACTGTCCGAAATCAGGGTATACAAATTGATTGTACATATACTGGTAATTCTGAAAAGTGTTGTCTTTCAAACCCTTTTTCAGTCCTATCCACATATCGTAAATATCGTTCAGCGTCACATTCTTAGCGTCCGTCCTGATACCATCGCTCTTGTCTCTTTGTATCGCCTGCTCTTTCTCTCGCAGTTCTTCCAGTGTCCTTGCATAAACGGAATGTCTCTTCCCGTCTGACGTTCTCCACCGAAAATCATAACTGCCATCTTTGCGTTGGGATTCTCCCTCTTTTAATACTCTGCCTTTTCTGTCTTTTCGTCTTTCTGCCATAATCAAAATCTCCTTTCCTGACTATGACAAAAACCGATACTATATTTATAACACATCACTATTCAGTTTTCAATCATCAGATAGAATACATTCTATCCATGTATTCATCTAATTTCCGGCGTTTAATCAGGCGTTTCGTGCCATTCCACAGAACGAAGGAACATTGTTCGGATTCTGTCAGTTTCCGAAGTTTGTTAATGCCAATACCTGAATACGCCGCCGCTTCTTCTAAAGTTAGATTACTTTTCTCCCAAATCGGAATCTCTCTTCTCAAAAAACTCTCCTTTCCTTATTTCTACCGCATGGTATATTGGTACACCCTTGCGGTGTTTCTGCTATAAAATCGGTTTTGCCATGCTTCATTGTTTCTAATATTTCTTCGCCATAAGAGAAAACTTTTTATAATCATCATAGATTTTTCGTTGCGAATCATTCATTATCCCTTGTTCCACCAATAAGCCGATATAGTCCTGATTATCCAACTTCCCAATTTCTTCAAAAAGTTTCAAAGACGGAGCAACTGAAATTGACAGCCAGTTCCATATCTTATCCAGCGTTTTCTTCTGTGGATTTATTGTCAGTTTTACTTTCCCCACATCGCGCATGAACTCTTCCCACGGTGGATAAGTTGGATAAAGCCTTTTTCTTGTAGTCCTGCTATTCTCCGGCTTTTGCAAAAATCTAACCTTATCATTCAATACAGATAATGCAATTCCTGCAACGTCTCTTTGATGTACCAATTCCTGCACGACCTTTACTGCTTTTTTCTGCCGGAACCTAAGTTCGTATCTATTCCAATCAGTGTCTAATTCCTTTCCATACTTTTCCGCTTGTTCATAACCCTTTTCATAGAAAACAATTCTGAAATCACTTGACTTACTTCCCATGTACAGACTTTTTCCATTTTCTTGTAATTCCTCTTCTTTGAGTTTATCCGAACGGTTTTCTGATATATCCTGCAACTGACTGGAAATCAATCCCTCATTTTTCAATCGAATAAGCTCAGGAATACTCAAATACGTCTTTCTGTCATCAATCGCTAAATCTAGTCGGGGAAAATTCACATTGTATCTGCAAACCCTTTCTAAGAAATCAAACCACGTTTCTTGATTGATTGTAAGAAAATTCTCATAATTCCTGCACCCCGAACCACTCATAAGTATCTGAAATCCCTCATACTGTGCATTTCCCGTAGGTTTCAGAATCTTAATATTATCAAATCCGGCTATCAATTCATGTCCTGCTATGCCTTTTCCCTTATAGTGAAGTTCCATAAGGTTCAGTGGAATCCGCAATATATCCTCTATGATTGTAAATACATCAATATCTTTAACCGTTATCTGACACCAGTCAATCAATGCCGACAATTCTTCTTTCTGACGAGTTACTCCCCTGTTAGTATAGGGGAGTTCTGAAAAACTTTTGTTTTCCGTTCTTTACCACCTGCCTTTTCTTTTTTGTGGCTTCGCCACCGCCCGAAATCTCTCCCCCGACCTTTCACGCTGTACGGTTCGTGGGGAGATTCCGGGCGTGACTGCCTACGCGCTCTTGCCGGAAACAGTACGAATCCCCTTACATGTCACTCTCTCAACCAGTGTCGGATAATTCCCTCTCATCACATAAGGGTCATAGACTGCATTTTCCAACTCTACCACGGAATACGGTTCAATCTTTGGAAGTTCCGTTGCTTCCAGCCGGATATCCACACTATTGCCAAGTTTCATACTTCCGAGGTGAAGCCTTAACGCTTCCACTTCCTCTGTTTTCTTTCGGGTTTCCTTGTCGTATCGGTAACAATAATCTGCACCCATGTAACGAAGTTCCCCAAACGCTTCTTTTACCTGCTCCTTTGTTAAAGTAATCTGCATACACAATTCTCCATTTCTCCCCGTTCTGCCGATAGGACAGCCATTCTTATTTTTACTGTATTTTTATGACGTCATATTGGTTCAGTTATTTCTAAACTAATTGTATATTAACATACCGTTTCCTGTTTTGCAATAGAAAAGTTTAGTTTTTTATAAACTTTATGTTTCTTTTTTTCTGAACTTGTGTTATAGTGGACTTATGAAGAGATATAACGAAATTTGAGCAGATATGAAAATGGAGGGTATACTCATGAACACTATCGCAGAACGGATTAAATTTGCCATGAAAGTAAAAAACAAGAAACAGATAGAGATTGTACGGGATACGGGTATCAGCAAAGGAGCGTTCAGTTCCTACCTTTCAGGACAGTACAATCCCAAACTGGACAAACTCCAACTGATTGCAGATTCTTTAGATGTTGATGTAAAATGGTTAAGCGGAGAAAATGTACCTATGCAGACCGCAACGCAGAATACAGATACCGTACAGCAGTATCTCTTTTACAATAACAGTTGTTCCGAATATCTAATTGATGATACTTTTGATACTTATATCGGGTTGATGAATGAACATTCCGCACTAGTTCCACGTTTTCTTGTCCTTGTTAATCCGAGTATGAATGAAATGCACCTACTGCCAATATTTATCAAGAAAGACAGTTCTAGGTTTTATAACTGTCCGCCTGCACTTCTTATCCCTAATGGACACAGCACTTTTACTAAGGATTTTGACAGTGTTCATATGGTACTGGAAACTTCTGTAATTTACTATTATGGAATCAACACAGAGACGTGTGAGCCGGAGATAACAGAACTCACCTACTCACAGTCAGAGAAATGTTATCAGATTACAGACGGTCAGTTTATCCGTCCGATTGAAGAATTTGAAAAAGAACTGGCAAAAGAAGCACTCTATCTCAAACAGAACGCCCAATAATAACAGACAAGAGGACTTGCAAGGTTTCTGACCTTTCAAGTCCTCTGCTGTATCATGGTGCTGTTGGCTGTGTCCGTTCCGTCAAGGACTGCCCTACGGCGTATCGGCTTCGCCTTGTTCCTTGACCTCACTAAACAGAAAACAAATCATTTTCTTTAAGATATTTAATAAATGTTTCTTTCATTTTTTTTGCTCGCCCTTCTATGTCATTCTCCTCAAAAGTATTATAATTAGTGGCTAAAGATAATAATTCATGTATCTTTGTCCCATCTTTTTTCTTTCCGGAATCTGTAACAAAACCTCTGTAATATTTCTTCTTATCTTGAAACCGATAATCCGAAGCTCTAATGTTGATATTTTCTTCTAATAATGCCTTATTTCCTAAGGATTCAAGATTATTCTTATCTTTTAACGCTTTCTCGTTTTCTTGTCTTTTTTTCGGAAAAATATGCTCTATTTGTAACTGAGTATCTAATTTTAGTAACTCTTGTTTTTCATCATAAAATGCCCACCAAGCTAACATTGATTTTGTTATAGGTCTACCATTTGTAAAACTATAATTATCCAAAACATTTTGAACCTGTTCAATATCAAATTTATAATCTTTAAATTCTATTGGTAACCCATCAATTATATTTATCATTTCGGGATATGCTGGTGTTCTTAAAGCATTAACCCCTGGATGTACAAGTGCATATGTCCATATAAAAGCAATGATTTTGTTCAAGAAATAATAAAATTTTTCTTCATCTAATCCCCCATTCTCGTCTTTATTTTTCAAGAAATATACACTTACTAAATACGTCCACATACCATTTGGTGCATACTTTAACACAAACAGTTTTCTGAGTATTCTATCCGAAAATATGTCTTCTTGATATACCACATTGCTCCAAAACATTGCCAAATCCTCTAAGTTCTTTAACGTATCTTCTTTTTTTAACAAAGCATATTTATCTTTTTCATAAAATTTTCTCAATGCTTCTGTTGTAGTTTTTCTATTACGTTGTTTTGCTCTTTCATAGTACATATATCTTGTAAATAATTCATCCATCGGTGAACCAGATGGTGCTTGAAAAATCTTATCACTTAACTCTTCTAATGCTTTCCAACGACTAATAAATTCTTCCTTTCTTCCTTGATCTGAATAGAATTTATAAAACTGAGCTTTAAAAATATCCGTATCTGACAAAGGCTTTCCTCTATCATTTAATGTAGAGAAAATTCTTAATGCTGTATCTTGTGATTCAGCTTCAATAGGCAATAAAATACAATTTTTGAGTATACGTGTAGGTAAATAAGCAAAATAGGATGGATACTCCTGTAAAAACTCATTTATTTTCACTTCAAAAAATCTATATGTTTTTGCATACCTACTTTTATGCTCACTTGATACTTCTCCTGTTTTTAAAATAGTTAAAAATTCTTCTTTGTCATCATCTGTTGACACTTCTGAATCTATTTTTAATCTATTCTTATCTGGCTTTCCAAATTCATCCGTTTTCCAAATGCATCTTGCAATATCATCTCGTGTACTTATTGAGTTTTCATCTTGCATATTAGTAAATTTAGAATAAAACGCACGTAATAATAACATTAGTGTTGTTAATCTTTGTTGTCCATCTATAATCTCTAGTTTATTCTGATTTTTATATGTAACTATCGGACCCAAGAAATATTCGTCATTTTCACTATCAAATTTAGAATAATCATTTTCTGGAAACGCAAATGTAAAAATATCATCCCATAATGTCTGACATTCCACTTCTCCCCACGCATATGGTCTTTGATAATCTGGAATTAAAAAATCAGATTTTTTATTTTCAAAAAGTTCTTTTATTGTCTGTTGGTCTATATTTAACTTTGACATTCTCTTTCTCCTTTGTATCAATTGTTAACTCTTAATATTCATTTTAGCATTTTTGTATCAAACTGTCATCAACATCTTCTTCCTTTAGTCTACGCCAATTACTATAATTAGACGTTTCAAAAATACACACTGGACATAACAACTATTCCACGTATTGTTAGCAAAATATCCTCTCTACCATTTTCCAAACAATATTCTACAAATCGCTTATAATATTTCGGTGATGGTACAATGACTTCGCATTGAGAATAGTTAAAAATAATATCTTTTGGAACTCTCCATTCTCGTTCATGCATCCAATCCACAACACTATTTGAATTTGATAAATCCAATTTTACAATTCTCCACCACTCGTTCTTCAACAAATACATTTTCGCCTTATCTGTATCATCATATATTACAGGACGTCCCCCTTGCTGATAGATAAAATTTTTCTGAAACCTAATTCCAAATCCCAAATATCTAACCTTTTGATTTTCTTCTTTTCTTAGCACTTCTTCATATTGCAAATTTTCAGCAATAGCAGAAAGCGGAGCATCTTGTAAACAAACTGCTGGTATTTCTCCACATATAAATCCTTTTTTCTTGCTACTCCCTTTAATCTTTTTTTCTTCAAGAATATTTATTAAATTATTAAATGCATCATCTTTATCTACTCCCTTAGTTAAATGTGTAAGTCTCGATGATAAATCCATTCTGTATTTAAAACGTTTTCTCCATTCTTTTGAGTTCACTTCTACCACCTTTTCTGCTTTAACAGCTCTCAGTTTTAGAATAACAAAACAGCGTAAGTAATGTTGCAACACTACTCACGCTTTTTGCTTATCTTTCTTGAAATATTTACTCCATTTTCTTTCAATCTTTACTCCAAATTTACTCCATTTTAAAAATCTGTTACGATATTTTGCGGTATTCTACGATACCTTTTCTTTGAAGAAAAATGTCTGTAACCCTTGATTTCAAGCCAACTTTTCAATATTTCCAAGCACTTTATTCTGTTGTGAGCTTTTCTCTCAAATTATTTCATTACGATACTGTTGAATCTCCCATTAAATAGATGTTGGTTAATTTATTCTCTGCTTTTATAACAGTAAAATTACTCACAAATAATATTCCACATAATATTACAGCTATTATCATTTTTAATTGAAGTTTTAAGGTTTGCATTATTTAGTCTCCTAACCATGGAATCCATCCCTCTATTTTTACAAATAGGATGTAAATAATATTCCCAATATCCGCATCCTCATCTATTACTTCCAAAGCTTCTCTGTATAAACTCCATTCTGAATTAATTCAGAAAAAGCCTTTTGAACAATTTCTTTATCTTCTTTATACGTAACTCCAAACCAACGATCCTGTGTCTCTAACACTTTTACATTGGCTCTTTTCTCTTTTAACAGTTTGTCCACAATATTCGGCAACAAATATTCACTCTTTAAATCTCCTTCTTTCACATTAGCAATGAAATCTTTGAAATCTTCTGCTAAATAATCTATAAATTCTGGATATCCTGCCCACATGTTCATAGATACTTTATCTTCCGGACTAATCCATTCTTGCACTACAGGATCGTCGCACTTGATTTTTCCGTCTTCTCCCATTTCTATTCCTGTTGTTTCATGTACTTGACTTAATAAGCCATTCTCGTCAACCACACTCACACCTCTAGTCACGGTACCATTATCACTTAATGTATTCTTTAAGATAAATCCACCCATACCCATTGTGAACTCTCTTCCTAAATCTTCCCCACTCACTAAGAAATCATGCAGTTTCACAAATGCTTCTTTGCCATAATAATCATCTGCATTAATAATTACAAATGGTTCTTTCACAATATCCTTACAACATAGTACTGCCTGTCCTGTTCCCCATGGCTTTGTTCTTCCTTCTGGTAATTTAAATCCTTCTGGAAGATCATCAAGTTCCTGAAATACATATTCAACGTCAATTTGTTTTTTTATTCTGCTTCCAATAACTTCCTCAAACTCTTCAAAAATATCTTTACGAATAATAAAAACTACTTTATTAAATCCTGCTTCTTTGGCATCGTAAATAGAGTAATCCATAATAATTTCTCCATTTGGCCCCATCTTTGCCAATTGCTTAATCCCTTCTCCAAATCTGGAACCAATCCCCGCTGCCATAATAATTAATGTTGTATCCATCATATCCTCCTTCCTGTATCTTCTCAAATCCTAAACTCTATAATTCTTTTTCACACGTATCAAGTGAAGCTGCAATTACCGCATCCATATCATAATATTTATATTCACCAAGTCTTCCACCGAATTCGTGAATATTTCAGGATAATTTATATCAAAATTTATGTCCACCTTCCGGTTTTGTTCCAATTTTTTTTGCTGGATTACCTACAAGAATGCTATTATCCGGAAAAAAATTTGTAACTATCGAACCCGCACCTATCGTGCAATTATTTCCTATTTTAACATTTCCTATAACGCAAACATTCGCTCCAATCGTAACATTATTCCCAATACATGGGACTCCTCTATCTGTAGTTCCAATACTTGTATTTTGGTGAATGATTACTCTCTCTCCTATCGTTGCCCCCTCATGAATTACAATTCCTCCAAAATGTCCAATAAAAAAACCTCCTCCTGGATTTAATCTATGACCTGTCTGTATACCATATTTTATTTGCAAATGCCTAAATTCTAACTTCAATAAATAATATATCGGTTTTAAAAATTTAACCATTTCTATCCAATAACAAATTCTCATACATACAACAAATTTAAAAACAGGATATTTAATTCGTACATGAATATAATCTTTTACTGTACATTTACTGTGCCTTTTTGTTGTGTCCAACATATCCAAATACATCAATACATCTTTTTTAATTATTTCAATAATTTCCCTCATTCTATTTCCTTTAATTCATTTATATAAATATCAATTGCATCTAACTTTGCTTGATTACAAAAAATCATTCTCTTTATCATATCACTGGAAATCGTTGCAACCGATTTACCATTATTATGAATTACTTTTAATTTAGGATCATATGATACTTTAAACATTTCTTTCTTACATCTTAATCCTAATAAATATTCTTCATAATACATAAACGTTTCTGGATAAAACATTTTTTCAGACTTCCGAATATAATTTCTTGATGTAATTATACACGCTCCACAAAGTATAATTTCTTTATTCTTTTTAAAAATTTCATATTGTATTTTTTTAATTATTCCTCCAAATAAACTTTCCTTAGCTTTCATTTTTATTAGCATTTTTAATGTTTTTTTATTTTTTGGTGGCACAACACCTTTTTCATAATATGATAATTCATCTGTCAATAACTTTTTCCATTCAACTGCTTCTTCCAATTTAGGACAATGAAAATCCAATGGATTTTGATGATTTTTATTTTCCGGTGAATAAATATCTGGTCCTAATAAGTCAAATTCTGTTTTTTCATATATTTTATTTAATACCTTTGGCAAATATGAATTTTGAAATATAATATCATTATTGGTTACAAACAAAAAATCAGGATCAAATTTTTTCACTTCACAATATCCTAAATTATTTCCTCTCGAAAAGCCTAAATTCTTATCTGAATAAATTACTTTGATATTCATTTTATTTCGATATTCTTTTAATCTATTTTCAAAATCTTCTTTTACCATATTATGAGAATTATTATCTATAATTATTACCTGAAGTACACAACCACTTCCACAAGTTTCCTTTATTGATTCTAAACATTTCATCGTATCTTTTACATTATTATATTGCAAAATCAAAAAACTTATTTTCATATTTTTAATATTCCTTCCTTTTGGTAAAACGCAATAATATTTTCTTTATTTCAAAAATTATATAATTATATATATAATTATGCATAATTTTTAAAATAAGCATATATCCAATTCCACCAATTATTATATATATAATAATTTGCACAAACAAATTTAATTTTATAAAGTTTAAAATAACGTATGCTGGAACAAATGAAACACTAGCTATCAATATTTGCCATATATCATTAAAAATATTCTTGTAATTGACCATCTCTTTAGATCTATTTATTAATATAATAAATACAATCATTTCTGAGAACAGTGTTGCTATTGCTGCCCCATTTTCATGCCACATAGGAATTAATATTACATTAAACACCGTATTTACAATTGCTCCTGCACTTGTTGACATTAAAACACTTTTTTCATCTCGATATGGTATACATATCTGATATGCAATAAAACCATTCATTAATGACCAGAACAGATCTAATAACATAATCCTCATTGTAAATCCAGCTTGATAAAACTCCAATCCACAAAACCATGTTATTACTTTATATGATATTGGAATTAATCCGATAATACATGGCACAGCCAAAAAAATAAAATATTTTAAAACTTTTTTTATTAAATTGTCGAATTTTAAAATTTCTTCTTTCTCTAAATAATATGATAACCTTGGTAAAACAACTGCTGAAACAGAAGTAATTAATGCTGATAAAACGGAATTTATCTTTGTTGATGCACTATATAATCCAACACTCTTATCACCTACTACAATTCCCAACATAATAGAATCCATATTCATGTATACGACCGATGCAATTTGTGCAAAAAAAATAGTAAATACTGGTCTTATATATTTTTTTAAAGAACTTATCTTTACAAATTGAAATAATTTTATATATTTTCTACTATGTATTCCATTTATCAAATTAGAAATACACAATGAACATGCTGCTAAAATAATATAACGCAAAACATGCTCAGGTCGCTTTACAAATGTAAATAAAAAAAATAAAGAAATAACTTGCACAATAAAATTTCTAATTGTTATATAAAAAAAGTCTTCATATATTGAGTAAATCCATGCAACCCCAAATGTATCAAATATAATTATTATACTGTAAATAGCTATATATAATACATACTTTCTTAATGGCGTAAAAATTGCTAATATCATAAACAAAAAAATGTACGACACAATCGTAGATATAATGTTAAACAAAAATATTTCATTAGCAAACTTTTCTAATCTTTTTTTATCATCTCGAATTTTTGATCCTTCTCTAATTGCAAATGTTGAAATGCCCAATCCCGCTATTAATTGGAAATATGAAATAAATGATACTATAAAATTATATTTTCCAACACCAGAAGCTAAAAGAACTCTTGTAATATAAGGAAATGTAATTAAGGGATATATTTTACTTAATATCATATTGCATATATTAATAATTAAATTTAGTTTCATCGATTTATTGTTTTTCATTTAATATTCTCCCCATTCATTTACTTGGCTTTCCCTTTTAATTTATAAATTAATGTTCTAATATTACATGCAAAACATAAAATTCTTAATGTTCTTTTTTCTAAAACTATTTTATAAAATTTTCCACTTTTATTTGTAACATCTATAGAGTTCAAATCACATATAAGCTCACTATTATCCATAGTTCTATATATATCTTCCTTGCTTACTGTTGTCTTTAGCATATCTACAATCGTTTTTGCATAATTGCTAATTTCTACCGTTGCAAAATTATTTATTATTTGACTATCAACGTTTAATTTTTTTAATATAATTTTTCCTTCTATATAAAGATTATTAATTTCTTTTAATCGTCTAATATCTATACTATTACATACACTTCCCTCAGAATCTCTAACATGTAAATATGGCGAAATATCATTTACATAAATTCTTTTCGCATCTTGTAATAACAATAAATTAATATACACATCATCACCATAGGTAAAATTACTTTTTATATCTTGAAGATTATTTCTAACTAACTTTCCTGAAAAAATCTTATCCCAGACTGCTCCTGCTTTTCCAGATACAACCCAATCTATAACTTTAGCCTTCTCAATATATCCATTCTTCAAAAAATTTTTTTCAATTTCAAAAGATAATGTGTTTGGGATATTTATTTTATTATTTAATATATATACATCCGCTTTATTTTCTACTGTCTTATGTAATAATTTCATATAATCACTCATAACATAATCATCTGCATCAGCAAATACTATATATTTCCCTTTACTTATAGAAATCCCCTTTTTTCTAGCAGCAACACATCCAGCATTTTTTTGATTAATTGTTTTAATAAATCTGTATTTTTTACTGTATTCATTACATATCTCCAAAGAATTATCTTTTGAACCATCATTTACCAAAATCAACTCATAATCTGAATACATTGGAAATATAAATGTATTTAATGTTTTTTTTAATTGATGTCCTGCATTATATATTGGTATTATAATACTAAATAAAATTCCCATATTCTTATCTCCTAACGCTAAAAACGACCTCTTAAAAATTTTCCTGGCATTTTATGACTAAGAAATTTCTTAATTTTCCATTTAATTAAATTTTTAGAACATTTTATTATACTATTAACATCAAATTCACATTTGCTAATTTGAGTTATATCATCTACTTTTTCAATTTTTTTAAATCTATTTGGCAAAATTTGAAAACTATTTTCTTCTAAAATATCTCTATCTATATTCATTTTTCTTTGTTGTAAATGAATATAAGGAAATTCATTTTGAGTTAATAGACCATCATCATCACTAATATAATAACGTACAATATGCCCTTTTTCCCAATAATAAACTGCTGGAATATAATCCTCAATTAAATATCTTTTTATTGAATAGTCTCTCTTTACAAGATGAAATTTATGATGATATACTGATATGTTTGCAGATAAATCTATCGCATAGATTTTTTTATTCTTTTTTTCCATTATATCATTCATTATCATTTCATCAAAACCATAAATTTTAGAACTTCTTAACACTCTCTTCGCATACTCTATACCATTAAATTTATCAAGACACATCTTGTTAATTTCATCATTATTTCTAAAAAGCGACAAATGCCCTAATGAAAAAATTCTATCATATGTTTTCAATACATCATCTGTAATAAATTTCTTTAAATCCCCAAATATTAAATCACAATCACAAAAGCCCCAAAATTCGTAATCTCCTATATATTTTGAAAATATCAAACCATATGTAGCTTTATAATCACATAATTTATATGATTGCTCTATACAAACCTTGAATGGAAAAGTTTCTTTTATCATTTTCTGCATTTTTTCAAATGTCACATAATTTACAAAAACATTTTCTGGATAATCATATTTCGTTTTATCATCAGTAAATATAAGCCAATCAAAATCTTTATTATATGCACATGATCTTAAAAAAAGTGGAAAATAATTATTGAATTTTCCAAAATAGGGTAATATAATCACACAACGTTTCATCAGTTCTAATACTCCTTATTTTTAATTAATTCTAAACATATCTTTTCAAATTCTTCTGCCATTTGCTCTGCAGAATATTTATTTCTAACTGTACTTTTATTGATATTTCCCAATTTTTTTATTTCAACTGGATGATCAAAAATCCATTCCAATTTTTTCAATAAATCTTTTTCGTCACCCGCTTTATACCAGATTAACCCATCACTATTATAATCCATTACACTTGGAACCTTAGCTGTAATTACAGCTTTTCCCATAATCATCTCTTGTAACAATGTCATTTGTCCAAAGGAATACGGCATATATTCTAATGGCAAAATACAACAATATGAATCACATATATATTGCATTAATTCATCTAATTTCATAAACGGTAATATTTTAATATTTTTCTGATTATTTTCAATATTATCGTTGCCAATTAAATACATTTTATATTTTTGACTACTTTTTTGATAAGCTTTAATTAAAGTCTTCCAATCGCGTTTTCTATAACCCACACATAGTATAAATGGTTCTGTACAATTTAATTTTTTATATTCTTTTTTCTCCCAATAGTTTTTATCAATTCCAAATGGAATAAATTTGCTTTTTGAATTTAACCATGGGAAATGTTTTTTAAAATACTTTTCCTGCATGCTTGTATGATAAATCAAATAATCTATTTTCTTACTTGCTTTCCTACATAAATTATATATTAAACCTGACTCACTAGCTTTATGGAATGAACTTATATCTACCGTTATATGTGGAGGTGTTTTTAACTTAAAAATCTCTCTCAACAAATCTAAAAAAATACCCGATGTTGTTCCATGCGAAATTATCAAATCATATTTCTTTAATTTAGGCAGCACTCTTAAAGTTTGCATTATATAAATTCTTAAATATTGTTTTTCAAATTTTTCAATCCATCTTATACTACGCGTGTCAACTACATCTACTTCACAAGGTTCTTTAAAGTATTTAAAAAACCAAAATTTCTTGTCATAGCAATAATCTGATGGTAAATATGAATCATCTTGATGTTGTCCATATTCAATGTGCCAATTAATCAATAATAATATTTTCATTTTGTACCTCATTAAAAATATAAGTCTATACTCTATCTATTTTCTTTGCAAAGTAAAACATAATCTTATATAAAGGAATATTAGATATAAATAATAATGCTTGTATTTTTTTTATAATTGATATATCAGAACTCTTATATATATATTTAAAATTATCTTTAACCGCTTTTCGCATCTTCTTTTCATTCTGTCGTGTACATTTTACATCATTCTTAATATGAAAATTGTAAACTGTCATATTAGCTGATGCATATGCTATACTCATACATGGTTTTAATTCCGGTGCAACTTTAGAAACCTCTATCATTTGATTATATGCAGCATTAATGAAATCAAAATTAATTTTTTTATTTTTTGTAATACTATTCCGCCGTTGATAATAATAATACAATGGATGTGCATAATAAGTTATTTTTTTACTTTTCCAAAAAAGTTTATACATTATATAATAATCTTCACTAAGCTTTCCTTCTGGGAATCTAATATTTTTAAACAAACTTCTTTTATATAATTTGTCCCATGCAGCCATATCAAATTTTCTAAATGAATTCATTTCTTTAATTGCTTCTTTTGAAGTATAATTTTCAATTCTTCTATCATAACGATATCTACAATATGTTTTTCCATCGTCCCAAACATACTCCCGACCACAAATTACTATATCTGATTTATTTTTTTCTAATATTGCATGTAACTCTTGATACATATTGTGAGACACATAATCATCACTATCTATAAATGCAATATATTTACCTTTTGCAATCTCAATGCCGGCATTTCTGGCAGACGATAATCCACCATTTTTTTTGTGCAAGACAATAATTCTTTCATCTTTCTTTTTCCATTTTTCACAAACTTCTCCAGACCCATCATTAGATCCATCATTTACTAAAATTATTTCTAAGTTTTTATATGTTTGATTTATAATAGATTCTATACATCTATCTAAATAATTTTTAACATTATATATAGGTACAACTATAGATATTAAATCTGTCATCTATTTTTCTCCTGTCTCTTTATACAAAAATGCTTTTTCAAAATAAATCTATTTTTTATTTTATACTGTTTCTGTTCAAATACCACATTTTTACCATTATCTTCTTGACCAATTATAGATACCAAAACAAATACATCCCTGACGGACGACGGAAAGACCATGATTCAGCTGACAGTTGAGCGTATCCGCCCACTCGTAGAGCTTGAAGATGTTTATATAGCTACGAATAAGAATTATAAGGAGCTTGTAAAGCAGCAGCTTCCGGGACTACCGGAGGAAAACATCCTCTGTGAGCCGGTTGGAAGAAATACAGCACCGTGTATCGGACTTGGTGCCGTTCATGTGGCTAAAAAATATGACGATGCCGTGATGATTGTATTGCCGTCCGACCATCTGATTAAGCACAACGATATTTTTGCGGAAACTTTTACAAATGCGTGTGCGCTTGCAGAGGAAGGCGAAAATCTTGTAACCGTTGGTATCACACCGAACTATCCGGAAACAGGCTACGGTTATATCAAGTATGACAGCGCTGCAAAGAATGGGGAGAGCTATCCGGTACAGCGATTTGTGGAGAAGCCGGATTTAGAAACCGCTAAGTCTTATCTGGCAGATGGCAGCTATCTTTGGAATTCAGGCATGTTTGTCTGGAGAGTGTCTACGATTTTAGACTGCTTTAAAAAGTATATGCCATCCACCCATGACGGTCTGTTAAAGATTAAAGAAGCCGTGGGAACACCGCAGGAAGATACTGCACTGGAAAAGGAATTCCCGAACCTGGAATCCCAGTCCGTCGATTACGGTATTATGGAAAAGGCAGAAAACATTTACACACTGGCAGGAAACTTCGGCTGGGATGATGTTGGTTCATGGCTGGCAGTCGGAAGAATCAAGCAGAATGACGAAAACGGCAACGTTGTAAACGGTAATGTTGTCACTGTCAACACGAAAAACTGTGTCATTGAAGGAGCTGACAAGCTTATTGCAACGGTAGGACTCCGGGATGTTGTGGTGGTGGATACAAAGGATGCCACACTGATTACAACCAAGGAAAATGCCGGAGAAATTAAGCAGGTACTCGCAAAGTTAAGAGAGTCCGGCAGAAATGAGTATTTATAAAATAGCCTTGAAACAAAAATAAAATAATTATAATAATAGTATAGGAGAAAAACATGAAAAACGCATTAATTACAGGAATCACAGGACAGGACGGATCTTACCTTGCAGAACTTTTACTGGAAAAAGGTTATAAAGTATATGGTCTGATGAGAAGAAAGAGCGTAGTAGACTACGGTAATGTAGACCATATCAAGGATAAGATTCACTTTATCTATGCAGATATGCAGGATATTGTATCTTTAATCACAGCCATGAAGATTTCGCAGGCAGATGAAGTCTACAATCTGGCTGCACAGTCTTTCGTTGCAACTTCATGGGATACACCATGTACGACAGCAGACATTGATGCCATCGGTGTTACCAATATGCTTGAAGCAATCCGCATTGTAAAACCGGAAGCAAGATTTTATCAGGCTTCAACATCAGAAATGTTCGGTAAGGTACAGGCAATTCCACAGGACGAAACAACACCGTTTTATCCGAGAAGCCCATACGGCGTTGCAAAGCTTTACGGACACTGGATTACAAAGAATTACAGAGAAAGCTATGATATGTATGCCTGCTCAGGTATTCTTTTCAACCATGAAAGTGAAAGACGTGGTCTGGAATTCGTAACAAGAAAGATTACACATGCGGTTGCACGCATTAAGCTGGGCGTACAGGATCACGTAGAACTGGGAAATCTGGATGCAAAACGTGACTGGGGTCACTCAAAGGATTACGTGCGCGCAATGTGGCTGTTATTACAGCAGGATCACGCAGAAGACTATGTTATTGCAACCAATGAAACAAGAACGGTCCGTGAATTTGCAGAAGCTGCATTTAAGGCAGCCGGCATTGAGGTGGAATTTGAAGGCGAAGGCGTGAATGAAATCGCAAAGGATAAGGCAACAGGAAAGGTTGTATTAAAGGTAAATCCGGATTTCTTCAGACCGGCAGAAGTAGAACTTTTAATTGGTAATCCTGCAAAGGCAGAAAAAGAACTTGGCTGGGAAAGAGAAATCAGTTTTAACGAACTGGTAGAACGCATGGTAAAGAATGACCTTGCAATCGTAGAAAAAGAAATCAAGTCAGCCAACTAAAATACATGCCAAATGGGAGAAAACTATGAAAGCATTGATTATCGGGGGCGGCGGATTCGTAGGTCCGTATCTGGTAAATCATCTTCATGATGATTTAGGATATGAGGTCGCCGTAACAAAGACCGCAAAAGAACAGCTTGCCCTTTCAAATGCAGTCGTCTATGATTGTGATATTCTGAATAAAAGTGAGATTACCGATGTGCTGGAAACAGTGCGCCCGGATTATATTTTTCATTTGGCGGCACAGTCTTCGGTATCGGTATCGTGGAAAAATCCGGCGCTGACCATTGATGTCAATATCAAGGGCGCAGTCAATATGCTGGATGCTGTCCGTGAACTGGATTATAAGCCGCGTGTACTGCTGATTGGTTCAGGAGAAGAATACGGACATATCCGGCAGGAAGAATGTCCGATTATTGAAGATACGGTGCTTCGTCCGGGAAATATCTACGCGGCAACAAAGTCCTGCCAGAATATGCTTGGCAGCATTTATGCGGCGGCATACCATATGGATGTCATGATGGTCCGTGCATTTAACCATATCGGTCCGAACCAGACACCGCTTTTTGTAGTTGCGGATTTCTGTAAACAGGTGGCAGAGATTGAAAAAGGAATCAAAGACCCGGTGATGTATGTCGGAAATCTTTCGGCAAAGCGTGATTTTACCGATGTGCGTGATGTTGTAAGAGCATACGCCCTACTGGTGCAGAAGGGAAAAGCCGGTGAAACCTATAACATTGGAACAGGACATGCACTGGCAATTCAGGAAATTCTAGACCGGATTATTTCATTATCGGATAAGGAAATTGAAGTCCGGGTAGATGCAGAAAAACTGCGTCCGGTTGATGTGCCGATTATTGAACCGGATATTTCAAAGGTACATGACTGCACCGGCTGGAAACCACAGATTCCGTTGGAGCAGACCTTACGGGAAACACTGGATTACTGGAGAGTGCAGGATTTATGTCAGAAGTAAAAGTTTTTAAATTTATAAAAAAAACAATTGCCAACGACATAAAGATATGATAAAATAACAAAATGTGAGCGATATGCTCACGTTTGGACGGATTCCCGAGTGGCCAAAGGGGACAGACTGTAAATCTGCTGGCGATGCCTTCGAAGGTTCGAATCCTTCTCCGTCCATTCTGTTTCATCTATATAAAAGAAACGGAGTAACAATCAGGCCGGCGTGGCGGAATTGGCAGACGCACAAGCGCTCCCGGCAGGCTTCCATCTCCCAGCATCAACAGCCACAGGGTTCCCAGCATAATAACCGGTTCAAAATTCACCCGGCACAGGGCGCTCCGCCCGATCTGTAAGGATTTAAAGGCCGGCAGCACCATAGCCAGCACGAACAGCACGGCGCACATGGCCATTTCCACCATATAAAGCGATCCGTCGTAGTTCAGGTCGTACGGACCCAGCATTGGATCGGCTTCCCGGATCCGGTTCCCGGAGAATTCGGTGGGGCTGCATTTAAATTCAAATTTTACATTCTTAGGGCCTGAAAACTCGACGCCGCTGTAGCGGTAATCCGCGCCCAGACGGTTCGCGATTGGGTCGTAGAACTCATACTGCGCCAAAGCCTGCCGCATGCGGTCCTGATCCCCGACCTGATCCATGGAATCCACCTTCAGCGCTCCGGAGGACGTGAAATGAATATTGATCAGCATCTCATCCCCTTCGGTTCCGCCGAATTCCAGGTCGGGATTGCTGACGTTGCTGCGCAGCAGATTGCCGTTCTCATCCATCATCCGGTATTTCAGGCGGCCGGTGTAGATCTGGGAATAGCCCCGCCACTCGTCGCCCGCGCTGTCCATCGTCTCCATCAGTGAAGCGTAAAAGCCCGCATCGTATTGGGAATCCCTCTCCACCACGGCCGCTTCATCTCCGCTGGAGTCCTGGAGCGTGTCCTGCTCCTTCTGCGCCTCCCGCAGCTTTCCTTCCAGCTCCGGCAGGAATACCTGGGAAGGGGTCAAAAGCCGTCCTTCCTCCTCCTGCATCTGCTCTCTCCAGGCCTGGTAACAGCTGTTCATCATCTGAAGCGCCAAATCGTTCGATACGTTGTCCGCATAATCTTCCCTGCGCTGCGTTTCGTACCGCTCTTTATACTCAAAGGCCCGCTCCACCAGATAGGGATAGAGGCCCACGGTGGCCGCTGATGCCAGCAGCACAACGAACATAATAATAATAACTCCCAGGCTATGCCTGCTTTTCGATTTTGTATCCAACTCCCCACACCACCTTTATGTTGATTACACATCCGCTCCTTCTA
>OGZT01000848.1_pt1 | contig 23198 bp, 24 predicted proteins | sample 1576891 | NCBI WGS metagenome assembly OGZT01 (sample SAMEA3541521, study PRJEB24748) | human gut metagenome | biome: human gut; feature: human-associated habitat; material: faeces | place: China | collected 2012 | reverse complement strand
CATTGCGACACAGAAATCCATCCTCACGGATTATGTGAAAAAGCAGGGATGGCACATAGCAAAAACGTATGTGGACGATGGTTATTCTGGTACAAATTTCCAAAGACCAAGTTTCCAGAATATGATAAAAGACATTGAAAGCGGTCTGATAAACTGCGTGATTACGAAAGATTTATCCCGTCTGGGGAGAAACTATCTTGATTGTGGGTTATATCTGGAAGTTTTCTTCCCAGAGCATAACGTGAGGTATATAGCGGTCAATGACGGCGTAGATACCTTGAATAAATCTGCTATGGACATCACGCCTTTCCGCAACATTTTAAACGAAATGTATGCCGCTGACATATCTGTTAAGATAAAATCGGCATATCGGGCGAGGTTTCAACAGGGGAAATTCATGGGAACTACCGCCCCTTATGGCTATATCAAAGACCCTGCCGACCACAACCATCTGCTGATAGATGATAAAGTGGCACATGTTGTAAAAGAGATATTCGACCTTGCATTAAAAGGGAATGGAGTTGCCAAAATTTGCAGACATCTTAATAAACAGCATATCCTACGCCCTGCCGCTTATGCGGCGGAGCGTGGCGAAACAGGCTTTGAACGTCATTTTGAGGGGAACGAGGACAAACGCTATATTTGGAGTGGGAACAGCGTGAGGAGCATTTTAAGAAGCCCGATATATGCGGGAAATCTTGTAGGCTACAAACGGATTGCCGCCAATATGAAAAGCAAGAAACGCCCCTCTAAGCTGCCCGAAGAATGGGAAGTGATACCCAATACCCATGAGGGAATAGTCACGCAGGAGGAATTTGATATTGTCCAACAGCTTATTACAAGTCGTAGGCTTCCACAGAACAAGGGAGGATTTGTAAATATTTTTGCAGGCGTTATCAAGTGTGTGGACTGCGGATGTGCTCTGCGGGCAATGAACGTACACAGGAGGAAACGCCCAGAGATTATCGACTGTGTACAGTATTCATGTAATAATTATGCAAGAAACGGAAGAAGCGAGTGTAGTGCCCACAATATAGAAGCAAGGGATTTATTCAATGCCGTTCTTGCCGACATCAACTGTTTTGCGGATATGGCAGTGAATGATGAAAAGGCGGTCAGGGCCATAGAAAAGCGGCTCACGGAAACAGACCAGAGCAGGGCGAAAGCATTAGAGAAAGAACGTAAGAAGCTGAACAAACGCCTTGCGGAACTGGACAGGCTGTTTTCCTCTCTCTACGAGGATAAGGTCATGGAGCGTATTACCGAGCGGAATTTTGAGATGATGTCGGGGAAATACCAGAAAGAGCAGCTTGAAATTGAAGCAAGGCTGAAAGAGGTGACGGAAACTCTTAATGAAAGCTACGAGAAATCACGGGGAATCCGTGACTTCCTCGCCCTTATCCGAAATTATCAAGGCTTAAAAGAACTGGATGCAACAGTTATAAACGCACTCATAGACAAGATACTTGTTTCGGAGCGTGAGAAGATGGCAGACGGAACAGTGAAGCAGGAAATCAAGATTTACTATAAATTCATCGGCTTTGTCGATGAATTACATATCATACCTACAAAACGGTGGGCAGCAATGCCCGCTAAAAATTGTACGGTGTGCGGCGTTGAATATGTCCCGGGCTCTGGTGCATCAAGGTATTGTCCTGCTTGTGCCAAGAAGATACGGAGGGAGAAATCAAACGAGAGCAAACGCAGGAGCAGAGAACAGAAAAGGATAGCATGTATGAACTGTCCGCAAAAAATGACCGACTGAAGAGGAACTTTTGGAAAGCTTCTATATTCTTCAGGAATTATACCAGCATCAGCCGCTGACAAAAGAACTGTTGGAAGATTATTTTTCTGCCGGCACAGTGAAAGAGCTTGGAAATGCAATTGCAGAGGTTGAACTTCCACCTCTGGATCTGATCAACGAATGTAACGAACTGTTACAAGATCTTTCCGTAAACTATCAAAAAGAAGGGCTCTATCAGGATACACTGAATCCAATTCTTGCTTTGGCGGAAGAAATATCGGAAGCCCTTTCGGACAGTACTGGAAATCCTAATGATACTAAAGCTTACGAATCCACTTTACTGGAACAATGGGAACAATTCACACAATACTTGAGCCCTTACGAACCACTGCTTCGCAATTTCCTGCGCAACGAGATTTTCTCCGATCTCCTGCTTCCTGGAAATGACCTCGAAAATATGCTCGTGCAGATGCAGTGGATCGCTCTTGAATACGCAGCGTTCCGCCACAGCATTTTCTTAAGATGGCTACTGGACGGCGCAGATACAGAGTTGTCTAAGATTTCTTATGAAACTTTAAGACAATATCTCGTGATCATCACTCGAATGACTGGATATGAAACAGCTGATATTTATGAATATCTGGAAAATAGTTTTGAATCACTCCTCTGGGACTGGGGCTACTTTGCATTAATCATCGGAAAATAGAATAGAAAACGGATGGTGTAGCAAGGCAAGGCTTTCTTGTCTTTTACATCATCCGTCTTTTTGTTTTGAAAATATTTCCGACTATCTCATACAAATGTACACAACATACACTGCATAAAGAATCAACATGATAATACCTTCTTTTCTATTAAGTTCCTTTTTCGTCCATGCCATGATCCATCCAATAACACTGAACACGATCAGCACTGTAATATCAATGATATTTTCTGTCAAAAATGCGACCGGTGAAATTGCTGCCGCAATACCAAGCACCATGAGAATATTAAAGATATTGGAACCGATCACATTTCCAAGTGCCATATCCACCTCACCTTTTTTTGCTGCTACAATCGATGTAACCAGCTCCGGAAGGCTTGTTCCAAATGCAACTACAGTAAGGCCGATCAGAGTCTGACTGATTCCAATTGCCGCCGCAACTGTACAGGCACCGTCTACTACCCAGTCACTTCCGACCGCAATCGCTACTGCGCCGAGAAGAATGTAAATCACACTCTTTCCCATAGACATTTCCTGAATCTCCTCTGCTTCCAGAAGATACTCTTCCTCTTCCACTCCAGGCTCCACATTTTTCTCACGAGATGCCTGTGCTGAGCGGATCATGTAGAGGATAAACGACAGGAATAAGATAATAAATACAACTCCATCTATATGTCCCAGTGACATCCCGGCTGCACCAAGAATCAGAAGCAATATCGCACACAGAATAGAGATCGGGAAATCAATCTTTAACGTATTAATCTGAACTGCCACGGAAGTAAAAAGCGTGCAGGCTCCGACTACAACCATGAGATTGAAAATATTAGATCCTACCGCATTACTGACTGCAAGTGCATTGTTTCCCGTAACTGCTGCCGTCACACTGACTGCAGTCTCCGGAAGGCTCGTCCCCATCGCCACAATCGTCATTCCGATGATCAGTGACGGAACATGATACCGTCTTGCGATACTGCTACACCCCTCAACAAATGCATCTGCACCTTTTACAAGAAACACAAATCCAATAATTAAAAGTACCACTGCAAATGGCACACTTTGAAACAAATCACTCATTTTTTATTTCCTTTCTGTTATTCATATCTGATTAATTTTATGCTAATCCAGACAGATGCTGAATCAATATCCTTATCCCCAAAAGCACCAGGATGATTCCACCAACCAGTTCTGCCTTATGTTTATATTTCCCACCAAAATAATTTCCAATCACTACACCAACAATAGAAATAACCATTGTCGTAATTCCGATGATCGTAATTGCCTCAAGAATCGGTGTGTCCAGAAATGCAAATGTAATACCGACTGCCAGCGCATCGATACTCGTCGCAACGGCAAGTACAAGCATATTTCTATGATCCAACGGCTGATCTTTTACTTCAACAATATCTTCTTCGTTCCATTCTTTTACTGCCTCCAGAATCATTTTCCCACCGATAAAGCTAAGCAGAATAAATGCAATCCAGTGATCAATACTTGTAATATACTTTTGGAACTGAATTCCAAGAATCCATCCCACAAGCGGCATTAATGCCTGGAACCCTCCAAAATACAATCCGATCACCACCGCCTGTTTTTTATTCAGCTTCTTCATTCCAAGACCCTTACAGACGGACACTGCGAATGCATCCATTGCAAGCCCGACTCCCATCAACAAAAGCTCGATAAATAGTGCCATGTTTCTCCTCTTTTCTTTTTTCTTCTGTATCTGTTCCGCTACAATTACAGTGCGCATCCCGAGCGGAGCATTTTTTATATATTAGGAAAGGACTTTCCTAATATATAAAAACAAAGAGACCCACGTATGTTCTATGATAAGAGAACTGCCTGCTTGACATAACAAACTCGTCCTCTTATTTAAAACATACATGAGTCTCATTCTTTAAGATTTGCCAGGTGATCTTTTAAAACTCATTCTCACCGGTATGTTGACAAATCACATTTTCATGCGAACTACTCCCTCACGGAATATATTTAATTTATCTTTCGGCTCGGTTCGTCTCATGAACAACTGCCTCACTGACACATCGTTTCTTACTATAACGAATGAATTCTGTTTTGTCAATAAATTTTATCATTTATTCCCAGACGACTTATTCCGAAACATTTCGTTACTGTCACAGTAACAGCTTTCCCCATTAGAAAAGCAGCATTCCGATTCCTCTCGTGATGATTGCCACAACCCATGCGATCAGACACTGCCAGAACACCATTCCGACAGCCCATTTTGCACCAAGCTCGCGCTTTACGGATGCAACTGCTGCAACACATGGTGTGTAGAGCAGACTGAATACAAGCAGGACACCGGCTGACAGAGGAGTCAGTACAGAAGCAATTTCTCCACCAAACAATACCTCAAGTGTTGATACTACACTTTCTTTCGCCATAAATCCACTGATCAGTGCTGTACAGATTCTCCAGTCTCCCAGTCCAAGCGGACGAAGGATTGGAACAAGTGCACCTGCAATCATAGCAAGAATACTATCTGCTGAATTCTCCACAAAGTTCAGATGCAAGTCAAAACTCTGCAAGAACCATACAACAATCGTTGCCATCAGAATAACTGTAAATGCTTTCTGTAAGAAATCTTTCGCTTTCTCCCAAAGAAGCTGTGCCACATTCTTCGCCCCCGGAAGACGATAATTCGGAAGTTCCATAACAAATGGTACCGGTTCTCCTTTAAACAGAGTTCCTCGATAAAGGAATGCGATTAAAATTCCAACTACAATTCCAAGCACGTACAGACCCGACATGATCAGTCCGCCCTTACCCGGGAAAAATGTACTTACAAAGAATGCATAAATCGGAAGTTTTGCTGTACAGCTCATAAACGGTGTCAGAAGGATCGTCATCTTACGGTCCCTCTCACTGGTCAATGTTCTTGTTGCCATAACTGCCGGAACTGTACATCCGAATCCGATCAACATCGGCACAATGCTTCGACCGGAAAGACCGATCTTACGAAGCAGTTTATCCATTACAAATGCCACACGCGCGATATATCCACTGTCTTCCATCATAGAGAGGAAGAAGAACAAAGTAACAATAATCGGAAGAAAACTAAGCACACTTCCTACTCCTGTAAAGATTCCGTCGATCACAAGACTTCGGATTGCATCATTTACATTGAGTGCGAGCAGTCCCGCCTCAGCCATTCTTGACAACTGATCAATTCCCATTTCCAGAATTCCTTGCAGAAATGCACCGATTACATTAAATGTCAAATAAAATACAAGCACCATGATTCCGATAAAGCATGGGATCGCTGTATATTTTCCTGTCAAGATTTTGTCTATCTTCTCACTTCTGACACGTTCTTTACTCTCTTTCGGTTTTACAACCGTCTGCTCACAGAGACGTTCAATAAAATCGAATCGCATATCTGCGATTGCCGCACTTCGGTCAACCTCACGTTCCGTCTCCATCTGCTGTACAATATGCTCAAGCATATCCAACTCATTCTGATCAAGCTTTAACTGTTCTAAGATCAGCGGATCCCCCTCGATTGCCTTCGTTGCGGCAAAACGTACCGGCAGCTTTGCTTCTTCTGCATGGTCTTCAATCAGATGAATCACTGCATGGATACATCTGTGGACCGCACCGTCATGATCACTTTTATCACAGAAATCCTGACGCAGCGGACGCTCCTGGTATTTTGCCACATGAAGTGCATGACGTATTACTTCATCCACACCTTCGTTCTTCGCTGCCGAAATCGGAATAACCGGAACTCCAAGCAGTGCCTCCATTGTATTCACATCAATAGAGCCATGATTTCCAATCACCTCGTCCATCATATTCAAAGCTACTACCATCGGGATATCCATTTCAAGAAGTTGCATTGTCAGATAGAGATTTCGCTCAATATTCGTTGCATCCACAATATTGATAATTGCTTTCGGATGTTCATCCAGCACAAAATTTCTTGAAACAATCTCCTCACTGCTGTATGGAGACATTGAATATATTCCCGGAAGGTCTGTCACATTCGTATTCGGATAACCTTTGATCGTTCCATCCTTACGGTCTACTGTTACTCCCGGGAAGTTTCCTACATGCTGATTTGCTCCTGTGAGCTGATTAAACAACGTTGTCTTTCCACAGTTCTGATTTCCTACCAGGGCATAAGTAAGCACTGTTCCATCCGGTAATGGATTCGCATCTTCTTCGGAATGATACTTTCCTTCTTCTCCAAGTCCCGGGTGATCTACCGGTTTCAAACGTTCTCCACGGGAATGGCTGTTTGTTCTCTCGCTGATTTCCTCAACTTCAATCTGTTCTGCCTCTGCAAGACGAAGTGTCAGTTCATATCCATGTACCTGCAATTCCATCGGGTCTCCCATCGGTGCAAACTTTACCACCGTAACTTCCGCACCCGGAATCATACCCATATCCAAAAAATGCTGTCGTAACGCACCGGAAGCTCCAACTGTTCGAATTACAGCACTCTTTCCAATCGCTAATTCTTTTAATGTCATTTTTTTATCATCCTCTTTAGTTTATTGCGATTTTTTATCAATTAGTTATACAAAACTAGCTTATTCCAGGATATTGAATTTGTCAATAATTATCATTTACAAAATACTGTAATAAAAAAAGAAATGCTTTCTTCCCTCTTATATTTTGGGAAATAAAGCATTTCTTTTTTCATTATATAGCAGCCTCTCGTTTTTTCAGTGGCGCATAAACGATTCTTCTGACAAAAATAAAGCAAATCACCTGCAGGATGATCGTAATGATCCAGGATGCTGGATAGGAAATAAACAAAATCTTCAATGATCTGAATTTTGGAAATATTCCAAAGATCCAGACGATTCTCGTTCCGACTGTTCCGATTACGGAAAGTAGCATCGGCACAATTGATTTTCCCATTCCACGAAGAGATCCCGGGAACAGATCCATCCATCCGCACAGAAAATAAGTAACTGTTGTATACAGAAGGATCTCCATACCACAGCTGATAACCTGAGGATCATCGGTATAAATCTTCAGAAGTTCCGGTCCAAAGAGATACGCACCTCCACCAAGAATTAATGCAATCGTTGTGGAAAGAATCAGGCAGTCAACTAAGACTCTGTCCATTCGTTTCCATTTTCCAACTCCGTAATTCTGGCTTGTAAAACTCATACATGCCTGTGTCACTGCATTGATCGATGCATATAAAAATCCGAAAATATTATTCGCTGCCGTATATCCTGCCATTGCCACAGATCCGAAAGAGTTGACCGATGACTGCAGAAGTACATTTGAGAAATTGATCACGGTACTCTGGATTCCTGCCGGAATTCCCACCTGAAAGATCTGTCCTAAATATATTTTTTTTATCATTAACTTCGAGAAGTGAAGTTGATAACTACTGTCTGATTTATACAGGCAACGCAATACCAATACACACGATACAAACTGTGCTGTTACCGTTGCAATTGCAACGCCCGCTACTCCTAAATGAAAAGCAATTACAAGTAAAAGGTTTAAACACGCATTGATCACACCTGCTACAATCAAAAACAAAAGTGGCCGCTTCGTATCTCCAACCGCTCTTAAGATTGCCGCACCGTAATTATATAACATAAAAAACGGCATTCCCAGGAAATAGATCTTCATATATAGTGTCGAAAGATTGATCACATTATCCGGTGTTCCCATCAACTCAAGTGCTCCTCTGGAAAAGAACAATCCAACTAATGCCATCACAACTCCGCTTATAATCGCAAATGTAATCGCTGTGTGCACCGTCTCCGACATCTCTTTCTCGCGCCCTGCCGCATAGAACCTGGCTGCAAGCACATTTGCTCCAAGAGATATTCCTATAAATAAGTTCGTAAATACATTGATCAGTGCTGTGGTTGATCCGACTGCTGCCAGTGACTCACTTCCACTGAATCTTCCTACCACAACAATATCCACTGCGTTAAATGCAAGCTGCAGAATTCCAGATATCATCAGCGGAATTGAAAAAGAAATCAGCTTATTCATGATCGAGCCATTGCACATATCAATTTCAAATCTGTTTTTCTTCTTTTCTGAATGCATAACTTTTCCTCATTCTATAAATTATTGTAACTGTTCAAACACTCTCTTAATGCTGTCATAATGAAGGAAGATTCCCTCCTTGGCAAAGTTTTCAATCTCCTCCTTAGTTGCGAACATATATCCATCTGTTTCTTCTGTCTGAAGTTTCAGATCATTCTCATCAATATCAAGCACAAAGCGATATACATCAACAAAATAATTATCACCCTCGCCCGGATTTTCTCGCTTATAAGTAAATACATATCCGCCTTCTGCATTAGAAATATCTAATCCTGTCTCTTCTCTCACTTCACGGCATACCGCTTCCTCAGAAGACTCTCCTGCCTGCGCTGCACCGCCGGATACTTCCCACCAACCCGGTGCCCACGCTTTTGTCATTACACGTTTCGTGATCAGATACGTTCCATCCGGTCTTGCCACAACTCCAAGCACTGTCAGATGGTATTCCCCATCCTTTAAGCACCAGTCATTTCGCTTCATCGTTCTTCCGGTCAGCCGTTTCTCCGCATCATAAATATCCCAATACTCCATGATATTTTCTCCTCGTCTTATCTATCTCACGTTTTTCATTTTTCTTTCTTATCATACATTTTTAGAAAAAAGCTGTAAAGTCTTTGGCAAATATTTTCCATTAGACTTTACAGCTTTCACTATCATTCGTTATTCACTTCTATCTCAGATAATATGTCATTTCATGCCATTCTTCTCCACCCCAGACAGAATCTGACATTCCCAGATCCACAAACCCAAATCTTTTATACATCTCTACTTTTTCATCCAGGCAGGTAAGAACAATTTCTTTTCTTCCCTTTTCTTCTTCTCTTTGCAGATAACATCTTACAATCTCTCGTGCCAGACCTTGTCCTCGATACTCCGGTAATACATCTAATCCGAGGATCATAACTTTCTTTCCTTTTGGATTATTCAAAGATGCATCTGTAAAAAATTCATCTCGGAATTTTTCCTCGTCCGTTGCAATTCCATTCAAAAATCCTGCTAACTTCCCGGTTGTTTTATCTACTGCAACTAAAAACAATTCTGGAGTCACACCAATTCGCTCCTTCATGTGTTTCTCAGAACATGCTTCATTTGGCGGGAAACAAATTTTCTCAATTAAGACTGCCTGATCTGCCTCTTCCTGTCTAATATCCCTGAATTCAAATCTTTCTAAAATACTACTGTTCCCTTTCATCTGTTCTTGCATTTTCCAATCTCCTTCTCCATCAACTTTTGTGTTAACATGTTTATAATTTCACACTGTCACCGTAAGCACTGCTCCTACAGATGCTACCAACGACGCTGCTACTGCTAATATCTGGAACGGCAGGCTTCCAAGTCTTCCACAGATCAGGCTGGTTCCCGCACGTTTTCTGGAACGGTTGTACGCAATAATAACCCCTACTCCGGTCAGAACCTGAACTACACTTGCCATTCTCGTGAATCCGACAAGGCTCTGCACTCCCACAAGCGCGATCACAAGGCATGGTACTGTGGCCGCAAGCCAGCTGATCTTTTCGCCCCATTTCGTCTGTTCATTCACGATATCTCGAAGATTCAGTGTATTTGCCCAGAAGGATGTCGCAAGAGCCAGCAAGGAAAATACATATCCGATAATGCTGACCCATCCGCCAAGATGACCGGAAAGATCCACTAATGCTCCGTTCTCTGTCACATTCGAACATCCCAAAAGCGTCATAAAGGTAATCAAAAGGATTAATCCCATATTCAAGCCTGTACCCGCTGCAATTGCTCTACGAATACCTTTTTCGTCTCCTTCTAAACCTTTCACAACCTGTGGCACAGACATAACTGCAGATAAGGAAAATGCGATCATGCTATAAAGTGCCAGCATATTGTTATTCGAATAGAACTTTGTCGAAAGCTCTGTTGTCTCTGAAAGCATCGTTGCTACAAAAAGGATCCCTATAACTCCGAACATAGAAATCACTGCAATTTTTTCACAGATACCAACCAGTTTCATTCCGATATAGACCACACTTGCTGCCAATACATAAAAGAGCAGCATTCCGACCACTGACGGAAGATGAAACCATGCAGAAAATACTGCTGCCGCACCGGTAATAAATCCACTCACATTCACTACAACCGAAAAGCCAAGCAGCCCAAACGCCAGCCATGTACATACCATCTTCAGTTTTCCCACAAACAGCTCATTTTCAAAGCATTTGATAAACTGCGCGCCATTGTTATTCAAAGACAGTTCCGCAATCATAAAATGCAGCAGAAGATTCATGCAATAAGCCACTGCTGCAATCCAGATGATATCATGCCAGTTATTCCTGGATGCAAGGAATGGGACCGAAAGAATTCCCGATCCCACGCCGTGTCCTATGATAATACTCGTCGACTCCAAAAAAGTCAACTTTGATTCCCCATGTACTTCCGCCATACCTACGCCTCTCCGTCCGTTCGTTCTTTCTTCTTTTCTTATAAGTATAGCATATTCTTTTCATTTCTTGAAGTCGATAAAACTACAATCTGTCATCTCACATCATCATCTACATCTATTATATTTCCATTCAACGCATCCAAAGCTTGTCTGCTGCCGGCTGCCAGTCCTTTGCGTACTGATCGCATTTTGCGCAGAGATGCTCTACCGTTTCCGGAGACTGAAGGTCTGTAGAATGTGCTCCTGACTTTGCAACCATCTCACGGAGTTTTTCCGGGTTCTCCGCCTGTGTAAATGTATAAGTAAACACCAAGCTTTTTCCCCTGACAGATAATGTCATCAATCTCGTCATAAGTAAGATTCAGTTTGTGACCGTATTCTGCTGCCCAGCATCCTGTGCAGTGAAGGTTGCAGGCAGATGACGGATAAAATTATAATATGGATGCTCTGGATCTGTGATCGCTTCTCGGATCATCTCTCTTTGTGTCGGGAACTCTCCTTCTGCAAATTTATCCGCCCAATCCATGATCTTCGGCATGTTTTTATCCGGATCTTTATAAATATAATCAAATGTTTTCTCGCTTCCCTGTTTCTTTAAAGTATTTGTTGCATTCATTGTAGTTTTCTCCTGTTTTGTTTTACTAACACATTTCCAACACTTACGGTTCTGTCCTTACTGTGCAATGCACCATGTAGTGTCTCATTCCACCCTCTGCTAATAGTGCTGCTCCTACAATAAGCATTGTCTTGCAGATTATGATAGTTTAGCTCAATTTCTATCTTCCAACAATGGACAAACCACACCCGGATATACAAAAACCAGACATTCGACAACGAATTGTCTAATGTCTGGTCATAGTTTTGACGTCCTTATTTTATAGGATCTCTGTAACTATTCAGAACCAGCTTTACTCAAAGATGAAATCAGGGTGACCTGTAATCGCATTTTTGATAGCTTCGTAAGCATTGTATCTCTGTTTATGTGCCGTGCCTACGTAGGACATGATTTTTAGATACTCTCTGGCACCTTCCTCAGTTCGGAAGCATCCGGATCCTTTGGTCTTGACTTTTATCATCCGAAGATCACGTTCTGCCTGGTTGTTATCAAACGGGACATTGAAGTTATGGATAAAAAGGCAGAGTTACAAAAATATTTAAAAGAAAATTTGCTTTTTTTTGAGGTTTAATCGTTATACATTATAGAAGGATAATAATTTATGAGAGAATTAGAGCAGAAAAACCGGGAGATAATTTTATGTTCGAAAATAAACGACTGATCAAACTTACAAATAGCAATGATGAAATAGATCAAGTAATTCAGAAAAATTATATGAGTATATATAAGTATTGTTATTATCATGTAGGTAATAGTAATGCGGCTCAAGATATAACTCAGGAAGTTTTTTTGAAGTTTCTCAAGCATATAGATAGGTACAAAGAGTATGGTAAACTGAGAAACTATTTATATGTAATTGCCAAGAATTGTATCCGTGATTATTTGCGAAAAGCAAAACAAGTAAATTTAGAAACAGTTATAGAAGGATTTGATTCTGGAGGGATTGATAGGAAATTAGAACAATTAAATATTTGGGAAGCGATAAATTCACTCGAAGAGATAGAAAAAGAAATTATAATTTTAAGATATTATCAAGATTTCAGAATCAAGGATATTTCCCAGGTTATGGGTATTCCAGCCTCCACGGTAAGATATAAACTAAAGAATGCGGAAAAAAGTTTAAAGAGAAGATTGGAGATATAAAAATGTTTCAGAAACGCTTAAAAAAGGAACTAAATAAAATTGAGGTACCTGCCTATGATACACATAAATACAAAGAAACAATTGCAAAAGCGAAAAAGATAACGTTGCATCCAGAAAATTTAAGAATGAGTAGCACTGAATTTTTTTGTGATCAGTTGAGATTTATAAAAACAGAAACATGGTTTTTAAAAATTATTGTTTCTGCTTTAGTATTATATCTGCTGATTACAGAGCAGATTAACATAAGTAGTTGGTTTTGGACATTAATCGCAATTTCTGGCCCCATTTTATGCCTCATTAATGCAAAGGAGTTATGTAATGTCTTCCAACCGGGGATGTTGGAAATACAGATAACAGCAAAGAATTCTTTCAGCAAAGTTTTAATGGTTCGCTTAACTATATTTGGATTGTTTGATCTATTGTTTTTTATGACTATGGCACTTGGCATATCTATGTTAAAACAAACTGTAATTTGGCAAGTTATTTTATATGGAATAGTTCCTTATATAATAATGTGCTTTGGATGTATGTTAATTTTAAATAGAAGCAGAGAAGAAAATATACCGTTATATTCGGGGGCATGGGGAGCATGCTTAAGTTGCATAATTACAATACTTAAAATATCTGATGTAAAAATATTTCAAACCTCATATTTGGGCATATGGATAGGGATAGGGTTGATTGCTTTACTTGGTATGATGATAGAAATGCGTAAACTTCTTAAAAGAGCAGGAGGAAATCTAAATGAAATTAGCTATGGAACACCTTTCTAAACAATTTAAAAATAAAATAGCAGTGAAACAAATAGATACTATATTGACGGAAGGTGTATATGGTTTTTTGGGTGCAAATGGTGCAGGAAAGACAACGCTTTTACAAATGATTTGTGGAATAATTGAACCTACGTCTGGAGAAGTAAAAATAGATGGTGAAAATAATATACAGATGGGTGAAAGATTTCGGGACATTTTGGGGTATCTTCCGCAAGAGTTTGGTTATACTCCAGGTTTCACAGCACAAGATTTCATGCTGTATATTGCTTCAATTAAAGGTTTGCAGGCACAATATGCTAAGCGAAAAACAAGACAACTTTTAAGACTGGTCAATCTTGAAAACGAGGCTAACAGAAAAATAAGGACTTTTTCAGGCGGAATGAAACGAAGATTAGGAATTGCACAGGCTTTGTTAAATGATCCTAAAATTCTTATCTTAGATGAGCCAACAGCAGGATTAGATCCTAAAGAACGTGCATATTTCCGAAATATTATATCTGAAATGTCAAAAGATAAAATTATTATTATATCAACACATATCGTATCAGACATAGAATATATTTCAGACCAGGTACTGGTGATGAAAAAAGGTTGTTTTATTTTGCAGGGTACGCCGGAAGAACTGCTTGATAAAGTTAATGGGGAAGTATGGTCCTGCAAAATTCCAAATAAAGAATGGACAAAATTTGAGACACAGTATTGTATAGCCAATTCACATGCATTAGCAAATCATGTAGAGGCCAGAATCATATCTACAGAAGCTCCAATTGATGACGCCATTAATGTTGAACCGACATTGGAAGATTTATATTTGAAATATTTTTCAGATGAAATGGAAGCAGGGGAGAATAGTTAATGAGTGGAATGATCAAATATGAATGGAAGAAGATCTGGACGAGCAGGTTGACACAAATATCAGTTATAGGATGTAGTTTGTTTTTAGTTTTCTGTGTGTGTTCAAGTATTTTTCAAATTACAGCAACAGATGAAAATGGCCAGACCGTTAGTGGAATGACTGCCGTTGAGGTGTTGCAAAATACTCAGCAGCGGCAAGAACTAACACAGGATAGAGTGAATGAAATTGTAGATCAATATTTGGAATATATCAATAACCCAGATACAAGCTCAAACAATGAAGCATACCATTATCTGTCCCAAGAAAAATATAGTACATTTTATCTGCCAAACAAAGAGCTGTTAAGTTTGATAACAAATGTATATGAAGAGCCTGGAAGTGGAAGTGACATAAAAGATGTTCTTGAAAATAATGCAGGAAAGGATTTTACACAGGCACGTCTTGACCGAGATCAAAAATATATTCAATTACTAGAAGAGAATGGGAAACTTACTTCTATAGAAGCAGATTATTGGGAGGGTGAAGTAAAAAAAATATCCGAATATCAGTATGGTTACCATAAAGGTTGGGATATGATTTTGGATGCATTGACATGGCCGGTACTGATTATGATGATTATCTGCATTGGAATTGCACCGATTTTTTCAGGCGAATATCAATCTAAATGTGATTCGCTAATATTGTGTATGAAATATGGGAAAAGCAGGTTGGTTTCCACAAAAATTATTGTGGTGTGGCTATTCACTACTTGTGTATATTGGGGAATTACGTTGATTTATTCTGCGGTATATCTTGGCCTCCTTGGGACAGATGGTGCAGATTTACCAATTCAATTAAAATACCCTGCGGTATCAGTTGGATACCACTTATCAATGGCAGAGGGAACGATTTATGCCTTGATTTTAGCATATTTCTTTACATTGGGAATTGCAGGAATAACGCTTTTGATGTCTGCAGTACTAAAAAACGCATATGGTGTTATTATCATTGCCTTTCTTTTAATTATAATACCGACCTTTTTATCACCGGATACAGGTGGATATACTTGGAGCCGAATGTTGTCATTATTACCATCTAAGATTGCGGATTTTTCATTCCAATCATATACAACCTATAGCATAGGCAAAGTGGTAATAAAATGGCCGGATATGGCAATGATAGTAAATGGATTTGGAATGATTATATTTTCAGCATTTAGTTATTGGATTTTTAAAAAACATCAGGTGAACAAATAGATTAAAATTTGCGCACATAAGGAGAGATGACTATTTGAAAAAAAATAAAACATTTAATAATACATTATATTGCATTAAGTATATTTGGAAAATAGATGCGAAATATATTTTGTTGATGGTTGTGATTTCGGTTCTTACAAGTATATTTAATGTCATAAATCTTAGTATCTTAAGATATATCACAGAAACTCTGATGAAAAGAGCAACAGCCTATTTCCTTGGGGTAATAGGAGTTATGTTTCTTTTATCTGTTACTATTGCAATTATCAATGGAAGTTTGAAGTTTGGAATCCGTGTTGAAGACGGAACTGCCATGAAAGAAGAAATCCTCGACTCCTATGCGGAATTGATTCTCTGCACCGGAAGTACTCTCTGTAACGGATCAATCATCGATTATTTAGATCTTGATAAGGAGGTGCTATTCTTCGGAACAACTGCTTCCGGAGCTGCGCCACTGTTAGGATTAAAACGCGTCTGCTTTGCGGATAAATATGAATAAATCTTTTCATATCTTTTTAAGATAATCCGCCCTCTGTCGATTGACAGGGGGTGGATTATATTCTCCCAGAACTATACAGTTGATCATGTTTTATGTTATACTTTTGTTAGAAATATCACTTGATTTTTAAGAAAGCAGAGGTAACTATCATGGAATTCAAAAGCATTTTAATAAAAGATACAACCGTAGAGGAAAGAAAACAGATCGTAAAAGAATCTTTAGGCAACATTTCTGCAAGCTGCGATGGTTGCATGGCAAGACTTTCAGAAATGTACGATGAGTATATCGAAGGTAAAAAAGAGATCCGTGACATTAATATGGAATTTAATGGGCACTATTTACGCGGAGACATGGACAAAGGAGAAAAAAGAAGCTGTCCAATGTAAAGTAAATCTACTCCCCTTTTAACCTTCACTCAAGACCTACTGATAGAATGGAGGTGTTTGTATGAAATTTAAGAAAAGAATCGCATTTTTCACAGCAATTATGATGGCACTATTGACTGTCGGATGTGGCAGCAAATCAATGTCAGCATCCGAGGACAGTGCAACCATGGAATCAGTCTACGGTACAGATTATTCAGAAAATGAATACTGCGAAGAACCTGCAGAAACAGCCGATGCAGGAGTCACTTCCGGAAATGGACTGGAAGCTCAGGTAGAAAACGGACGAAAACTGATCCGAACGGTTTCTCTTTCTTTGCAGACAAAAGAATTTGATTCTGTACTCAATAATTTGAAAACAAAAACAAATGAACTAGGTGGCTATGTCGAGAATTCTTCTATCAGCGGCAACAGTTATTCTTACACGACAACCCGGTATGCAAGCTACACCATACGAATTCCGGCAGACAAGTTAAATGAATTCGTGGATATCGTCGGTGAACTTGGAAATGTAACTCAAGAAAATGAGTCCGTGGAAGATGTGACACTTCAGTATGTAGATGTGGAAAGTCATAAAAAAGCTTTAGAAACGGAACAGGCACGTTTGATGGAGTTACTTTCTACTGCAGAAAATATGGAAGACCTCTTAGCCATTGAAAGTAAATTATCCGACATCCGATATGAGATAGAAAGCTACGAAAGTCAACTTAGACTTCTGGACAATCAGATTGATTACAGCACAGTACATGTAGAGATATTTGAAGTCGAACGTATGACAGATGCGGGTGATAAGGGCTTCTTCGAAGAGATTAAAGATCGATTCGGAGACAACCTGTATAAAGTAGGTCACGGTTTCAGGAATCTGATCATTGGAATTCTTGGTGCCTTGCCGATTCTTATTGTATGTGCAGCAGTCATAGCTGTTATCGTAATTGTAGTTAAAAAAGTAATCAAAAGAATTAAATTCAAAAAAACAAAAAAGGTAGACGAAAATAATTTGGAAGATAACTTCAAATAACATCTCTCTGAACCAAATGAACTTCTTATAAATGATACACCAAAGAAAGCGGAAACCTCTGTTAGATTGAGAGAATTTCCGCTTTCTTTTTCTGCGCTATTCTTTTTTACATTTTCCGTCTATATCAGCAATTTCCTCTGCCGTATATTCTTCCACCGCTGTCTTTGTCACTTGTTTTATATGTTTTTCCTTCAGACGAAGATATACAAATTCCCTGAAAATAGTATACAGAACCGAAACTAATGGAATGAAAATAAGCATTCCTACGATTCCCATAAGATTACCACCGATCGTAACAGCAGCAAGTACCCAGATTGACGGAAGTCCAACCGATCCACCAACCACATGCGGATAAATCAGATTGCCTTCAATCTGCTGAAGAATCAAAAATACAATAATAAATAGAATTGCTTGCTTAGGACTTACCATAAAAATCAAAAAGCAGCCCACTGCACATCCGATAAAAGCTCCAAAGATCGGAATCAATGCAGTAAAAGCAATTAAAGTTCCGATCAAAAGTGCATATGGCATTTTTAAAATACTGAGTGTAACGACAAACATACTTCCGAGAATCACAGCTTCTACACACTGCCCTGTAAGGAAATTTGCAAATGTTCGATAGGTCAGAGAACAAATTTTCAGGAATGCCTCAGCTTTTTGTTTCGGAATAAATGCGAAAAATACTTTTCTTATCTGTACATACAGTTTTTCTTTCTGAAAAAGGATGTAGCATGCAAAAGAAAACGCAATGAAAAATGTCGCAAATCCACTGACAATAGAGCCCACTGCCGACATTGTCGTATTCATCATATTTCCTGCTCCGCTGCCAAGGATACTGATTCCCCATTTAATTGCCTGATCCGGATTAAACTGTACTTGATTTACTAATTTCATAATATCTTGATTATTATGTGAAAACTCTCGAATCCAGTCTTGCATCTGTGGAATAAAATTAGCAATACTTATCATCAGACTTGCTATTGTCCGGGTAAGCTGTGGAATCACACCAAACATTACTAATACAACTACACCGACAGCTAAAATGATCGTAAGAAGCAAACTTACCGGCCTGGCGAGCTTTTTTCCTGCCTTATTCTCTTCTTTTGCCTTGCCAAAAATCTTCTTTTCCAAAAAACTCATTGGCACATTGATCACGAAAGCGATTGCTCCACCAAGTACAAATGGAAATAGAATTCCCCCTATCGTTTTCAGTACATCGATCACTACTTCAAATTTCCACAATGCAACTACAAGCAGCACTGTAAAAATAATCAGTTCTCGAATTTTTTTCATAGATAACTTATTTAAATCCATTATCCTTCTCCTAATTTCTTAAAATCAGACAGCTATACTTTTATGCAACAAGATATTTTTCATCATATGTTAAAATAATATTGATGTCAAGACGCTTTATCAATTCAGCTTGGCATTGTATCATTCTTGTGATAATGTTATTTATGAACGTTATACAACGAATAACTATCAGATATTGAAAATAAAACCTGAAAAAATCGAAATAACGAAATTTATACGAAAAGAGAAATAAGAAAATGGCACAAAAACAAAACAAATTGACTCAAACTGGTATTGTAGCACTTCTTGCTTGTGTATGCTGTATCCTGTGGGGAAGTGCAATCCCGGTGATTAAGACAGGGTATCACCTTCTGCAGGTAGATTCTTCAGACACTGCAAGTCAGATTGTCTTTGCCGGAATCCGATTTACACTAGCTGGAATTCTGGTTTTAATTTTTGCATCAATTAAGGAAAAGAAATTAATGCTTCCTGATCGGGAACTTTTTAAATATGCGGTTCCCGTATGTCTCGCTCAGACAGTAGGACAATATTTCTTCTTTTATATAGGCGTTGCTCACACTTCAGGAGTGAAGGGTGGAATCATTACCGGACTTGGAAATTTTATCGCAATTCTGTTGTCTTGTCTGGTCTTTCGAAATGAACGAATGACAAGCAGAAAAATTGCAGGATGTATTCTTGGATTTGCAGGCGTTGTAGTAATCAATCTGATGGGAAATTCTCTGGATATGGGTTTTCAGTTGATTGGAGAAGGGTTTATCCTGATTGCACAATTGTCTTATGGAATATCCACTGTGCTGATTAATCTTTTTTCTAAAAAAGTATCACCGGTCGTATTAAGCGGAACCCAGTTCACGATGGGCGGAATTGTTCTGACTTTAATTGGACTTGGAATGGGCGGACGCCTGGGAAATGTAACTGCCGGTGGTCTGGCAATTATATTTTACCTTGCGCTGGTTTCAGCAGTGGCATATACGCTCTGGTCTATACTGCTTGCATGGAATGATGTTTCCAAGGTTGCGATTTTCGGATTCGTAAATCCACTTTGCAGCGTAATCTTATCGGCTGCGGCTTGACGTCCAGCAGTTTAAGCCGCAGTTCATCCAGCAGCAGGACATAATCGTTTTGTAGCATGATATCCTTCCTTCTTCGTGTTTCCACGGGTGTATCTAATTTATTATAGATGAGAACACCGCCCATTGTAAAGTACCATCCCCGTGGATTCTCTGAGAAAACGGTTTATTTACAAATCTGCTCTTGGTTTTTTGGGGCGGATACTATATAATAGATTAAATAGCGGGGAGAATTTCGTCCCAATTGGGAGGATGCCCCCTATTTTATATGAGTGTTAAGGAGTGATCCTATTGGGAAAATATACCGGCATTCCCTGTGCGGCCTGCGGGCGGCTGTTTGAGGAGGGGGATGACATCGTCGTCTGCCCGGTTTGCGGCGCGCCTCATCATCGGGAGTGTTATGAAAAGCTGGGTCACTGTGCGTTGGAAGAGCGCCACGCCCTGGGCGAGGCCTGGCAGCCACCCAAGGGCAAGCAGGGGGACAACCCCGCCCTGGTGATCTGCAATACCTGTGGCGCACAGACTCCGGCAGATGAGCCCTTCTGCATCAACTGCGGGCAACGGCTGGACCTGCCGCCCCGGCAGGAGCAGCCATCCCCTGGGGGGAGCTATTACATCCCCGGGGTGGGGCCCATCCACAAAAATGCCACCATTGGCGATGCGACTATGGAGGAACTAGCGATGTTTGTCGGGCCCAACGCCCAGTTCTTCCTGCCCCGGTTCCAGGCGATCCACCAGCGAAAATCCTCTTTTTCCTGGAACTGGTCTGCTTTTTTCCTCAACTTTTTCTACTTTTTTTACCGCAAGATGTATTTGGTCGGCGGGGTTCTGATGCTGGTTTCGATGGTCACCATGATCCCCAGCGTGGTATTCACCAATGAATACATGAAACTCTTCCTCCAGTCAATCACCGGGCAGGTGATCCCCTATAATGAGGAATTGATGATCCAGATGAGCAGCATCCAGCAGTATATCCGCATTGGGCAGATGGCCCTTTCCCTAACCCTGGGGATGTTTGCCAACAAGCTCTACCTCAACCACGCCCAAAAGGTGATCCGCAAGACCAAGGAGGAGTTTGGGGAGGGGAGCCCTGCCTGCCTCACCGGCATCGCCACCCGGGGAAGGACCAATATGACCATGGTCCTCCTGGTGCTGTGCTGGATGATCTTTTTGTACTTCGCCATCTCCTTTGCCATCACCAACAACATCATTTCTATCTTGTAAGGGACGGAGGAATTTGAAATTATGAAAATTAAAAAAGCAGTCATTCCCGCAGCGGGGTTGGGAACCCGCGTCCTGCCCGCCTCTAAGGCTGTGCCCAAAGAGATGCTCCCCATTGTAGACAAGCCCGCCATCCAGTATATTGTGGAAGAGGCGGTGGCGTCCGGCATTGAGGATATTTTGATCATCACCAGCCGTGGGAAGACCACCCTGGAAGACCATTTTGACCGTTCCCCAGAGCTGGAGAGCCGCCTGTTGGCCTCAGGCAAAACCGACTTGTACAACCAAGTGGTGGATATCGCCAACCTTTGCAATATCCAATACCTGCGCCAGAAGGAGACCAAGGGCCTGGGCCACGCGGTTTACTGTGCCAAGAGCTTTGTGGGAGACGAACCATTTGCCGTCCTCTATGGGGACGATGTGATTATCCCCAAGGAGAAGCCTGCCACCCGGGAGCTGTGCGACGCATTTGAGGAGTTCGGCCTGGGGACGGTGGGAATCAAACCGGTGCCCCTGGAATTGATCCACAAATATTGCTCTTTGGACGCCACCCAATTGCGGGAGGGGATTTTCCAGGTTCGGGATATGATCGAGAAGCCCAAGCCGGAGGAGGTCATCACCAACTACGCTATCTTGGGGCGCTGCGTGCTGCCCGCCGCCATCTTTTCGGTGCTGGAGAATACCAAGCCCGGCGCCGGCGGGGAGATCCAGCTGACCGATGCTATGCGGGTCCTGGCCCAGCGGGAGGGGATGATCGGGGTGGAATACTCCGGTAAGCGGTACGACATGGGCAACAAGCTGGGTGTCCTCCAGGCTATTGTAGAAGTGGGCCTGAAACATCCGGAAATTGGGGAGGAGTTCCACCAATACCTTTTGGAGCTCTCAAAGTCCCTATAGCCCCGCAACCTGCTGAATTTTAAAAAGAATTTTTGTGCGATTAGTGAAAAACCTTGACAAAAGGCTTGCTGACTGCTATAATTTTGCTGTTGCCGTGTTATTCTGACGCGGCATCCCTTGCCCGGACCAGCCGGCCGGGCCTAACGTCCAAAAGGAGGTGTCAAAATGCCAAAAACAACCGGAAACTATGAGACAGTTGTGATCTTCAACACCAAGGTTGGTGAAGAGGGCATCGCTGCGCTGACCGAAAAGTTCAAAACTCTGATCAGCGACAACGGTACAATCAACAACATCGAGGAATGGGGCAAACGCAGACTCGCTTACCCGATCGAGGACGAGACCGAAGGCCATTATGTGCTCATCGATTTCACCAGCGGTGTCGCTTTCCCTGCAGAGCTCGACCGTATTTACAAAATTACCGACGGTGTTCTTCGCTCCATGATCATTGCGAAATAGTAAGGTGGTGTAATTGTGCTGAATAAAGCAATTTTGGTCGGCCGTCTGACTGCTGACCCCGAACTGAAACAGACCCCCAACGGCGTTTCTGTCTGCTCGTTCAGCATCGCCATCAATCGGCCTTACTCTTCCAAAAACGGGGAGCGCCAGACCGACTTTATCAACATCGTGGCTTGGAGGGGACAGGCTGAGTTCGTGGCCAAGTATTTCCGAAAAGGGAATGCTATCGGCATTGACGGCTCTATCCAAACTCGCAGCTACACCGATAAAGAAGGCAACAAGCGCACCGCATTTGAAGTGGTAGCCGACGCTGTTAGCTTTGTTGAGAGCAAAAATGCCGCATCTGGCGCGATGCCGTCCTATGGCGCTCCGGCGCCTTCTCCTGTGGCTCCTTCCACACAGCCTGGGGTGTCTTACACCAGCGGCTCGATAGGGGATTTCCAGGAGATCGAGGATGACGACGATCTGCCGTTCTAGTTTTGTAACTACATCATTTCATAAGGAGGTTTGTACCGTGGAAAGAACTGAAAGAAGCGAAAGACGTGGCCCCAGAAAGGGCAGAAAAAAAGTATGCCAGTTCTGCGTTGACCGCATTGAGAATATCGACTACAAAGATGTTCCCCGCCTGAGAAGATACTTGAGCGAGAGAGCAAAAATCGTTCCCCGCAGAGTGACCGGTACCTGCGCCCGCCACCAGCGTCAGCTGACTGTGGCTATCAAGCGCGCCCGTCATCTGGCTCTGCTGCCTTACATCAGCGACTAATTTTGGCTTTCCAAAATAAAAAAGAGACGCCCTAGGGCGTCTCTTTTTT
>OGZT01000842.1_pt1 | contig 23326 bp, 18 predicted proteins | sample 1576891 | NCBI WGS metagenome assembly OGZT01 (sample SAMEA3541521, study PRJEB24748) | human gut metagenome | biome: human gut; feature: human-associated habitat; material: faeces | place: China | collected 2012 | reverse complement strand
CAGCTTCGTTTTGGTCATCTGCTTGGCAACGGTGAATACCAGATGGTTATGGCACGTGGGGAAAAACACCCCACGGCACGTCTGCCTGTTTGCCGTTCGGCTATTGTACTGCCTTCTCAGCAGCAGCTGTTCCCGCAGCCGTTGTTGCAGCCACAGCCACCACAGCCGCAACCGCCCCAGCTCCCGCCGCCGCAGCAGCAACAGAGCAGGATAATGATCAGAATGATCCACAGGCAGCCGCCGCCGCCAAAGCCACAGCCATTATTGCACCCCATATGAAGTACCTCCTGGTTTGATGATGGAAACCAGAGGCGGAGCGGTGGGAGTACCGCCGCTCCGGTCCGGTCTCACTCCATACTATGCCGGGGACGCAGAGGGGTGCTTGGTACAAATTCTTTTTATTCCAGCTCAAAGGCGCCGGTATAGAGCTGATAATAGAGTCCGTGCTGCCGGATGAGATCCTCGTGGTCGCCCCGCTCTACAATGCGGCCGTGATCCAGCACCATAATGGCATCAGAGTTGCGCACAGTGGATAGCCGGTGGGCAATGACAAAGACGGTGCGGCCGGTCATCAGGGAGTCCATGCCCCTCTGGACGATGGCCTCAGTGCGTGTGTCAATGGAGGAGGTAGCCTCATCCAGGATCATCACCGGGGGATCGGCCACAGCGGCCCGGGCAATGGCGATGAGCTGCCGCTGGCCCTGGGACAGGTTGGCGCCGTTGCCGGTGAGCATGGTGTCGTACCCCTGGGGCAGGCGGCGGATAAAGTCGTCTGCGTTGGCCAGCACGGCGGCGGCCTCCACCTCCTCGTCGGTGGCGCTCAGATTGCCGTAGCGGATGTTTTCCCGCACGGTGCCGGTAAAGAGGTTGGTATCCTGAAGCACAATGCCCAGGGAGCGGCGCAGATCCGGCTTATGAATATCGTTGATAGAGATGCCATCATAGTGGATCTTGCCGTCCGCGATGTCGTAGAAGCGGTTGATCAGGTTGGTAATGGTGGTCTTACCCGCGCCGGTGGCGCCCACGAAAGCCAGCTTCTGGCCGGGCTTGGCGAAAAGGCTGATGTCGTGGAGGATGGTTTTGCCCTCCTCATAGGCGAAGTCCACATCATCAAAGCGCACGTCGCCCGCCAGCTTGGTATAGGCGAAGCTCCCGTCCTCCTGGGGAACCTTCCAGGCCCACAGATTGGTGCGCTCACTGGTTTCCTGGAGGGCGCCGTCCTTGTTATAGGAGACGTTGACCAGGGTGACGGTGCCGTGATCCTCCTCGGAGGGCTCATCCATCAGGTCAAAAATCCGTTGAGCACCGGCCAGAGCCATGACCACAGAGTTGAGCTGCTGAGAGATCTGGCTGATTGGGTTGGTCAAACTCTTGGAGAGCTGGAGGAAGGATGCGATGACACCCAGGGTAATACCGCCCCCCAGGCCATTGAGGGCCAGTGCTCCGCCCACCATAGCGATGACCACATATTGGATGTTGCCAATGTTGATGAGGATGGGCATGAGGATATTGGCGTACTTGTTGGCCTTATAAGCGCTTTCAAACAAGGCGTCATTCACACGGTCAAAGCCCTCCTGGGCCTCCTCCTCGTGGCAGAAAACCTTGACCACCTTCTGGCCGTTGATCATTTCTTCGATATAGCCGTTCAGATCGCCCAGCTTCACCTGCTGGCGGACGAAGTAGCGGCCGCTGCGTCCGGCCAGGAACCGGGTCACCAGCAGCATGCACACGATGCACACGATTACCACGCCAGTGAGAGTGAGGTTGAGTACAACCATGCTGACAAAGGTGACCACGATCATCATCAGGGAATTGATTACCTGGGGAATGCTCTGGGAGAGCATTTGCCGCAGGGTATCCACGTCGTTGGTGTAGACGCTCATCACATCGCCGTGGGCGTGGGTGTCAAAATACCGGATGGGCAGGGTCTGCATGTGTCCGAACAGATCGTCGCGGATCTTCTTCTGCACGCCCTGGGAGATGGTGACCATCAGGCGGTTGTAGGCCAGGGCGCACAGGGCGCCCACCACATAGAGGCAGGCCATCAGGAGCAGAGCGTGGAGCAGGCCGGTGAACACCGGGTGTTCCATGGCCAGCAGAGGCGTGATATAGTTGTCGATCAGGGCGCCCAGGAAGATGGAGCCGGCCACAGAGGCCACCGCGCTGACCAGGATGCATACCAGCACCAGAAAAAAGCGGATCAGGTAGCCCCGGCCCACATAACTGAGCAGGCGCCGGACCGTGTGGGACTTTTTCTTCGGCATCTTATTCATCCTCGCTCCCTCCCTTCGTCTGGGATTCATAAATTTCCCGGTAGATCTCACAGCTCTGGAGCAGCTCGCCGTGGGTGCCCATGGCGGAAATCCTTCCGCCGTCCATCACCAGGATTTTGTCCGCGTCCTCGATGGAAGAGATACGCTGGGCAATGATAAACTTGGTGGTGTCGGGGATCTCCTCCCGGAACGCCTTGCGGATCAGTGCGTCGGTTTTGGTGTCCACGGCGGAGGTGGAATCATCCAAAATCAGAATCTTCGGCTTCTTCAGCAGGGCCCGGGCGATACACAGGCGCTGCTTTTGGCCGCCGGACACATTGGAGCCGCCCTGCTCAATATAGGTATCGTACTTGTCGGGGAATTCCTGGATAAAGGGGTCGGCCTGGGCCAGCTTGCATACCCGGACCATCTCCTCATCGGTGGCGTCCTTCTTACCCCAGCGCAGGTTCTCCTTAATGGTGCCGGAGAACAGCACGTTCTTCTGGAGCACCATGGCCACCTGCTCCCGCAGGGCGTCCATGTCGTAGTCCCGCACATCCACACCGCCCACCAGGATGCGGCCCTCGGTAGCGTCGTACAGCCGGGGAATAAGCTGCACCAGCGTGGTCTTGGAGGTGCCGGTGCCGCCGAGAATACCCACCGTCTCACCGGACTTGATGTTCAGGTTGACGTTTTTCAGGCACTCCTTACTGGGATCCTTGGCGTAGCTGAAGCTGACGTTCTCAAAGACTACAGAGCCGTCCTTGACCTCCTCCACCGGATTCTCCCCGTTGCACAGGTCGCTCTCCTCGTTGAGCAGCTCGGTAATACGCTCGGCGGAGGCGCGGGCCAGGATGATCATGACCAGCACCATAGAGAGCATCATCAGGCTCATGAGGATCATCATGATATAGCTGAACATACTGGTGAGCTGCCCCACATCCATGCTGCCGCCCACTACCAGATGGGCGCTCAGCCAGGACACGGTCAGAATACACGCATAGACGCACAACTGCATCAGCGGCATGTTGAAGGCGATGAGCTTTTCCGCCTTGGAAAAGTCCATATAGATCTCCTGGGAGACCTTCCCGAATTTTTCCTTCTCGTGCTCCTCACGCACAAAGGACTTCACCACCCGGATGCCAAGCAGGTTTTCCTGTACCACATTGTTCAAGTGATCATACCGCTTGAACACCCGCTCAAAGATGGGGTGGGCTCCGGTCATAATAAAGAACAGGCCCAGGCCCAGGATGGGGATCACCACCAGGAAGACCAGCGCCAGTCTGGGGTTGATGGTAAAGGTGAGCACCCATGCACAGATAAGCATGATGGGACAGCGCACAGCGATGCGGATGATCATCATAAAGGCCATCTGTACGTTGGTCACGTCGGTGGTCAGGCGGGTAATGATACCGCCGGTGGAGAATTTGTCGATGTTGGAAAAGGAAAATTTCTGAACATTCCGATACATCTCCCGGCGCAGATTACGGGAGAAGCCGGTGGCCGCCCGTGCGGCATAACGGCCGGACAGGGCGCCCAGCAGCAGAGCCGCCAGGGCCATGAGGACCACAATGCCGCCGTAGTAGAAAATACGTTCCATATTTCCCGCCTCAACGCCCTGGGTCAGCAGACGGCCTGTCATCATGGGAATCAGGACATCAAAGGCCACCTCGCCGATGACAAAGATCGGCGTCAGAATCGTGTCCTTTTTGAACTCCTGAATACAGCTCACAAGTCCGCGTTTTTTCTTCATGCACATTCCTCCTTGGGGATTGATTCGCTTGCTAACTGTTAGCCTCCTCACAGTCTTTGCCGCAGGTGCACCCGGCCGGAAGTACAGACGGCTCCATCAGGTTCTGCTTCATTTTTGCAATGGTCATCATGAACTGCTGCAACTCCTCAGCGCCGATTCCCTTGGTCAGCGCTGCCTCTACCTGTGTGATGCGCGAGGCAATCTGCTGGTTCAGGGCCTCCGCTTTCGGCGTTGCCATCACCTGCTTGAGCCTGGCGTCACGGGATACGGAGCACCGCATCACAAATCCCTCCTCCTCCAGGCGCTTCAGCAGCCTGGACGCGGTGGAGCGGCGGATATAAAACGCCTCCTCCAGATCCTTCTGAAAGATTTCCTGATCCCGATTATGGCACAGAAATCCCAGAAGCATCCCCTGCATCTCGGTAAAAACATCGCATTCCGGCTGGCCGGAGAGTTCCCAGACCTTGCGCCGGATCAGATTGGACAGCGCCTTGACCTCGTAACCCGCATGGCGTTCTTGCCGCATTCAGACACCCCCTTCCATGCAAGCTGTTTTACAGAGTTTATTTTAGTTATCTTGCTAACAGTTGTCAATGAGCAACATTTACAAAAAGACCCTCCGGTAAACCGGAGGGTCTTTCCATTCAGCTCAGCCTGTCCACGGTGACGCCGTTCATCACCGCCTGAAATACGGCTTTGTCCACGCCGCTGCTGGCAGCCGTCCTGTCCAGCAGGATGCCGCTGCCGTCCTTCAGAGGGGCCGACAGTGCGAAATAGGACAGATAGGCCACCTGGGCCCGCAGGAAGGGGCTGCCTGTCAGCTTGGCCTGTTCCGCAGCGTTGAGCACACCAAACTCCACGCTCTTGCCCACGGCATTGGCCCAGGAGAAGTCAGGCGATGCCCCGCTGTCCGAGTAGCCCAGCGCCCGCAGAAGAAAGGTCATGTACTCCCCTGCCGAGAGCTGTGCATCCGGTCCAAAGTAGCGCTGTCCACCGGCACTGATGTTGTTGCCCTTGGTATAGCCCTTTTCATAGGCATAGGCCACATAGCGGTCGCACCAGGCAGGGGTGTCCGCAAAGGGGTTGGCCGCTGTGCTGCTCAGCGCAGCCCCCTCCTCCCCGATCAAACGCAGGAACATGACCAGTCCTACGATACGGGTAGGAGCCTGCTCCAGATCATACCCGGAGCCGTAGGCCGTTCCAGTGCCCTGGAACAGCCCCATCTGCTTTAATGCGTCGGCCAGAGCATTATAGTCCAGCCCCGCTCCGGAGGACACGGTATAGAAGCCCTCTACGCCCAAAACCGCAGTATCAGAGGTGATTGTCACTGCCGCTGTGGTATTTTCGGCCGCTAAGACGCGGTGACGTGCGGTCAGCGCGGTGCCGGAGGCGACGGTCTGCCCCACCGTAATATCCACCACACTGCCGCCGGAATAGGACACGGTTCCGCTTCCAGCCAGGAGCAGCAGCCCGGAACCGGCAGGCAGGCTGACCACGTCTCCCCTTTTAAAGCGGAAATCCGTGATTGAGGCGGCATAGCTCTGTTCTCCACCTGCCCGGGCCAGATAACCGCTGTGCCTGGCATTCAGATCCGCCAGCACAGAGTCGTAGACGGTCTTTGTCTGCTCCGCGATGCGTGTCTCCGCCTGCCGCAGTACGTCCGGAATATAAGTGTCGTTCAGGTAGCCCTGCGTTACAAGGCTCTCCCCTGTTCCCGTATCGGCGGCATATACTGCCGCACAGCCTATCAGGATGACCAGGGCAAGCAGGCCAACGGCAAGTCTCTTCATGGTACCTCCGAAATCATATAGCTCAGCGCCAACAGGCTGTCGGCAAAGTGGACGTTCTCAATCACTATGTCCGGCGCGTCCACCGTCAGCTCAATATTGGTGAAATTCCAGATTCCTTTCACGCCGGAGGCCACCAGCCGACCGGCGATCCGGTTGGCCACGCTCCGGGGAACCGTCAGCACCCCGATGCTGGCCGGATGCTGGCCCAGATACTCCTCCAACTGGTCCACGTGGTGGACCGGCACCCCGGAGAGTCTCTGCCCAACCACATCCGGCGCCACATCAAAGGCGGCCGAAAGCGCCACACCGGAGCGCTCGAAGTGAAAGTTTTCCATCAGGGCCCGGCCCAAGTTGCCCGCCCCCAGAATGACCGCGTTGTGGCCGCGGTTCATACCCAGAATGTCGGAAATCTCCCCCCGCAGATTTTCAATATTATAGCCGTAGCCCTGCTGGCCGAACCCGCCGAAGCAGGAGAGATCCTGCCGGATCTGTGAGGCGGTCAGCCCCATGGATTTGCCCAGCGCGTTGGATGAAATGCGCTCCACACCGGCCAAATAGAGGTCGTTCAGGTGGCGGTAGTACCGTGGGAGGCGACGTATCACCGCACTGGACACTTTATCTTTTTTCATAGCTCCATCACTCTTCTTCTTGTTCCAAAGCGGTACCGCACGTAACTCGCCCGTTCCGCTGCAAGATTCCTATTCAGTTTACTCGAAAGAGGGGCCGATGTCAACGTTCTTTTCCCTGGAACCGCCTTCCGGTCCGGTGCATAGAGTGAGGAAAAGGAGGAATGCCAATTGGCCTCGATTGGAACCATTGTCACCCGCGTATATACCTCCCGGGCCCAGCTCCCGGTGCCGGGCGCTACTGTAGCGGTGACGCAGAGGGCGGGCGGCGGGCGGCATACGCTGCTGGCCTTACGGGTGACGGACGAAAACGGACGCACCGCGCCGATCCGCGTCGCCACACCCGAGCCGTCTGCCAGTGAATCCCCAGGGACAGAGTCCCCCTTCGCCGTCTGTGACATCTGGGTGGAGGTACCGGGCTATGAGATGCTTCTGGTGGAGAATGTCCAGGTCTTTCCTAATACGGAAACACTACAGGAGCTGGAGCTGATTCCCCTGCCGGAGCAGACCTCGTCGTCTACCCGGGGGGAGATCGTGGATATTCCACCCCAGGATCTGTAAGGAGGTACCCCCATGCCGACCACACCTGTAACGCCCTATGTCCCACAGTACATCACCGTGCATCTGGGCGCCCCCAGCGCCGCTGCGGAAAATGTGACGGTTTCCTTCCCGGAATATGTTAAGAATGTGGCCTCCAGCGAGATCTATCCCACCTGGGAGCCGGCGGCTATCCGTGCAAACATCCTGGCGATTATTTCGTTTGCCCTCAACCGGGTATATACCGAATATTACCCCAGCCGCGGCTACCCCTTCAACATCACCGCCAGCACGGCCTACGACCAGAAATTCATCAAAGGGCGCAACATTTTTGAGAACATCAGCCAGATGGTGGATGAGATCTTCAATTCCTACATACGGCGCACCGGCTTTGTGGAGCCCCTGGCAGCCAAATTTTGCAACGGCACCACCACCACCTGCGACGGTCTCTCCCAGTGGGGCAGCCAGGCCATGGCAGAGCAGGGCGCCGACTCCGTCACCATCCTGCGAAACTATTATGGCGACAATATCGAGATCGTGAACAATGCTCCTGTCATGGGTATCCGCAGCTCCTACCCCGGAACTCCGGTGCGGCTGGGCGACCGGGGGGAGCCGGTGGTGCGCATCCAGACCATGCTCAACCGCATCTCCCGCGATTACCCCGCTATTCCGAAGGTTCAGCCGGTGGACGGGATCTTCGGAGCGTCCACCGAGCAGTCGGTCATCAAATTCCAGCAGATTTTCAGCCTGACGCCGGACGGAGTCGTTGGAAACGCCACCTGGTATAAGCTGGTCTTTCTGTACGTGGGCGTTCTGGAATTGGCGGAGCTGGTCAGCGAGGGTCAGACCTTCTACACCACCTTGGTGCCCGTCAACCGCCCCGATACCATTTCCCTCGGCGACACCGGAGAAAATGTCAAGGTAATACAGTACCTTCTCTCTGTGGTGGCGGAGTTTTATAATAACATCCCCCCGGTGGCTGTGGACGGGATTTTCGGGCAATCCACCCAAAACGCAGTCCTGGCTCTTCAACAGATGGCTGGTCTGTACCAAGACGGCGTTGTGGGAGAGGACACCTGGGCCGCACTCTACCGATTTTATGTGGGCATAGTGGATACCATGAGCCAATATACCAATGTCATCCCAGAGCAGTTCCGGCCGGAGCTTCCCGAGAGCGAAGCCACCAGCCTGACCCAGTACCCCGGCCAACCCATGACACTGGGCAGCACCGACGAGAGAGGAGAAGACGCCACATGATTCGCTCCCAACTCCACCTGATTGGACAGCCCGTACGCAGCCTCCAAACCATGCTGCGCACCATTTCTTTCGCTTACCCCTTCCTCCCCCGTCTCACGCCGGACGGAATTTTCGGCGAACGCACCCTAGAGGCCGTCATGCTCTTTCAGAGGGAATTTTTCCCTCCGGTCACCGGACAGGTAAACCAGGCCACCTGGGACGCTATCGTTTCCTTGTATCACCAGGTGGTTTCCCGCCTCACTCCGCTGCCCACCCGCAGCTTTCCAAGTCCAGAGTTTTCCGTCGCACCGGGTGAGGCCAGCGTTCATCTTAACCTGGTACAGTCCATGTTCTGCGGGCTGTCTCGGGTCCTGAACGGCGTGGAAACCTGTGATGTCTCCGGGGTAAACAATGCCGCCACCGAGCACAACATCAAGTGGATTCAACATCTGAATCACCGTCCGGAAACCGGGACGCTGGATCAGGAGAGCTGGAATACCCTCAGCCGCCTCTATACTATGTTTGTCACCAGCGCCCAGTCGCCCTGGACTACGCGGCCTGAGCTTTTTATGCCCTGACGCGGCATATATGTGTAAGGTGGGTGCCCTGTCCATAGCAGGGCACCCACCTTGTCTACAGTTTCAACTACAGGTTACAGTACCAGACTGGGAGCTGCATAGGTGCGGCCCGCCAGCTCACTGTTGAGCATGTAGAGGCCTTTGGCATCGTCGCCGTAGAGCTCCATCTTTTTGATCATATCCTCGGCGGTCTTCTCCTCCTCGCCCTGCTCTTTGACAAACCAATCCAGGAACTGCATGGTGCGGAAGTCCTTGACCTCATAGGCTGCATCGTAGATCGTGTGAATCAGATTGGTGACATACTGCTCATGGGCCAGGCCGGCCTTGAGCACCTCCAGCCTGCCGTTGGGGGCGGCGGTGGGCCTGGCAATGCCCTCCAGCACCGGGCGGTGGCTGTTGTTCTGGAGATACTGGAACATAAGCATAGCGTGATCCCGTTCCTCCTGCGCCTGCACCTTGTACCAGTTGGCGAAGCCGTCCAGTCCCTCGTCCTCGAAGTAGGCGGAGAACTCCAGATACAGGTAAGCGGAGTAGAACTCCTTATTGATCTGCTCGTTCAGCAGAGAGGCAACTTTTTCGTTCAGCATAATAAATACACTCCTTTCTCATCTGGATGGCATAAGAATACCACGGATTTTATTCTGTTACAACTGTAAATTCCACTCAGAAATTCCTCTGCGCCCTAACAATGGCCGTAGGCAACAGAGGACAGGATACCGGTTAAAACAGTCCGTCGAACAGGGTAATCTGACTCGTATCCGGCATGGCCCAGGGGCGGCCGCGCCGTCCCTGGGGTCCCGTTTCCCTCCATCTGGCGGGACGAAATCAATTCGCCCCGCCATCGAGGTTTTGCCTGCGGCAAAACGCTCGGACGCTACAGGCAGCGGACGGCATGCCGGTTAAAACAGTCCGTCGAACAGGGTAATCTGACTCGTATCCGGCATGCCGTCCAGAGCACCAGCGGCCTTGAGCTGCTCGATGTGGGTCTTGGAGACCTTGGGACAGGCTGCGGAAAACTCCTCGATGGATATAAACCGCTTTCCCTCCCGCTGCTCCATGATAGACCAGGCCGCCGTCTCGCCCAGACCAGGCACAGAGGTGAAGGGGGGCAGCAGGCTTCCCTTCTCATTGTCTGGCAGGAAGTTGACCGCGTGAGAGCGGTAGAGATCCATGTGCTCAAAGGTGAACCCCCGCAGATAGAACTCATAGACCACCTCAAGGGTGACCAAAATATCCTCCTCCACGGGAGAGGGCTTCTCCTTGCTCTCAATCTCCCGCATTTTAGCCTTACACACATCCATCCCCTGGCACATGAAGGTGGCGTCAAAGGCCTTGGCGCGGATAGAGAAGAAGGCGGCGTAGAAGGCCAGGGGGCGGTGGACCTTGAACCAGGCGATGCGGAAGGCCATCATGACATAGGCCACCGCGTGGGCCTTGGGGAACAGGTACTTGATCTTCTTGCAGGAGCCGATGTACCAGTCGGGTACGCCGGCGGCCCTCATCTCCTCCTCCGCCCCTTCGGGCAGGCCCCGGCCCTTACGCACCGACTCCATGATCTTGAAGGCCCGCTTCTCCGGCATGCCACAGGAGATGAGGAAGAGCATGATGTCGTCGCGGCAGCCGATGGCCTGGCCGACCGGGACGCCCTGATCCACAATCAGATCCCGGGCGTTGCCCAGCCACACGTCGGTTCCGTGGGAGAAGCCGGACAGGCGCAGGAGAATGTCAAACTCGTGGGGCTGGGTGTCCACCAGCATGCCGCGGGTGAACTTGGTGTTGAACTCCGGGATGGCCACGGCGCCGGTTGGGCCCAGGATGGGGTCGTCCACGAAGCCCAGCACCTCAGAGGAGGTGAAGATGCTCATGGTGTCCCGGTCGTCCAGAGGGATCTTTTGCGGATCCACCCCGGTGAGATCCTGGAGCATGCGGATCATGGTGGGATCATCGTGGCCCAGCATATCCAGCTTGAGCAGGTTGGACTCCATGGAGTGATATTCAAAGTGGGTGGTGATGATGTCGCTGTTGGGATCGTCGGCGGGGTGCTGTACCGGACAGAAGTCGTAGATCTCCCGGTTCTGGGGGATGACCACCATGCCGCCGGGGTGCTGGCCGGTGGTGCGCTTGACGCCGGTGCAGCCCTGAGCCAGCCGGTTCTCCTCCGCCCGGTTTACCGTCCTTCCCCGCTCATCCATGTACTTCTTGACATAGCCGAAGGCGGTCTTTTCCGCCACGGTGCCGATGGTGCCCGCCCGGAACACGTGGGTCTGCCCGAACAGCTCAAAGGTGTACCGGTGGGCGTTGGCCTGATATTCGCCGGAGAAGTTCAGATCGATGTCGGGCACCTTGTCGCCGCCGAAGCCCAGGAAGGTCTCGAAGGGGATGTTGAAGCCGTCCTTGGCGTAGGGCGTTCCGCAGACGGGGCACACCGCGTCTGGCATGTCCGCGCCGCAGCCGATCCCCTTCTCTTTGGCGGTGTCGAAGTCCGAGTGCTTGCACTTGGGACAGCGGTAGTGGGGCGGCAGGGAGTTCACCTCCGTGATACCCGACATGAAGGCTACCAGGGACGAGCCCACGGAGCCACGGGAGCCCACTAGGTAGCCGTGGGCCAGGGAGTCCTGCACCAGCTTCTGGGCCGACATATAAATGACGTCGTACTTGCACTTGATGATGTCGCCCAGCTCGGCATTGATGCGGTCCACCACGATTTTGGGCGGTTCCTCACCGTAAAGGGCTTTTGCTTTCCCCCAGACCAGGCTGGTCAGCTCCTCCGCTGAGTTCTCGATCTTGGGGGCGAACAGCCCCTGGGGCAGAGGCACTACGTCCTCACACCAGTCGGCCACCAGGTTGGTATTGCGCACCACCACCTCATAGGCCTTCTCCTTCCCCAAATAGGCAAACTCCTCCAGCATCTCGGTGGTGGTCTTAAAGTAAATGGGCAGCGGGGAGTCGGCATCTTCAAAGCCCTTGGAGGCCAGCAGGACGTGGCGGTAGATCTCGTCCTCCGGGTCCAGGAAATGGACGTCGCCGGTGGCGCACACAGGCTTGTCCAGCGCCTCACCCAGGGATACGATGGTGCGGTTGAAGTCCTTCAGCTCCTCCTGGCTCTGCACCATACCCTTGCGCAGCATGAAGGCATTGTTGCACAAAGGCTGAATCTCCAGGAAATCGTACCAGGAGGCAATGCGCTTAAGCTCCGCAAAGTCTTTCCGCTTTACAACTGCTTGAAACAGCTCTCCAGCCTCGCAGGCCGAGCCGATAATGAGTCCCTCCCGGTGCTGGTTGATCAGGCTCTTGGGCATGATGGGGTAGCGTTTGAAGTGGTCCAGGTGAGAGGCCGAGATGAGCTTGTAGAGATTGCGCAGGCCCAGTTGGTTCTTGGCCAGCACGATTAGGTGCTTGGGCTGGCGGCGGGCCTTGCCCCCGGTACGCAGCCTAGCCATAGCCGGATTGATCTGCTGGAGGGTATGTACACCCCTGTCCCGCAGCATCTCGAAGAAAGGTACCAGCATATAGCCCACCGTGGCCGCGTCGTCATAGGCCCGGTGGTGGTTGAAGGCAGGCAGATTCAGGTGCTCCGCCACGATGTCCAACTTGTGCTTGCCCAGCTCCGGCAGCAGGTTCTGGGCCAGAATCAGCGTGTCGATGGAGGTGCTGTCGAAGGGGCGGCCCATGCGGCGGCACCCCTCGGCGATGAAGCCCATGTCGAACTCCGCATTGTGGGCGGCCAGCGGGCGCTCCCCCACAAAGTCCAGAAAGGCATTTATGGCCTCCGCCTGGGAGGGGGCTCCCCTCAGCATCTCGTCGGTAATGCCGGTAAGCTCGGTGATCTCGCGGGTCAGAGGCCGTTCAGGATCAGCAAACGTGGAGAACTGCTCCACCACCTCCCCGTTCCGCAGTACCACCGCTCCGATCTCGGTGATTACATCCCGCCGCTTGTCCAGGCCGGTAGTCTCAATGTCGAAACAGACGATATCGCCTGTAAAGTCTTGTTCCTTGTCCCCGTGTACCACCACCCGGTCGTCTACGTCGTTGATGAAATACGCCTCCACGCCGTAAAGCACCTTGATCTTCTTGGCCGAGTGCCAGGCATCGGGGAATGCCTGGGCCACGCCGTGGTCGGTGATGGCGATGGCCCGATGGCCCCACGCTTCCGCCCGCTTGACCACGTTCTTGTCCGGCCCCGCCTTGGGGCTCACTTGGGTGAGGGCATCCATGGAGGACATGGTGGTGTGCAGGTGGAGCTCCACCCGCTTCTCCGGCGCGTCGTCGGTCTTCATGGGCTTGGCGCTCTCCATGATGGCGTAAGGCTCCAGCACCATGTCGCCAGTGAAGCGGTCGATGTTCAGCTTGCCCTGGATCACCAGATGCTGGCCCTTCTTCACCCCGTCCACAATGCCCTTCCCCTCGTCACCGGGGAAAAACTTGGACACCCGCACCGAGCCGGTATAGTCCGTCACATCGAAGCACACCACCCATGCGCCCCGCTTTTTCAGCTCCCGGTGATCCACGGCAAACACGTCTCCCTTGACGATGACGGTTCCCATGTCCAGCTCCAGGGTACTCATGGGGATGCTCTCCCGCTTGATTTCGTGCTTGCCGTAGAGTAGCTTTCCTCTCGGGCCGCCGGAGGCCGCCTTTTTCTCCCGCGGGCTGGCAGTTTTGAGACCAGCCAGAGCTCTCCGGCGGATCTCCTCCGTGCGGCGGAAGGCCGCCATGGCATCCTCCTCCACCGGGGCGGCCGGGGGCGGCGGAGGAGGGGCGCTGGCCGCAGGAGCCGGTTCAGCCGCCACAGGAGCCGATGTGGGAGCAGTCGCGGCCGCCGCTCCCATCTCCAGCTCCACCCGCTCCACCCGGTAGGCCAAGGCCAGGCTCTTCTCGATCTGGTGCCGCAGGCCCTCCTCGGGCATTCGAGGGCACTCCACCTTGGCGCGGATAGAGCGGGCCGCCTTATCGATCACCGCCCCCGTGACCAGATAGCCGCCTGCCAGGGCCGCCAGCTCTTCACCGGGCCGCCAGGCGGAAAACAAATTCAAAAAGGGAATCTTCTGTGCCTGTGACATGGTTGAAACGCTCCTGCCTCCTCCGTCAAAGTTCCTCAATTAGTGCGAAAAGCTCGTCCACCAGGGCCTCCTGGGGAACCTTTTTCACGATCTCTCCCTTGCGGAAGAGCAGGCCCTCCCCGTTGCCGCCGGCGATGCCCACGTCGGCGGCGGAGGCCTCTCCGGGGCCGTTGACCACACAGCCCATGACCGCCACGGTGATGGGCTTGTCCACGGCCTTGAGCCGCTCCTCCACCTGGGTGGCCAGGCCGATGAGGTCGATACGGGTGCGCCCGCAGGTAGGGCAGGACACCAGCTCCGGTCCCTCCTTCCGCACCCCGGCGGCCTTGAGGATGTCCCGGGCGGCGTATACCTCCTCCACCGGATCGGCGGAGAGAGACACCCGCATGGTGTCCCCGATACCCATGGCCAGCAAGCCGCCGATGCCCACCGCGGATTTGAGGGTGCCCATGCGCAGGGTGCCGGTCTCCGTCACCCCAAGATGTAAAGGATAATCACTTTCCTGATTCATCAGGCGGTAGGCCGCCATGGTGGTGCGCACGCTGGAGGACTTGAGGGACACGCATATGTCGGTAAAGTCAAATTTCTCCAGCAGGCGGATATGTCCAAAGGCCGACTCCACCAGGGCCTCCGGCGTCACCCCGCCGTATTTGGCCAGGATGGGCTTCTCCAGGGAGCCGCCGTTGACTCCGATACGGATGGGAATCCCCTTTTGGCGGCAGGCGTCGGCCACCGCCTTCACCCGGTCCTCCCCGCCGATGTTGCCCGGATTAATGCGCACTTTGTCGCACCCGGCGGCCACGCACTCCAGGGCCAGCCGGTAATCGAAATGGATGTCTGCCACCAGAGGGATGGGGCTCCGCTCCCGAATGGCCCCCACCGCCCGGGCGGCGGCCAGATCGGGCACCGCCACCCGCACAATCTCGCACCCCGCCGCCGCCAGGCGCTTGATCTGCTCCGCTGTGGCGGACACATCGTCGGTGCGGGTGTTGGTCATGGACTGAATGGTGACCGGAGCCCCCCCCCCGATGGGGACGCCGCCCACGCGAATCTGTCTGGTCATAGGACAAGCCTCCCTACAGGATCAATTTGTTTACGTCGCTGACGGCCACCACCACCATCAGGGCAATGAGACAGAAGAAGCCCGCCATATTGATATAGCCCAGGTACTTCTGGTCGATACGCCTGTGGGTGAAGAAGTGGTAAATGCCGCCCACGAGTAGGAAAAGAATCTGTCCGCCGTCCAGAGCGGGGATGGGCAGCAGGTTCATCACCGCCAGATTGATGGCGATCAGCGCCACAAAGCTGAAAATATTGAGCAGAGCCCCGGCCATTCCGGCGGCAGCCGCCCCCTGCTGGCCCACCTCGCCGGCCATGGCGAAGATGCCGATGGGGCCGGCCATGTCGTTGAGGCTCACCGCGCCGCGGATCAGATCCCCCAGACTGAGCCATACCGTTCGCACGTAGTCGATGGACTGGTACCAGGCGTTGCGCAGGGTGCCCAGGGGCCCGGCCTCCCGGAGCTCCCCCACCATGACTCCCCGCTTCAGGCTCTGCTGGCCGCTCTCGTCGATGAGGGTACGGTAGGGCAGGTGCAGAGTGCCCAGATCGAGCCGCCGGCCGTCCCGGAGCACCTCGACGGCCACATCCTCCCCCGCCCGGCCCAGGAAAAGAATCGCATCGCTCTGGAAATAGATGCGGTGCCCGTCGATGCGGTAGAATTCGTCGCCGGGCAGCAGGCCGGTTTCCTGAATGTCCTCCGCCCCCGGCAGATAACCGCTGACCACCGGCGCGGACGGGCTTCCCGCCACAGAAAAGAGCACCAGCAGGATCACCAGCCCCGTCACAAAATTCAAAAATGCTCCGGCCACCAGAATGATGAATTTTTTCCACGCCGGTTTACCGCTGAAGGACCGGGGATCGTCCGAGGCCTCCTCCTCACCCTCCATGGAGCAGAACCCTCCGATGGGCAGGGCCCGGAGAGAGTAGGTCGTCTCCCCCCTTGTCCTGGAGAGCAGCTTAGGGCCCATACCGATGGCGAACTCCTCCACCCGCACCCCCAGGGTCTTGGCCGCGATGAAGTGTCCGAACTCATGGATGGCGATGAGCGCGCCGAAGAGCAGGATGGTAATCAGGATGAACAGGATGGTCATAGCATCGCTCCTTACTCAGTGCGTATCGGGCCGGTGTCCCCGCACGGCCTCCCGCGCCGCCTGATCCGCGTCCAGAATGTCCCCCAGGGAGGGAGACTGCACCGCGGGAACCGCGGCCATGGCGTAGGCCACCTGCTCCGCAATGCCGGAAAAAGAGAGCTGTCCGGCCAGGAACTGCCCCACGGCCTCCTCGTTGGCCCCGTTGAGCACCGCCGTGGCGCTGCCGCCGGTGTGGGCGGCCTCCAGGGCCAGGGCCAGACAGGGGAACGCCACATAGTCCGGCGCATGGAAGGTCAGGGGCGGGCAGGACAGCAGGTCCAGCGGCTCTGCCACCGCCGCAACCCGGCCGGGCCAAGTCAGGGCGTATTGAATGGGCAGGCGCATATCGGGCACGCCAAGCTGCGCCAGCACCGCATGATCACAGTATTCCACCAGGGAATGGACTATACTCTCCCGGTGAATCACAATGGAGATTTTTTCCGGGGGCATGTGGTAAAGGCGCATGGCCTCAATAAATTCCAGTCCCTTGTTCATCATGGTGGCCGAGTCCACGGAGATCTTGGCCCCCATATTCCAGTTGGGATGGGCCAGAGCCTGCTCTACCGTCACTCCGGCAAGATCTTGCCCTTTCCATCCCCAGAAGGGGCCGCCGGAGGCGGTCAGGATCAGGCGGCGCACCTCTCCCCTGTCCCGGCAACCCTGGAGACACTGGAAGATGGCGGAGTGTTCCGAGTCCACCGGCACCACTTGGGAGCCGCTCCATGCAGCCGCATCGCTCACCAGCTCCCCGGCGCACACCAGTGTCTCCTTGTTGGCCAAGGCGATGCGCTTACCAGCCCGGATGGCGGCCAAAGTGGGACGGAGTCCCACGATCCCCACCACGGCGGTGAGCACCGTGTCCGCCGCCTCCAGGCTGGCCGCCTCCAGCAGGCCCTCCATCCCCTCCGCCACGCGGATGGGCGTGTCAGCCAGGCGCAGGCGCAGGGACGCGGCGGACTCCGGGTCCATCATCACCGCCAGCTCCGGATGGAAGCGGCGGCACTGCTTCTCCATCTGCTCCACGTCCCGGTTGGCCGTTAAGGCGGCCACACGCATGCCACAGGCGGCAATCACGTCCAGTGACTGCCGCCCGATGGAGCCAGTGGAGCCAAGCAGAGAAATACAGCGGTTTTGTTCCATGTTATGCTCCTCCCACGGCGGGCAGGAACCGGAGCAACAATTCGATCAGGGGCGCGCAGAAGATCACGCTGTCAAACCGGTCCAGCACGCCGCCGTGTCCGGGAAAAATGTTGCCGAAATCCTTGATTCCATACTGCCGCTTGATATAGGAAAATGACAGGTCGCCCATCTGGGAGATGGCGCTGCCCAGGGCTCCGTAGAGGGCCAGGTACAGGTAGTTCACAGTATAGCCGAAGGCGAAGCGGAGCAGCACGCCGTACAGTACCGTGCACACCACCGTCCCCACGAAGCCACCCACGGCCCCCTCCACCGTCTTTTTAGGAGAGAGCTCCGGCGCCAGCTTGTGCCTGCCGAAAGCCATGCCCGCAAACAGTGCGAAGGCATCGCTGATAAAGGCCGCCACCAGGGGCAGGATGAGCAAAGGCTCCCAGTGCTCCATCTGGCGAATGCGCAGGAAGGAGGACAGGAAGAAGGGGATCACCACAGTCAGGAAAAAGGCGCCTCCCAGCTTCTCCAGAGACAGGCGCTTGTGGCTTGCGATGGCCTCGGCAAAGAGAAGCACCACATACACGAACAGGCCGCACAGCGCGGGCAGAGGCCGCCCGTCGTAGTAGACCCAGAAGGGGATCAGCCCGGCCAGTATGATGGAGTAGCCGGAGATGCGGGTATGCTTCAAAAAGCCGGTGGACCAGAGCACCTCATGCACCGCGATCATGGACAGCCCGGCAATGAGGAGGCACAGAGCCCAGGGATACACGGGAGAAATCAGGTAAAACAGCACCAGCAGGAGCGGGATGAAAATAACCGCCACCATGATTCGCTTACCCACTCAGACACCTCCAAAACGGCGGGAACGGCCCTGGTAGGCCGCCAACGCCCTATGCAGCTCCTCTTTGGAAAAATCGGGCCACAGTACGTCAGTAAAATAGAATTCCGCATAGGCGGACTGCCACAACAGGAAGTTGGAAATGCGCACTTCCCCGCTGGGGCGGATCACCAAATCCGGGTCGGGTACACCATTGGAGCAGAGGTATTCGGAAAACAGCACCTCGGTCAGCTCCTCCGGTTTCCGTCCTCCCGCCGCGCAGTCTGCGGCGAAATGTCGGGCGGCCCGAACGATCTCGTCCCGTCCCCCATAGTTGAAGCAGACGTTGACCTGCATCCCCTCATACCGCTCGGAAATCTCGCTGGTTTTCCGGCACATATCCTTGAGCTCCTGGGGCAGCGGCTCCAGATCACCAAAAAAGTGGAGCTTGATTTTGTCCTTCTCCATCTTTTCGATGGACTCCAGCAGATACTTTTTCAGCAGGCCCACGATGGCGGAAACCTCCTCCAGCGGGCGCTTCCAGTTCTCCGTGGAAAAGGCGTACACTGTAAGGTACTCCAGTCCGATCTTCTGACAATAGGTGGCGATGCTGCGGAAAGTCTCTGCCCCCGCGGCGTGCCCCGCCGTACGAGGCAGGCCACGGCGCTTGGCCCAGCGGCCGTTTCCGTCCATGATGATTGCCACGTGGCGGGGCAGGCGGTCAAAATCCACCTGTGCCTCCCCGCTCTCTTTCGTTTTTAAGAATGACATAGTTTATCCTACCCGGTCCCATAAAATTCCGGTGCGGGACATCCAGGTGTCCCGCACCGTGAGGTCTATCTGCTTTACAGGCTTAGACCGCCATCAGCTCTGCCTCTTTTTTGGCAGTGAGCTCGTCGATTTGCTTGCAGCGCTTTTCGGTCATGTCCTGGAGCTCCTTCTCATAGTCCTTCCGGTCGTCCTCGGTAATCTCCGACTTCTTTTCCATGGACTTAAACTTTTCCATGGCATCCCGGCGGATGTTGCGGATGGCCACCTTGCCGTTTTCGCCGTACTTCTTGACCTGCTTCGTCAGCTCCTTGCGGCGTTCCTCCGTGAGCTGCGGAAAGGCAAGGCGAATTACTTTACCGTCATTCTGTGGATTGATGCCGAGATCGGAGGTCTGGATGGCCTTTTCAATGGCCTTGAGCAGGGTGCTATCCCAAGGCTGGATCATCAGGCTCCTGGGGTCTGGGGAGGAGATAGCCGCTACCTGGTTCAGAGGCGTGGGAGCACCGTAGTAGTCCACGGTGATCTTGTCCAGCACAGCGGCATTGGCGCGGCCGGCCCGGACGCTGGCGAAATCGCTCATGACCACGTCAATGGTCTTCTGCATCTTTGCATCGAATTCCTTGTTGACTTCCTTCATATCACGGTTCCTCCTTGACAATGGTTCCAATTTTCTCTCCCATAACGACCCGCAGGATGTTTTCCGGGTCCTTCAACGCAAACAGAACCACCGGGATCTTGTTGTCCATGGACAGGGACGTGGCGGTGGAGTCCATCACCTGCAGGTGCTGGGCCAGCACATCGTCATAAGTGATGGTGTCATACTTGACCGCAGAGGGGTCCTTCTTCGGGTCGGCGCTGTAGACGCCGTCAATGTTCTTAGCCAGCAGAATGGCATCCGCGTCGATCTCCGCGGCCCGCAGCACCGCGGCCGTGTCAGTGGAGAAAAACGGGTTGCCGGTGCCGCAGCCAAAGATCACGACCCGGCCCTTCTCCATGTGCCGGATGGCTTTGGAGCGGATGTACGGCTCGGCCATGGCGCGCATCTCGATGGCGGTCTGCACCCGCACGTCCACGCCCTTCTGCTCCAGCACGTCGGCCACGGCCAGGGCGTTGATGGTGGTGGCCAGCATACCCATGTGGTCGGCGCGGGTGCGCTCCATCCGGTCGCCGCCGTCCTTGACGCCGCGCCAGAAGTTGCCGCCGCCCACCACGATGCCGATCTGCACGCCACAGGCTACGCACTTCTTGATTACGTCGCACACACTACCGATCACGTCGAAGTCCAGGCCACGGCTGGCCTCTCCGGCCAGCGCCTCGCCGCTCAATTTCAAAAGGACCCGCTTATACTGCGGTTCACTCATACGTTCAACCCCTTTATACGGTATTCAGTCCCTTTTATTTTAATATAGTTTTCCACGTTTGCCTAGGGGTTAGGCCAAAGTTTTTACAAATTATTCGTAATCGGAGTTTTGCCGCTCACCCGTTGAAGGGACATCCTCCGGCCAAGCCTCCAGCTTCGCCCGGAAAGAGATCCGCCGGGGCGTCTCCATATCGTCGAACTGGACCAGGTGGGCTCCCCGGTTCAGGTCCACGTCCAGCACCCGGCCCAGCCCGAACACGAAATGCCGCACCCTCTGGCCCACCGGAAGGAGCACCGCGCCGTCGTCCGGGGGCAGGGCGCGGTTGCTGCTCTCGGCGTACCCCCTGGCCGCCTTCAGCAGGCCCTCCTGGGGCTCCGGTACGGGGATGAATGTCCCCCACATGTCCAGCAGGAACCGGGAAGAGTAGCGGGGTGAGCCGTCGAAATTCGTCCCGTCCGCCTCGGACAGGTACAGCCCCTTCTCTGCCCGTGTAACCGCCACAAAGGCCAGCCTCCGCTCCTCCTCCATTCCCTGACGGGTGCGCACCTTCCGTGAGGGGAAGATCCCTTCGTTCATGCCGCACAGGAACACATAGGGGAACTCCAGCCCCTTGGCCGCATGGACGGTCATCAGCTTCACACGGTCCCCCACCTCCCCGGTGTCGCTATTGGTAAAGAGGGCCACATGGGCCAGGTAGTGCTCCAGGGTACATTCCTCGCCGCAGGTGGTCTCATACTCATAGACCGCCTGCTTCAGCTCGGCCAGATTGTCCAGCCGGTCCTGGCTTCCCTCGGTGCGGAGCATCACCTCGTAGCCGCTCTCGTTGAGTACGGCGGACAGCACCTCCGAAACTGGCCGCCCCTCGCATTCGGTGGAAAGCCCCTCGATCAACGACACAAAAGACCGGGCCCGCGTCCCCTTAAACAGGGGCTCGTCCAGGCACTCCTGCAGGGCGCGGTATAGAGGGCAGCCCTGCTGCGCCGCGTATTCCTCCAGAAAAGCCATCCGCCGCTTGCCCAAGTTGCGCTTGGGCGCGTTGACGGTGCGCCGGAAGGACAGATCGTCCCGGTAGGCGAGCATCCGCAGATAGGAAAGGGCATCCTTGATCTCCATCCGGCTGAAAAAGGGCACGCCGCTGTAGATCGTATAGGGAATCTTCTCACGGAGCAGAACGCCCTCCACCACCCGGGTGACATAGTGGGCCCGATAGAGCACCGCCATGTCCCGGTAGGGCACCCCCTTCTCCCGCAGCTTGGACATCTCACCCGCCATCCATCCGGCCTCCGTCACCGGGTTCTCCCCGAAATGGCACAGGACGGGCCCGCCGGATGGAAGGGTGGGGCGCAGCTCCTTTGGGATACGGGCGGCGTTTTGTGCGATTAGGGCGTTGGCCGCCGACAGAATCTCCGGCGTGGAACGGTAGTTCTCCGTCATCAGGATGGTCTTTGTGCCCGGAAACTGCTTGTCAAAATCCAGCAGGTACTTTACGTTGGCCCCCCTCCAGGTGTAGATGGTCTGATCCGGATCACCCACGATGAACAGATTCCTGTGATAGCCGCAGAGCACCTCCATCAGTCCATACTGGAGCCCGTCAATGTCCTGGAACTCGTCGATCATGATGTACTCCAGCCGCTTCTGCCACTTGAGCCGGATAGCCTCATTTTCCTGGAAGATATGGAGGGTGAATTTGATCAGGTCGTTGTAGTCCAGCCCAAAGCACTTTCTCTCTTGGTAGAGGTAGCCATAAAAAATCATATCCCCGGCCTGTACCGCGTCCAGATACCTCTGCTTCAGAGCGTCCAGCGACAGACTGAGCATGTCCCGGTAATACTCAGGTTCCTTGAACAGCTTGCGGATTTCGATCATATCCCGCGCCGCCCGGAAGGTCATATCCCGAAGGCTGAGGCCCCGCTCCTCATAGATCATCTGCAGCATGGCGTCAATGTCTGCGTTGTCCAGTACCAGAAAGCTCTTTGGATACCCCACCGCATGGCTGTCCTCCTGGAGCACGGAGACGCAGAAGCCGTGAAAGGTGTTAATGTAGCCCGTGTCGTCGTCCCCGGTCAGCCGATGGATGCGCTGACGCATCTCCGCGGCCGACTTGTTGGTGAAGGTCACGCACAGGATATTCCCCGGCAGGATACCCAGCTCATTGACCAGGAACGCAAACCGATGGGACAGGGCGCGGGTCTTGCCGGAGCCCGCCCCGGCGATCACCCGAACAAAGCCTTCGGTCGCCGTGACCGCCTCCCGCTGCGCCCGGTTGAGTCCCTCCAATAAATCCTCCATGGCATCGCCCCCTGATAGAACATCCGTTTTCTTTTATTATAACAGGCCCGGGGACACGTCTCAAGAGAAAAAGCGGCGGCCCGGACTGTCTCGCCGAACCGCCGCTTTCTCTCACTTGAGCTTCTTTCCGTCCTGGAAGGCGTTGCCCACCTTCTCCCCCAGCACCAGGTAGACGCTGTTTGCCATGTCGAAGGTGATGGGGCGCAGCTTGGCCGGATCAATGGCGCCGTCCGCGTTCAAGATGCGCTCGTCCGCACTGACGTTGACGATCTCGCCAACCAACAGCTCACTCTCCTCGTCAAAGCTAACAAACCGGCACTCCAGGGCCAGGGGCAGCTCGTCGACCAGCGGGGCGTCCACATGGGCACTCTTGGTCACATGGAACCCCGCCCTGGCCACCTTGTCCGGCACCTGATTGGCCGACACAATGCCCAGGTAGTCGCACTCCGTCACGTGGTCCGCATCCGCCATGCTCACCGTGAATGCCTTCCGGGCCAGGATATTTTTCACCGTCTTATGGCTGGCGCTCAGATACATGGCTACCCGCTTCATGTCGGCAATTCCGCCCCAAGCGGCGTTCATTACGTCCGGGGTGCCGTCTTCGCCGTAGGTGGCGATCATCAAGACAGGCTGAGGGTACAGGAAGGGTTTGGCTCCAAAATCTTTCCTCATGATTGTTGTCCTCCGTTTTCATTTTATAATGTAGTACTTAGTATAGCACGTCCCCCGCGTCAAGCACAATCCCCCTGCACCAAACAAAACCCGCTGTCACGGAAAAGCGCCGGACACTGAGCGTCCGGCGCTCGAAGCCAATCTGCGGTTTGCTTGCCCAGCTGCTTGGCGATCTCCCCGGCGAAGTTCCGCCCCGCCCGGCTTGCCGGCTTTTTGCGGCGTCTCAAACATCCCCGCCCTGTAATGCGGTGTAACGATCACTGA
>OGZT01000824.1_pt1 | contig 23644 bp, 37 predicted proteins | sample 1576891 | NCBI WGS metagenome assembly OGZT01 (sample SAMEA3541521, study PRJEB24748) | human gut metagenome | biome: human gut; feature: human-associated habitat; material: faeces | place: China | collected 2012 | reverse complement strand
TATAAAATACTTTTTGAAGGGCATACACCGCTTCTGGAGCAAAAGCTCTTTGCAGGGGAACTGGATATTATTATCGATAATTATCTGCTGGACGAGTCTATTTATGAAAAGAAAATCTTTATGGAAGAACATCTGCTGCTGGCGGTGCCGGCTTCCTTTGACAGTAACAAAAGAGCAGCAAAATACCAGCTGAGCGTGGCGGATGTGCGCGGAAATGTTCATCTGCAGCCGGAATTTCCGGGAGTTCCGCTGAACCCGGAAAAGTACCTTTTTGACCCCCGCCGCGTTGAGGCGGCGGGGAAGGAGGCGGCGGCATGAGCAAGGAAAAAGGTCTCGATGAGTTTATTCAGACCGTCAACGAAGCAATAATCAACATCATGTTCAATAAACGGGAACACGCCTTGGAACCTAGCAAAAAAAACCTCTATGTCATGCAAAACACCCAGATTCAGATCGACGCAAGGGTGACACTGGAAGGCAAGGTGACTGACGACCCGAACGCCGTCAGTCTCCACCTTGCATACGATTACATATCATTGCCGACACGTTAAAAGGCGTCCACTTCCGGCCACTTAACGGGGATTTCAAATTGAACACGCGAGACCTGAGAATTCTGGACGGCTTCCGTCTTGCCCCCTCCGGCATTGAACTCAAGTACGGCAATGCCGAGTTTAAGGCCTCCCTTTCCGTCGGTACTGTTGGAAGTGGACGCGGTAAGAGCAACGTCAAAACGTACGCTCGTCAGTCCGCTAGAGACCGTGTCGACTGTCAGTTCTCCATTGTTTCTCTTGAATGTTGGACTAATCAGGGCTCCCGAATTTGCTGTCTTGGCTTGGGCGTCAACTATCCCTTCGCATACCTGCACAAGGATTTCAGACACAAATTCTTTCAGTTCCATATTTCCGCCTCCTCGGCGTCCCGGATGGTCTGGGGTTAGATGGTTTCTGTTTGTATCTCCAGTCTAACCGAGAAGGTGGAACCCAACAACGGGCCGGGTGTCCCGTAAACACCCGTAAACAGTTTTTTTGTTTCATCCAGCTACCGCGCCCGTGTAGTCCGTCCCGAGTTCTTCCATACAGGGGCGGCAAAACCTGCACAACGGCGGATACCGCGCCAACCTACGCGGGACGTTTCCCCGGCACGGCACAAGTCCGGGGCGAATTTTGAGAGGTGAAGGCATGAACGAGATGAAGGAAGCGTACACGACGCAGGAGCTAGCGCCGCTGCTCGGCATGACACAGCAAGGTGTGGACAAGCGTGTCAAGCGTGAAGGCTGTCAATCCCGCCCCCGCATGGGTCGCGGGGGCGGGCGCGAGTGGCTCGTCGCTTCCATGCCGGAATCCACGCGCCTCGCCATTGCCGCGAAGGTGGCCCCGTTTACGCCGGTCCCGGTCAAGGCTCCCGTCCCCGTTACCCTGTCGCTTTCGTCCCGGTTTGCCGGGAACGGCAAGACCCGCGCCGAGGCGAAGGCCGCGCTCTTCTTCCTGTACCGGATGTTTACCGAAACCGCCGGGCTTCCGAAGACGCGGGGTATGGAGATCTTTTCGGTCCGCTGGAATGCCGGAGAGATCGAGTCCGAGGCGTGGCTTCGGGAAGCGATCCCGCATGTCAGCAAGAACACGCTCCTCAACTGGGAGCGTGCGATCAAGGAAGAAGGCACGGCGCGGCTCGCGGGCGACTACGGCAAGGGCAAGCGCGGCAAGGGCTGCATCGACGGCCAGCCGGAAGTCAAAGAGATCGTCGTGGCGGCGATCTGCGAGCACCCGGAAGGGAAGGCGGGCAACGTGCGGTACAAGCTCGAGGCTGTAAACGAGCAGCGGGTCAAGGACGGGCTTGAGCCGTTCGAGCTTCCCTCCCTGCGCCGCCTGCAAGGCTGGATAAGAGACTGGAAGGCAAAGAACTCTACACTGTTCCTGTCCGCCACGTCCCCCGGCAAGGCGCGCAACAAGACCATGCCCTCCTTCGGCGATTTCTACACTTTTGTGACCGGGATCAACCAGCGGTGGGAATACGACGGCACGCCGTCGGACGTCATGCTTTCGGACAACAAGCGGTACGCGATCATCGGCGTCATCGAAATCTACACCCGCCGCGTGAAGTTCCGGGTTGTCGAGCGCTCAACGTCGCAACAAGTCGCCTGCGTCACGCGGGATTGCCTCCTCGACTGGGGCGTTCCCGAATTGGTGGTAACCGATAGAGGGAAAGAATTCATATCTCGGCAAATGGTGCGGCTGTTTACGGACCTCAATGTCCAATGTGACGCATTACCGCCGTTCCGGCCGGACCTGAAACCGGCCATCGAGCGCGTGTTCCACACGTTTTCCCATGACCTGTTGCCGATCGCGCCCTGTTATGTGGGGCATGACGTGGCCACAAGGCAACGTATCCGGGATCAGGAAGACTTTGCGAAGCGCCTCATGAAACGGGCGAAGAAGGACGAAGAAGCCGAAGCGCTCACCATCGGCATGACCCCGGAAGAGTTGCAGGCGTTTTGCGACAAATGGTCGGACTTTGTCTACATGCACCGCCCACACAGCGGCCTGAACGGCAAAACACCGTATCAGATGCTCGCCGAGTACCGGCACAGTGTCCGGCGCATCCCGGAAGAGTACCACGAGGCGCTCGACGTACTGCTTTTGCCGGTCATAGGCACGCGCCGCGTTACAAAAGACGGGATCGAAATCGGAGGGAAGACCTACATCGCTCCGGAACTCGGGGATCCCCGCGTCATGCAGCAGGATGTGGAAATCAGGTTCGACAAGGCAAGGCCGGAATACGCCTGCGTCTACCATGACGGCCTGTTCCTCTGCCGGGCGAAGTGCGTCGACGGCATGGCCCCCGAAGAGCGGCGTCAGATCGCCGTTGACGCCCGCAACGTCATGAAATCCGTCCGCAAGGCCGTTTCCCAGATCAAAAGGGATGCCCAAAAGCACCATATCGACACGATGGCGCAGGACATCATCGAAATGCTCACCAGGCGGGCGATGAAGGCGGCGGCCGACAACCCTGTTCCGGCGCAGAACGTCATCGATCATATCACGTTCGATCTGGCGGAAGCGCAGCGCGCGGCGTCGGGCGAGAAGTCCATGCAGACGTTGACGCTTGAGGAAGCGGAACAGGCGCGGGCCGAAGCCGTCGAAATCGTGGCCGACCAGACGTTCATGGTTCCGAAGTCCGCGCAAGGGAGAAATGCGTTGTTCCTTGAGCTCGAATCCCGCGCGCAGTCCGGCGAAGACCTGACCGGCGACGAGCGAAACTGGATGGCCATGTACAGAACGAGCTCCGAGCGGGCCGGGTTCGAGGCCATGAACCAGCTTTACGCCGTCAACCAATAAAAAGGCCCGTTGAGGAAAAACGGGCCAAAGATGGAGAGGCACATCTCCATGTATGAGGGGAAATAATTATGCAGCAGACAACACCTAACGTCAACACGGGCATCGCCCCGCTCACCAACGTCGCCCTGTGCCTCGGCACGCTCAAGCGTTCGATCAACCGTCCTCGGCATTTGCCCGGGATCACGGTCTTCTACGGTCCTTCGGGGTTCGGCAAAAGCACGGCCGCCGCGTGCGCGGTCATCCAGTGCCGCGCCTGCTATGTGCAGGCCCGCAGCTCGTGGACAAAGAAAGCGGCCCACGAGACCATCTGTAAAGGTCTCGGACTCAAGCCGGGAAGGACTCTTTCCGAAATGCTCGATCAGATAGCCGAAGAACTCGCCCTGTCGGGCAAGCCGCTGGTCATCGACGAAGCCGACTTCCTTGTCGAGCACAACCAGATCGAGATCGTCCGTGACATCTACGAAGCGTCCCAAGCTCCGATCATGCTGATCGGGGAAGAGTGGCTCCCCGGCAAGCTCGAAAAGTGGGAGCGGTTCCACGGGCGCGTGCTCGACTGGTGCCCGGCGCAGCCCGTGTCTTTTGAGGACGTCAAGGCGTTGTGCAGGCTCTACGCCACCGGGACCGAGATCGCCGACGACTTGTTGCAGCGCATCTACACGGTGTCCAACGGTTCGGCCCGCCGCGTCGTCGTCAACCTTGCCCTCGTTGAAGAGGCCGCAAAGGTCGAGGGCCGCAAGACCATCAGCCTCGCCGATTGGGGCGCGCGGCCGCTGTATACCGGCGAGGCTCCGAGCAGGAGGCGTTGATATGGCCGAACTGTTTTCAAGCACGCCTTACGCGGCGCTTACCGCCAGAGAACGTATATGGGTGGCCATCCGGGAGATGAAAACCGTTACCGTCCGCGAAGTGGCGGATCGGTGCGACGCGAAGGCCGACGCCGTCCGGGGGTATTTCACCGGCCTTGTCGCCGCTGGCGTCCTTGACGTGATCCACCGGGGAACGGGCGGAAAGCACAGCGTCTACACGCTCAAGCGCGATCTCGGCGTCCATGCGCCGCGCGTCAGGAAAGACGGGACGTTCCTGCCCGATTCCGTCCGTTCCCGGTTGTGGAACGCCATGCCGATTTTCGGGATCTTTACCGCCCGTGAGCTTGCGATGTCCACTACCCTCGCGGAGTCGCCGGTTTCGTCCGCCGAAGCGCTGGACTATTGCCGCTGGCTGGCGCAGGCGGGCTATCTTCGCGATCTCGGCGATGAAAAGTTCCGGTTCGTCCCGGCCCGGCATACGGGGGCAAAGGCCCCTCAAATCGTGCGGGTCACGCAGGTTTACGATCCCAACATCGACAAGGTGGTCACGTCCGGCCAGCCTCAAGGGAGGGACGACGAATGACGAACCGCGAGAAGGCCGAGGCCGCCTGGGGGAAACCGCTCCCAGACTGGATCGAGAAGCTGGCCACGGCCTGCGACGGCAAGGGACTGCGCAAAACGGCGGCGGATCTTTCCGTCTCCCCGGCCATTGTGAGCCTCGCCATTCGGCGCGGCCGCGCGAAGCTCGACTTCATCCAGGAGCGCGTCGAGCACCTTCTCGGGATTTCCATCATCCCCTGCCCGGTGCTCGGGCTTATCAGCCGAAAGGAGTGCCGGGACAACCAGCAAAAGCCGTTTTCATCCATCAACCCTGTAGAAGTGCAGCTTTTCCGGTCATGCCGGGGGGCCTGCCTGTACAGCGAAATCGCCAAGGAGGAACGCCATGATCTCCGAGAATCTCGAAAAATGCCTCGACGTGCTCGACAAACTCACGAAGCGCGGCAATGACGACATCCGGGAGCTTGCCCCGTTCATCGTCAACGAAATGCGCCGGGAAGTGCTGCGCGTACGCGAGCTTGAAGAAGACGTTTACCGCTCTGCCCACGTCGTTTTTGAAGTCAGAGGAGGACTCCATGCCGAAGCGCGTTAAGCCGAACCTTTCCCTCGCAACGTTCCCGATCCATTCGCTGGAGGACGTCGACGCCGCCCTTGCCCAAATTGCGGCCCGCAAGCGCCAGATCGACCTCATCGGCCTCGGCGTTGCCGAACAGGTCGACGAGATCAAGACCCGCGCCGCAGCCGAGACGGAACCGATCCGGCTTGAAATCGCCGCCCTCGAGCTTGCGATCGGGCGTTTCGCCGAAGCGAGCAAGGCGGAACTGTTCAGCAAAAAGAAGTCCGTACAGCTCCAGTTCGGGATCGTGGGCTTCCGGTCGTCCTCGAAGCTCAAGACGCTCAAGAAATGGACGTTCGAGCGTGTGCTCGCCACGCTCCGGGATACCGGGATGCGGGAGTATATCCGCGTCAAGGAAGAGGTCGACAAGGAAAAGCTCAAGGGCCTCGCGCCGGAAACCCTCGCGGGCATCGGTTGCACCGTCGTGCAGGAGGACGTCTTCTACTACGAACTTCCCGAGCAGCCCGAACCCGAAACCCAACCTTCAACCCTATAAGGACGTGCATCATGACCAAGGCCGAACTCATCAAGAAGTGGCAATCCGATTTGCAGACCTATTGCAGCGAAGACGTATACACCCTCAACCAGCTTGAAGCCCTCTTCGGGTGCCTGTGCGGCGTCATGTCTTCCGAGCTGTTCGAGGGCGGAGAGGTTTCTTTGCCGGGCATGGGGAAACTTTCGGCCGTCCACACCAAAGCCCGCGACGGCCGCAACCCGAAGACCGGGGAAAAGCTCCATATCCCGGCCAAGCTGCGGGTGACGTTCAGGCCCTCGAAGGCGTTTAGGGAACTGTTGAACTGAGGGGAAAGACATGGGCAAAAGAAATCCCGGCGCGCTGAAAGAATACAAAGTGAACGTGAGCGTCATAGGCTCCGCGAGCAGGACGGTTCTTGCCGCTTCAAAGGAAGAGGCGGAACGCACGGTTGAAAAGATGCTCCTGCAATCGGACGGACAGACGCCGCAATCCAAAACGCTCTGTGCTTTCGATTGGGAAATTCCCCATTTTTATACTTACGGCGGTTCGGACGGATACTCTTCATCTGACTGCATAGCGATCGAAGAATAACCAGCGCGAAACGGCCCACACGGGCCGTCGTCCGGCGGTGGCGCGCCGGGCCTGATGAGCAGCCTCCAATAACGGAAGGAGCACCCATGCAACTCGCGATCCATGCAACGTGTCAAAATTGCATCACGCTGATGCGTCGGTATCGGCGCGGCCAGCCTCCGGCATTCCGTTGCCGCCTCGGGTATCCTCTCCACAATCTGGCCTCGGTCGCTCTCTGTCCGAAGCCATTGAGCGAGCGCGAAGTCGTCCTCGCCCGAAAACTGTACAGGAGGAAGTGATGACACGCTATGTCGCCACGGTATCCGGCGCGGGCGTCCACGCCATTAAAGACATGGAACAGGGTGATACGGTTTGTCTTTTCATGCTTAAAAGGGGCGGAAGCTTCGAGCAGCTGAGAGACAACCTGAATACCTGCCTTCGTGCCCTGAACTACGTCGACGAGCAACGTAAGGAGAAAAAGCATGGACTGGCGTCGGATTCCCCACGCTGAAGGGTATGAGATGTCCGAGTCCGGTGATGTCCGCCGGGCGGACGGGCTGCTCGTTCCTTATTACCGCTTGCTGTGGGGGGGGCGTCACGCGGTCATGTCGGCGGAAACGCTCTATCGCATGACCTTTGACGGCCCGCTCCCTGAGCGTTCCTTGGGCACTCCCCACAGCGTGGATGTCGACGAAAAGCGTCTTGAGGCCACACAGCGCCTTGCCGAAAGGCTCCGGCATGAAAACGACGAGCTCCGCGCCCGGTTCGCGGCGTTCGGCATCGATATTTGAGGTTCAGGATGAAAACCCCCGTTTTCTGCGGTTCACTCAGCGTCCGGCAAGACTCCCGGCGCGTCCGTTTCGAGCTGGCCAAGGCCGAGGCATACGGCGGCCCGGCGGGTTGCTATCGGGTGCGCATCAATCGCGTGTGGCACGATGTCGACGGCAAAACGGCCTTCCTCACGCCGGAGCAGGTCGTCGGCATGGCCGTCATGATGACGCTTGGCGTTTTCGAGCCGGAACCGCTCCCTGACATCCCGCGCGGTACCCGCGTCAGCTACCAAACCGCCCCGGCCGACGGCGACATACCGGAGCGCCGCGAAACGGGCTGGACGATGACGGAACCGATCCGGGCGCAGGACGGCCTCGCGTACGTCGGCGTCAGTGTTTACGGACGGGGCGTCGTCATGCTTCCCGTAAACAGTCTGTCCATCATCGGGAGGACATCATGATCATCGACTTCGCCACGGGCAAGGTGAAAAAGCCCGCCCCGCCTGAAACCGCCACGCCCGTTTCCTCTCCGGAACCGAAAAAGCCCTACACGCCCGCGAAGCGCAAGCCCGCAAGCCTTCCCGTGGAGAACCGCCGCGCGGAGCTCGCCAAGATCCATGTGGCGAAAAAACAGCTTGCGATGGATGACGAGACGTACCGGGCCATGCTCATGTCGCAGTTCGGCGTCGAGTCGGCCCGCGACCTTTCAGCGCACCAGCGCAAGAGCTGCATTTTGTACATGCAGCGGCTCGGATTCGAGGGCAAGCGCGGCAAGGCGTCCCCGCAGCGCACCGGCGAGCGCCGCAAACGCCGGGACGTGCCGCTGACGCTGGAAAAGGACGACTCCGGCCTAGGGCGCGACGTCTACATGCGCAAAATCGAGGCTCAACTTGCCGAAAAAGGACGCGCCGAGGGGACGAAAGTGCCGTGGGGGTACGCCGTGGCCATCCTGAAAAAACAGTCCGGGGGCGTCACGAAATGTTTTGAGCACGCGACGGTCGAGCAGCTTCGGGGCGTCATCGCCGCATTAACCTATGACGCCAAGAAAAAGGGCCGGTACTCCGGCGCGTGGGGGACGTGATGAGCGAGTGGGTAAGCCGCCCGGATCTTGAGGAGCTGATCGGGAGAGAGGCGACGGAACAGCTCTGCGAAGCCCTCGGGGGTGTTCCGTTCTATGTGCCGATCAAGCCAAAACCAGACATCGAACTTGCAAAAATCGTTGGATTCGGGCGCGCCTGCGCCCTGTGCGAAGCGTTCGGCGGCGCATACATCACCGTACCGTTAGGCAACCGCCCGGAACCGTACAAAGTCAGAATCATGCGTCTGATAGACGAGGGAAAGGCCCCGCCACAGATAGCAAGAGAGCTCGGCACGACCGAGCGATACGTGCGCACAATCTTAAGCCGCTACCAGCGCAAGCCCCGCCAACTCACCTTCTTCTGAAAATCACCCTGATCAACATCGGGGTGCCGGGAAAAAACCTCCCGTGTGAATGTGGAATCATCACACAGGAGGTTTTTCATGTTCAAAAAGCTGTTTTCCGCCCGTCGCTGGCTTGCCCTGTGCGGCCTCGTCACCGGCCTGATCCTCGCCTTTCTCGCGGTCGTTTCCCCGCAGCAGCTCCCGGTCATCGCGTACAAGGCGGCGCTCGTATCCTTCGCGGCCTGCGTAGGCGTCTGGCTCGACCGGGCGGTCTTTCCGTACGCCCGCCCGTCCGGGTATCTGAAAAAGGACTGGCTGCGTAACCCCGACGCCGACGGCGGGGAGGACGAAGTCGATTTCGAGATATGCACCGGGTATTTCCGCGTATTTGCCATTGCCACAATCCGGCGCGGGATCATGGTGGGCATGGTGATCCTCGGCATGTGTCTGGGGCTGTGATCATGCGTATCGATCCGCAAAAGCTCCTTTCCTCCTGCGCCGAGGCGTTTTGCGTGGGCGTCGCGTTCGCCGTGGGCGCGGCCATCGTCGTATCGGTGCTGTTTGGCCTGCTCGCCTTTTTTGCTGGCGACGCCGAGGCCGCAGAAGTCCAGATACCCCGCACCGCGCTCAAGCATCGGGCGACGCTCATTCGAGAGGCTCGGGCCGCGTGGGGATTGAATGCCCCCGTCGCAGTCTTTGCCGCTCAGATACACACTGAATCATGGTGGCGAAACGACACGGTGTCGGCGGCGAACGCGCAAGGGCTCGCACAGTTCATTCCCTCGACGGCCAAATGGCTTCCCACCGTCGCCCCGGAAGTCGGCAAACCACAGCCGTTCAATCCAGTGTGGTCGCTCCGAGCGTGCGTCGTCTATGACAAATATCTCCATGACCGCATGAGTGCCATGAGCACCGACAAGAGCGCCTTGAGCGCCTGTGACCGTATGGCCTTTGCCCTCTCGGCTTACAACGGCGGCGCGGGCTGGGTGAACCGTGACCGGAACCTCGCCGCAAAGAAGGGGCTCGATCCGGATCGCTACTTTGGAAGCGTCGAAACCGTGAACGCGGGGCGCAAGGCAAGCGCGATCCGGGAAAACCGCCGCTATGTCGTTTACATTTTCGAGCGTCAGGCGGCGTATGTCCGGGCGGGCTGGGGGCCGGGGGTGAGCTGTGCTGAGTAAGATTCCTTCGTGGCTCTGGGCCGTCCTCGTCTGCGTGGTCATTTACGGTGCGGGCGTCTGGAGAGGACTCGACGTCGTGACGGAAGAGTACGAGGCCAAGATTGCGGCAATGAACGCCGGACGCGCCGAAGAGGAGCGGGCCCGTGCCGAAGCCGTGGCCGCCGCCGAAAGACAAGCCCATGAGGCGCTTGTGGCGGCCACGGCGCGGGGTGAGAAGCTCGCCCGCGAGCTCGCCGCGAAAACAGCAGAACTGGACGCCGAACGCGCGTCCGTAAACAGGAGAATCCGGGATGTTTCCCAAAAGGCTCGCCGTGATTGCGCTGGTTTGTCTCTTGAGTGGGTGCGTCTCTACAACGAAGCCCTCGGCCTTGGTTCAGGTCATAGCGCCGGAAGTGAAGGCTCCGCCCCCGGCGGCGCTCATGACGCTCCCGGTTCCGCCGGAGCCGCTCACGCCGGGGTACAGCCGGACGCACTAGCGACGCCGGAAGACGTGCTCGCGCATGTTCGGGATTTTGGCGGGTATTGCCGGAAGCTCGAAGCCGGGTATCGGGCACTCGTCGATTTCATGGAGGGAACCCCATGACGCTCATGGAAATCGCCAATGACTGGCTCCCCGTCTTGACATATGTCGGCCCGCCGCTGTGCGGCTGGATCTGGTGGAGCGCCAACCAGCGTTTCGCCAAGCATGAGGACGTCTCGGCGCTGTCGTCCCGGCTCGCCAGCGTCGAGGCGGGACTTAAGGAGCTTCCCGATGCCGCCACCATGCACAAGGTCGAACTCGCCCTTGAGGAAATCCGGGGCGACATGCGGGCGCAACGGGCGCGCATGGACGGCATGGACACGCATCTTTGCGCGATAAACAACAACGTTGAAATGCTCGTCCAGAATCATATGAAGGAATAACGCCGTGGAACACAAAACGTTTTTGCAGCTTCAGGCCGAGTCCCGCCGGTGCGCCATGCTGCGCTTTCTTTCCGACTCTCCGGGGTACGAAATGAATACCAGCGTCATGCAGGACGCCCTTGACGTTTACGGGCATCCCGTCTCCCGCGATCAGGTGGAGACCGATGCAGCGTGGCTCGCCGAACAGGGGCTTGCCGAGATTGAAGACCTTGGGGCAGTCAAGGTTCTCCACCTTACGGGACGCGGGCAGGACGTCGCCAAGGGCCGCGCCGTAGTGCCGGGCGTAAAGCGGCCACGGGCGGGGAGGTAACATGGTGCGCGCGTCTTCCATCCGCCGCCTTGATCCGCGCATCATCTCCGAGATCAACGGGCTTTTCGAGCGCGGGCGTACGCTCAACGAGATCCTTGCCAAGCTCCGCGAACTCGGCGTTTCCGACGTGTCGCGCTCGGCGCTCGGACGCTACAAACAGTCCTACGACGAGGTGATCGCGTCCGTGCGCGAAAGCCGCCAGGTCGCCGAAGTGCTGGTCAAGGAATTCGGGAAGGACTCGGACCCCAAGGCCATGCGGGCGAACATCGAAATGATGCAGGCTATTATCTCGAGACTGACCCGCGAGATCACCCGGAACGAGAAGCTCGACGTGAAGCAGGTCGCCATTCTTTCCGGCGCGCTGGAGTCGCTCGGGCGGGCCAGCAAGACGGACATCGAGATGATGGCGAAAGCCAGGGAACAGGCCCGTCGGGAAGTCGAGGCCGAAATGCGCGACCGCGTCCGGAAACTCGGCACGGCGCAGGAGCTGAAGGAGCTGTCCGATGCGGAACTTGAAAGGCGTATCGCCGAACTTGCCAGACGCGGAACTTGACGCGCTGCTCGTCGAGCGGAGTCGGCGCGTCCTTGAGGCCGAGCTCGCCCGGCGGAACATGGCGGCGTTCGTTTCCTTCACCAAGCGCGATTATTGCCACAACCGTTTTTCCCGCGCGGTCTGCGAGGCGCTCGACCTTTTTCTTGAGGACGTGCGGGCGGGGAAACGCCCGATCCTCATCCTTCAGGCCCCGCCTCAGCACGGGAAAAGCGAGCTCGTCTCCCGGCGGTTTCCGGCCTACGCCTTCGGGCGTTTCCCTTTTTTGCGGATAGCGGCCTGTTCATACGCGTCGGACCTTGCCCGCGACATGAACCGCGACGTGCAGCGCATCATGCTTGACGACAGCTACAAGGCCGTGTTCCCGGACGTCTGGCTGAACCCCAAACGCGTCGTCAGCATGGAGAATCAGGCGCTCAGGAACTCGGATCGGTTCGATATCCCGGGGACGGCGGGCTATTACGTCTGCACCGGCGTCGGCGGGCCGCTGACGGGCAAGTCCGTGGATATCGGCATCATCGACGACCCGATCAAGAACGAATCCGAAGCCCGCAGCGCCGTGGTCAAAAAGACGATCGAAGGCTGGTACAACACCGTCTTTCTGACAAGGCTGTCCAAACTGTCCGGCCAGATCATCATGGCCACAAGCTGGGCTGTGGACGATCTGGCGGCGACGGTGGCGAAGAAGAACCCCCGCGCCCGCGTACTGAAATTTCCGGCCATCGACGAAGACGGCGAGGCCCTCGTGCCGGAGCTGCACCCGCTCGAAAAGCTTCTCGAAGTCAAGGCCCTGCTCTCGCCGGGACAATGGAGTGCGCTGTATCAGCAGACGCCGATCGCCGAGGGCGGGAACATCTTTCAGGAAGATTGGATACGGCGATGGGACGCGTCGACGCATCCCCCGTATTTCGAAGAGGTGATTGCTTCATGGGACATGACCTTCAAGGATACGGACGGCTCCGACTATGTCGTTGGGCAGGTATGGGGGCGGTTCGGCCCCAATTACTACCTGCTCGATCAGGTCCGCAGGCGCATGGGTTTTACGGCCTCGAAAGCGGCCGTGCTGGCCATGCTCGCTCAATGGCCGCAGGTGACGGCGGTGCTCATCGAAGACAAGGCGAACGGCCCGGCGGTGCTCGACGCCCTGCGCGGGGAGGTGCCGGGGCTGATTCCGGTTTTGCCGGACGGCTCGAAGGTCGCCCGCGCCTACGCAGTGACGCCGCTGTGGGCCGGGGGGAACGTGTGGATTCCGGAAGACGACGCCGTATGGACGCGGGATTTTGTGGAAGAACTCGTCGCGTTTCCGGCCGGGGCACATGACGACCAAGTGGACGCCATGACGCAGGCGCTCAGGTACTTGAGAAGCCACGGACTCGCCGTATGGGAGGCCCTGGCCGATGACTGATGTTTTCTTAACCGACGAATCACGAGGCGTCCGATGACGAAAAAACACCCTTTGCGGGGCACCCGTAAACAGTTTCGGGACGGGTTCGCGAGTTTCACCGCCCGTCTGGGTATGGGACAGGACAACCAGCTCGCCAAAAGCGGCTATGTCGCGGAAGGCTATGTCACGCGCAGCAACACCGAGCTCGAGGACATGTACCGCACGAGCTGGATCGTGGACCGCGTGGTCAACGTGGTCGCCGAAGACATGATCCGGGGCGGCATCGAGATCCGTTCCCAGATGAAACCGGACAAGATCGACGAGCTCATGCGGGCCGTACGCAGCGCGGGCATTCCCGGGCGGTTCTCGGACGCGATCAAGTGGTCACGCCTCTACGGCGGAGCGCTCGCCGTCATGCTCATCGACGGGCAGGAGCTTTCCGAACCGCTCGATCTCGAGGCCGTCCCGCAGGGAGGGTTCAAGGGGCTGTACGTCCTCGACCGCCATCAGGTCACGCCGTCCGACGGGAAGATAGACGATATCGGGCCGATGCTCGGGTATCCCGAATCGTACCGCATCAATCTTGACGTTTTGACGGGCGAGACCATCCACCACAGCCGGGCGATCCGTTTCATCGGGGCGGAACTCCCGTGGCAGCAGCGGCAATCCGAGCAGTGGTGGGGCGGGAGCGTCGTGGACAAGCTCTATGATCGCCTCGTCGCGCTCGATTCCGCGACCCACGGCACAGCGAACATGCTTTACAAGAGTTTTCTGCGCGTGGTCGGCGTCGACGGGCTGCGGCAAATCCTGCAACAGGGAGGCCGCGCCGAGGCCGGGCTTCTCAAGCAATTCCAGATGATCCGCCAGGTCCAGACGAACGAGGGGATCACATTGCTCGACAAGAACGATACCTTCACCACGCACGGCTGGAGCTTCGCGGGCATCTACGACGCCATGCAGGCGTTTATGGAGCAGATCGCCGGGGCAACGGGCATTCCTCTGGTCCGTTTGCTCGGACAGTCGCCGAAAGGCTTTTCAACGGGCGAGGCCGATCTGCGAACGTATTACGACACGGTGAGCACGCTTCAGGACGACGATCTCCGCCCCGCCTACGATACCGTCTTCCGGGTCCTCGCGCGCTCGCTCTGGGGCGAGGCGCTCCCGGACGATTTCGCCTTTGAGTTCCGCCCGCTGTGGCAGCCGTCCGAAACCGACAAGGCGACCATCGCCACGGCCGACGCCCAAAACGTCGCGGGGCTCCATACCGCCGGTGTGCTTACAAAAAAAATGGCGCTGACGGAGCTCAGGAACGCCGGGCGCGCTTCCGGGCGGTTTGTGAGCATCACGGACGATGACATCGCGCAAGCCGAAAAGGAAGACCAGGCCCCGCCTCTTCCCGAGGGTATCGACATGTTCGCGCCGACGGGAGGCGATGATGGCTGAGTGGGCGATGCCGTGGGCGTTTACGGATCGCCTGAAAATCCGGGACGCGGCCTCGGCCTTCGTCGCTTCCCGCGCGGCGGAACGGGCGTATGAGCGGAAGCTCCGATCGGTCGCGGAGCGCGTCAGAACGACGCTGGCCACGACAAACCCCGAACAGGCGGAAAAGGCCCTGCGCGAGTACGCCGAGCTCATCGGGCCGTGGGCCGCGCAGTCGGCCGCGACCATGCTGGCCACGGTCGACCGGAAAAACCGCGATTCGTTCCTGCGTGAGGCGGCACGGGCGGGGATCGACATGCGCATCCTTCTCGCTTCGCCCGGCGTCGGATACGCGGTGCAGGACCGCATCGCCGAAAACGTCAGGCTCATCAAAAGCATCGTGACCCATTCCGCCGACGACGTGGCGAAACTCGTGCAAGAAAGCATGGCCACGGGGATGCGCGCCGAAGATCTGGCCAAACGGATCGAGCGCGTGGGCGAAGTCTCGAAATCGCGCGCCCGCACCATAGCCGCCACCGAAGTCTCCAAGGCGGGAACCGCGCTCACGCGCGCCCGTGCGGAGTCCGTCGGTTCCGAAGGGTACATCTGGCGCACGGCGAGGGACGGGGCCGTACGCGATTCGCACCGAATGATGGAGGGAAAGTTCGTCCGCTGGGACTCGCCGCCCACGCTCGACGGCATGACCGGGCACGCCGGGGAGTTCCCGAACGATCGCTGCTACCCCGAGCCGGTCATTCCGCGCGGCGACGGGACGCCCTACAAACAACCGCTCCCGACGCAGGAAGAGGAAAAGGCGGCGGGCGAGCAGCGACTTATGACCGCGTGGGAGCACCACACGCCGGAAGGCGGCGAAGCCTGGCCGGAAGTGGTGCGGCATGTGCCGGGAGAGCCTCTTTATAATATAGGGAAAGCAAAATTCATTCCACAAAAGCTGACGAAATATTCGCTCGACGTCACCAGCCCGAAGGGAAAGGCGAAGGCGGAAGCCTTCCGGAAGTTCCTGGGTTTTGGACCGGATGATGCCCAAACGATCGAACGGCTGGCTATGGAAGGCATACGGCACCTCCCCGCCGAACGGATGGATACGGACAAGTGGGGGGAGCGCTTCAGCGTGTACGTGCCCATGAAGGGCAACAATGGGAAGGTCGCGAACGTACTGACGGCCTGGATATACGACCGTCTGGAAAATGGGAAGCTCTCCACCGTTCCCCGCCTCTCCAATTGCTATCTGGACAAAAAAAGCATAGCGTACATCAAAAATATGGAGAAATATCATGCTTGAGGCGTTCACCGGAGCCCGGCTTACGCGGGACTTTGAGATGCGCAGGAGGGACGGAGAGGTGATACTCATCCCCGCCGGGACCTCTTGTGTCGTCCTTGACGTCTACAAGTCCCCTCCCGGCTATGAGATGGAATTCGACTACGGCGGTGAGGAGTTCAGTATCGGCATTCCGGCCGAGATGGTGGAGCCCTACGGCGGGTAAAACGGGATTTCTCCCCTTTTCGTTTTTTACGGCCTTTTTTTCTTCCGTCCTTCCCGGCATTCACGTTTTCGCCTTTCGCGTCTTGTAAACGGCCTGTAAACACCTTAACGGGCATATCGGGCTCTTCCTTCCCCTCCCGCGACGAATGAAAAGCACCCTGATCAACATCGGGGTGCTTTTTTTGCGTCCGGCGTGCCAGTGTCGGCTCATGCGCTACCACACACAATCCCGTCTTTCCGAACACATGTTCGAGACCCCCGAAGGGTTTCTTCTCTGCCCCGGCGTCGCCATCGCGCGGACGGGTCCGCAGCCCTACGCCGCGGACGAAGTCGCCGACGACGTAGAAGGATTCTCCGACGTCGTGGTCATGCTCCGCGACGAGGACGAGGTCTTCGACTCCGAAGCTATGGCTTCTTTCGAGGGCAAGCCGCTCGTTATCGACCACCCCGACGAAGATGTGAATCCGGACAACTGGAAGGAACTCGCCGTCGGCCACGTCCAGAACGTGCGCCGGGGGGAAGGGACCGACGACGATCTGCTTGTCGCGGACATTCTGGTGACGGACGCCGAAGCGATCCGGCTCATCCGAAAAGAAGGGCTCCGGGAACTGTCGTGCGGGTATGACGCGAGAAACGAGGCCGTCCGTCCCGGCATGGGACGGCAAACCGACATCCGCGGCAACCACGTCGCGCTCGTCCCCCACGGGCGTTGCGGGGCACGGTGCCGCATCAACGACAGGAAGGGGACAATGGCAAAGAAACCGAGCTGGTGGGACCGCATCATGGGCAACCCAAAGGTGAGAAAGGCGATGCGGGACGCCGAAGAAGAGCTGAAGGCGCAGGACGAGGAATGTCAGGCCAAGGACGAGGACGATCCCAAGGCGGCCGCGGCCACGGACGAAGGCGACCCCGTTGCGGAAAAGCTCGACGAGGTGCTGATGCTTTTGCGGACGCTCGTCGAGGGCAAGAGCACGTCGGACGAAGATGCTCCCAAAGCCACCGGGGATGGAGAGGCCACCGAGACCAATGACGACGAGACCGTAAACACGGGCGACAACGAGCCGGAAGGCACGAGCGACGAGGACGATCCCGCAAGGACGAGCGATCGCGCCATGCGCCTCCGGACCGCGGACGCGGACACGCTGCGCCGGGCCGCGACGCTCGCCCCGGGGCACGCCTTCCGGATGACGGACAAGGCTTGCACCGTCAAGCGCGTCGCCCTGCGTGACGCCTGTCGCGACAAGGGCATTTCCCGCATCGTCGACGCCTGCCTGCGCGGTACGGATCTCGAGCGTTGCGACTGCATGACGCTTGACGCCGCCTTCATCGCGGCTTCCGAAGTGGCCGCGAACCGCGCCAACCGCCGCACGGCCGACGCGCTCACCAGGGCAAGCGTACGCGACTTCGGCAAGGCCGTCTCCCCGGCCGACATCAACAAAGCCAACCGCGATTTTTACAAGAGAGGTTAACATGCCCGCCTATCTCACCCGTATGCCCGCAGGCATCCCCGGCGACGTCAGCCGCAAGGAAGGCGCGACCATCGAATCGAGCCTCGTGGGCTCAAAAGCAATTCCGTACGGCGCGTTCGTCAAGCTCGTTTCCGGGAAGCTCGAACCCCTTGCGGCATCCGACACCGCAGCCGTCATCTACGGCCTCGCCGTCCGCCCGTATCCCAAGCAGTCCGACGCCGTCGGCTTCGGAGTGGCCAGCGCCCCGGCGGGGAGTCTGTGCGACGTGCTCCGTTCCGGCTACATGACCGTCAAGCTCGCAAGCGGCACGGCCGCACGCGGCGGGCAGGTCTACGCCCGCGTCACCGCCGACACGGGCAAGGCCGTCGGGGACATCGAAGCCACCGACGATACGGGCAAAACTGTGGCCATATCGGGCTGCACCTTCATGGGACCGGCCGACGCCGACGGCAACACCGAAATCGCCTACAACATCTAGGAGCTCATCATGTTTACTTTTGACCGCCGCACTATCGACTCCTCGGGCGCGTTCCTCGTCGGCGAGCTCGAACGGCTCGACAAAACGCTCCACGCCCCGCTTTCTTCCGTCACATGGGGGCGCGACATCGATCTGCGCGAAGACGTCACCATCGCCGACGAATCGAGTTCGTTCACCCTGTCCAACTATGCGGCCAGCGGCAACCCCAATCCCAAGGGCAAAAACTGGATCGGCGGCAATGCCACGGCGATCGCCGGGATCGCGCTCGACATCAACAAAGTCTCGCTCGCCCTGCACCTGTGGGGCATGGAACTCGGCTACTCCCTGCCCGAGCTTGCCGCCGCACAGCAGGTCGGGCGTCCCATCGATACGCAGAAGTACGAGGGGATCAAGCTGAAGCACCAGATGGACACCGACGAGATGGTGTACGTCGGCGACGCTGATCTGAACGTCCCCGGCCTCGTCAACAACAGCGCGATCACGCCGGAGAACGTCACGACGAAATGGAACGCCTCGGGCATCACGCCGAAAATGATCCTTGACGACATCAACGGCCTCATCGACGCCGTCTGGAAGCAGTCGGCCTATGCCGCGTGTCCGACGCACCTGCTCGTTCCCCCGGCGGCGATGGCCGCGCTGGTGCAACCCGTCACCACGGCGGGCAGCAAGTCGATCCTTCAGTATGTCAGGGAAGAGTGTCTCGCCCTTCAGATCAACGGGCGTCCGCTTGAGATCAACCCTGTCAAATGGCTTTCCGCCGTCGGCGCGTCGAGCTCCGGCCGCATGGTCGCGTACACGAAAGACCCCATGTACGTCCGGTTCCCGATGGTGCCGCTCACGCGTACGCCGCTTGAATACCGGGGCATCTACCAGCTCACCACCTATTACGGAAAGCTCGGGGAAGTCGAGTTTGTCTACCCCGAAACCGTGGGCTATGCCGACGGCATCCTGTAGGAGCGCGGACATGAAACGCATTTACGTGGACAAACCGTTTCGGCTGCGTACGTCCGACGGCGTGCGGGAATTCGGCAAAGGCGCGCACTCCGTCGACGACGCCACGGCGGATCATTGGGCCATGAAGGCATGGCTTGCCGAAGGCCGGTACCGCGTCGCCTTCACCCGACCCGACGGCGTCGAAGAAACGCCCTTTTCGGAGGAAGACGTGCGGACGGAAAAAGATCCGGAGATCACGCCCGCGCCCGAAGCCCCCGCAACGAAAAAGAAGGGCAAGGCATGATCAGCGTCGCCGGATTCCGGGATTCCTTCCCACAGTTCACCGAAGCGCTGTTTCCAGACGGGCGGGTGGCGTTCTACCTCTCGCTCGCCGGGAAGGCCATGTCGGAGGAGAAGTGGGAAGACCTCTACGAGGAAGGCGTCTGCCTGTACGCCGCGCACCACCTGACGCTCGAAGCCGCCGCCATGAAGGCTGTGGACGGCACGGGAGGCATGGACGCGGCCGCCGGGCCGGTGACGAGCCAGACGAAAACCGTGGGTTCCGTCTCAAAGTCCGAAAGCCGGGGAGGCGCGGCCGCGTCCGGAAGCGCCAACGTAAACGCCGGACATTGGAACGACACCGTTTACGGCAAACAGTGGTGGCAGCTCGCCATGATCATCGGCGCGGGCGGGCTGCACGTATGAAACCCACTTTTACGATGCGCCAAACCATGAGCAACCTCTCGGGCATCCGGAAGGCTATGAAGGTCCTCACCTGCCAGGACGTCCTCATCGGCGTCCCGGCTGACGAATCCGGACGGGAGGAAGGCGACGGGCTGAACAACGCCGAGCTTTCCTACATTCACGAGTTCGGGACCGAGGACGGGCGCATCCCGCCCCGGCCCCACCTCGTGCCGGGAGTGAACAACGCGCGGGCGGATATCGCCGACGCATTGAAGGAGGCCGCCTCAAGAGCGCTCCACGGGGACGCGTCGGCTGTCCGCGCCGGGCTCGAAAAGGCGGGCCTTCTCGGCCAGAACGCCGTCCGGGCGACGTTTACCGACAACGACTGGCCGCCGCTCGCTGACGGCACGCTTGACGCGAAGCCGCTTAGAAAAAGCGATACGGGAGACGTCCTTACCGATGGGAAAGGACGTCCGCTCAGGGAAAAGTCGCGCAGGGAGTCGGGGAAACTCAACCCGCTCATGGATACGCGGCAACTGCAAAAAGCCCACACCTACGTCATTCGCGACAAGTCGGCGGGCGGCGACGGCACCAAAATACTGGGGTAGCACATGGACATCGACTTCTCGGACATGCTCTCCGATCCCGACTTCGTCGAGCCGTTTACGGTGACAAGGCGCGAGGCCGTGGTTTTCGGGGACGACTACAGGACCATCGAAAGCCGGCACGACGCCGTGGGCTCCATCCAGCCGGCGACGCCGAAAGAACTTGAACGCCTTCCCGAAGAGGATCGGGACAAAGAGACCGTGTCCGTCCATACGGCTTTCCCCCTGCGTACGGGCGGCCGGGACACGGCGCGGCCGGACCGGATAACCCGCACGAAAGACGGCGCGGCCTATCTGGTGGCCAGCGTCGAGCCGTGGGGACATCTCGGCTGCGAGTTCGTGAAGGCGCTCGCGCAGCGGGAGCTTGAGTAATGGCCAACACCAGCGCCACCGGCGGCTACCTTGTTCCCGAACAGGGCATGACGCGCCATGAGCTTGAGGAGCTTTTGCGGACGGTCTTTTCCGGCTGCACGGGGATCAAGCGGATCAACGTGCGTACGAAATGGAAAGCGGAACCCGACAACATCCCGAAAAAGGCCGAAACGTGGCTTTCCTTCGCGATCATGAGCCGGGAAAGCCCGAAAGCGCAGGTGCTGCACCTCGAAACGCAGGACGGGGAAGGAACCGGCCGCGTCATGACGCACGAAACCATCGAAGTGCTGACGAGCTTTTTCGGGCCGGACGCCGAGGACATGGCCGTCCGGCTCAAGGCCGCGCTTCAGGTTTCGCAGAACCGGGAGGCGCTCTTCCGGGAAGGCGTGGCCTTCGTGCGCGGCGGGAACGTCACGACGATGCCGGAACTTGTCGCCTTCGGCTGGAGGCCCCGCGCCGACATGACGCTGACCTTCCGTCGCGCTCCGAAAAAGAGCTTCGGCACCGTTGAAATCCCCGCCGAGTCCCCGCCCGAGGGCACCGTAAACATCAGGCACGCGAAAGAGGCGGAAACCGGCTTTCGCGTAAACAGATAGGAGAACCGTCATGGCGAAAGCGCTCAGCGTCGATCGTGTCGTCAAGGTCACGATCAACCTGCAACCCCTGGCTGCGGGCCGCCGGAACTTCGGCGTCCTGCTCATCGTCGGCGCGTCCGACGTGATCGACATGGAGGAACGCATCCGGGCCTATACCGGGATCGACGGCGTGGCCGCCGACTTCGGCGTGTCGGCTCCCGAATACAAGGCGGCGGAACTGTTCTTCTCCCAATCCCCGCGCCCCTCGCAGCTCAGGATAGGAAGGTGGGCGAAAACAGCTACCCCGGCCGTACTCAAGGGCGCGGTCCTTCCCGACGACGAGGCCGAACCTTCGGAATGGACGGGAATCACGGGCGGAACCTTCGCCGTTTCCGTCGGCGGGGCGAGCAAGGAAATCACGGGGCTCGACTTCTCCGGGGAAACGAACCTGAACGGCGTGGCCAACGTGATCAGTACGGCGCTGGCGAGTGCCGGAGCATCCTGCGTCTGGACGGGCGAACGCTTCGTCATGACCACCACGGCGAAGGGGACGGCCGCGAAAATCGGCTACGTGTCCCCTCTGGGCAGCCCGTCCGGCACGGACATTTCCCGAAAGCTCCGCATGACGGAATCGACCGGGCTTCCGCCCGTCGACGGCGTCGACGGCGAGACGGCCAAGGAAGCCGTTATGGAGCTCGCCGACAAGTCCGGGGATTGGTACGGCTGCGTCTTCGCCGACGAGGCCCTGACCGTGGACGATCATCTGGACATCGCCGCATACGTCCAGGCGGCATCGAAATCCCGCATCTACGGCGTAACGGATACTGACACGCGGGCGCTCGACGCCACTTATGCGAACGACGTCGCGAGCAAGGCCAAGGCGCTCGGCTACACGCGCACCATCGTCGCCTACAGCCAAAATCCCTACGCGATCGTCTCGGCGCTCGGCCGGGCGTTTACCGTCAACTTCAACGCCAACCGCTCGACGATCACCCTGAAATTTAAGCAGCTCCCCGGCATCACGGCCGAAGGGCTCACGGAAACGCAGGCGACGGCGCTTGAGAGCAAGCGCTGCAACGTGTTCGCGGCCTATGACAACGACACGGCGATCTTTCAGGAAGGCGTCATGGTGGGCAGCGCCTACTTTGACGAAATCCACGGGCTCGACTGGCTGCAAAACGCCGTGCAGACGGAAGTCTGGAACCTGCTTTACCAGTCGAAAACCAAGATCCCGCAGACGGAATCCGGGGCGAACCAGGTTATCGCGTGCATCGAGGCGTGCCTTGAAGAGGCCGTAAACAACGGGCTCATCGCACCCGGCACGTGGAACGCCGACGGCTTCGGGCTCCTTGAGCGCGGCGACTACCTCGAGAAGGGCTACTACGTGTACGTGTCCCCCATAGCCGATCAGCCGCAGTCCGAGCGGGAACAGCGCAAGCTCCCGGTCATCCAGATCGCCGCGAAGCTCGCCGGGGCCGTCCACTTCGTCGATGTACAGATCGACGTCAACCGCTGACCGTTCGACGCGCGTGACAGACGCGAAGTGAACTGAATTCACTTCGCCCTCGCGCCTCACTCAAAGCGGCGCACGCGCCGCGACTGCCGTCGGCCATGATGACCGTCCGGCCAAGGAGAATTTTTTATGGGATACACCTACAGTTTTCTTGACGTGCAGGCAGCCATTTCCGGCCCCGGCGGCAACTTCCCCCTTGCCGGGGACGAATCCGGGAACAGTGAGGAAGGCATCACCATCGAGCCCACGGGCGACAAGAACATCATGACCGTAGGGGCCGACGGCTCCGTCATGCACAGCCTGAAAGGGGATCGTTCCGGCACGGTGACGGTGCGCCTTTTGAAGACGTCGACCATCAACGCCGCGTTGCAGGCGCTCTACAACTATCAGACGACGTCGAGTTCCCGCCACGGCCAAAACACGATCACTATCCGCGATGTGGCCCGGGGCGACACAATCACATGCCAGAAGGTCGCCTTTGCGAAAAACGCCTCGAAAACCTACGATGGCTCCGGCGGCATCATGGAATGGACCTTTCACGCGGGGACGATCTCCGCCCTTCTCGGAGCGTAAGCGATGCAGTTCACTATCAAGGACAAAACGTTCAGCGCCGGGCTCATGCCCGCCATAAAGCAATTCCATGTCGTGCGGCGGCTCACGCCGCTCATCGACGCGGCAAAAGACATGCTCGACGACAAGACCGTCAAAAGACTCATGGAGGGAGGGAAAACCGAAGACGTGCAGCTTTCCGACTTCCATCTCGGCCCGATCGCATCCGTCCTCGCGTCTCTGCCAGACGCCGATTTCGAGTACGTCGTCAACGCCTGCCTTGACGTGACCGAGCTGAAGCAGCCCGACGGCGGGTTCGCTCCGGTACGCGTCAAGGGCGTCGTCATGTTCCCGTTCGATCTGTCGACGCTCATCGGCATCGTCTGGAACGTGCTCAAGGGGAATCTTTCCGGTTTTTTCGGAGACCTCGGCTCGGCTTTGTCCGCCAAGGGGCCGACGTCGCCGTCGAATGGGTAAGCCTTCCCACCGGCGAGGACTGGATCATGCGGCCGGTCATCCGGGGGGTATGCCGGTTTGAGAGCCTTAAAGACGGCGTCCTCACCCTTGAGGACGTCGCCCTCATGAACGAGGCGCTCGACGTGCAGGACGAGAACGAACACAGGTATATGACTGCAAAGGAAAGGGAGCGCAGATAATGGCGGG
>OGZT01000822.1_pt1 | contig 23665 bp, 16 predicted proteins | sample 1576891 | NCBI WGS metagenome assembly OGZT01 (sample SAMEA3541521, study PRJEB24748) | human gut metagenome | biome: human gut; feature: human-associated habitat; material: faeces | place: China | collected 2012 | reverse complement strand
TTTCAATAGAGCTTCCTAAAATAGTGACCGGTTGATAGAAGCGGATGCCTGTGTCTGTGTAGATATAGGGTACTTCTGTAGAAATAGTTTTTCCCCCATCTTCATAATTTAGAGTGAAAGTGCGGTTGGCACCTTTTTCTATGGAAACTTCCTCTCCATTGACATTCATTTTATAAATAGGAGCTATCGCATTCTTTTTTGTGTATTCTACTTTATCCATGTACTCTTTGGCGGGTACAGTTAGTTTGTTCATTACGATTTTGTTTCCGGTCTTTTTGCCTTGTAATATGATTTGGGTATCGGTTTTACTCATTAATATAAATTCGTAATCTCCTTCCAACCCCTGATAGAGATCAGAATATGGAGTAGAGAAATAGTGTAACAATGAATTATAAGTATCAAAAGTAAGTACAGGACCGTTATCTGATATTAAACGCCACAGACTGCTCTCTTCTTTTCCGGGAGATAAATCCATTCTGACTTTTACTTCTGAACTGGTGAACTGGAGCGTGTACATATATCCTCCGTAAGCCTGTGATCCTTGCGGGTAGTATTCCATAGACCATCCGTATTCGGAACTCACCAATGCTTCCTGATATTCCCTTAATGCCTGTGCGATTCTTTCGGCGGCCGGGCTGTCGAAGATATCTTCATTATCTTTAAAGCAGGAGCCTAATAGAAGCGGCAATAATAATATGATTACTATTTTTTTCATTTTTGTTCTGTTTAAAAGTTTTCCAGATCGAGTTTGTCTATCTCAGAAGAGCGGCGTTGTACGATGTCTCTAAGCTGGTTTAGGTCGATGTTCCAGCTGTCTTTCATATAGTTGTATACAACTTCAAATTTCTGTTTTATAATTTCAGCTCCGGCTGTTCCGGCTCCAGTCAACATGGCGTCCCATTGTTTGGAAGATTGAGTCAGATAGATACATACATTTTCGGCAAAATCCTCGTTGGCCTCTTTACTGGCATATTGGCTGACAAAACCGGCTTTTTGTGCATCTGCATCACTACTCCAATAATCATTCCAGGCATCGCCCACATACGACGTACCGGATATTAGCTGAAAGTCGCTCGTGTACTCTTTGGTCTGAGTAAAGATATGCGTAAATTCATGGTGAATGGTTTTAAAGTACCATTCGTTGAGTAGGTTGATATTGGTCGGATCAATGTAGTTAGCTCCGTATAAAGTGATTTTCATCCCTCCTTCGGCAGTACCCAGTTCGAATGTTCCGTTGTTGCGAAAAGCAAAACTGCCTATGATATGAATTACTTTGGGAAAATAGTTTCGGATGTAATCCGGACCAGCCAGTTCATCATAGGCTTCAATACAAAGATGTTTGATGAGCTTGGCCAATTGTACTGACTTTTTCATTTCTGCGGGAACCAATGTATAGTCCATATCCGATTCAATATCTTCCATCCGGTATTTGAATTCGATGTTGTAAGGATATATATAGTTGTTTAACAACCATCCGTCAAATTCGTTTTGTTCACCGGTTTCTACGGTAATAATACTATGGTTCTTGTCCGGTTCGTCATCAGTGCAGGCTATGAAGCCTACTATGACAGGAATCAGGAATATCCATTTACTTTTCATATTCTCAGGTTTTTATTTTTGTTGTAACGAATGTGTTTATCTCGGGTTGGCCGGAAGCCCGGCATTTATGACTTCCTGTGGAAGCTGTATGGCACAGCGTGGGTCACGGGGAAGCAATTGGTCTGCTATGGTGACATCTTTCCCGTTGGCACTGACTACACGGCGGTCTACCTCTATGCCATATCGTTTGATGTCGAACCAGCGCAATCCTTCATGAATTGTTTGTATCCGGCGGACGAACAGTAAGAATTGGATGAAACTTTCCTGCTTCCCACTTTTGACAGTGAATCCGGGATTCAATTTTTTCTTTAGTGTTGGTGCATTCGGTTCATAATAAGGAATAGGATTGATAAATTTCTCTACATCCTCTTCTTTTAGTACATAAGCACTTTTTGTATTGGCTTTGATCCAGATATTGAAGTCTCTGACAGCTTCCTGATATTTCTCTTTCATGATATATGCTTCCGTTCTTGCCAGTAAAGTCTCTTCTGCACTGAAGGCTGTGTATACGGTGTGTGGATAGCCTATCATTGCAACGGGATCGAGGTATTCAAACAAGAATGGTAACTTCATTGTCAGAGTCTTATCAAGATTGGTTCCTTGGTATATGAATGGGAGGACATGATAGTTGGTATATCTTCCCCATGGTCCGTCGGCCTTTAATGTTTCATATTCGGCGATGAGGGCTCCGTGCGTAATACGCGACATGTTAAAGTAAGGGCCAAAGTATCTTCCTGCCTGTGATAGTGAAGTCATTAACATCAGATTACAGTTATATTCCGGTTTGATATAGTCTTTGGTATATACATCTTCGTCTCTTGTCATTTTGGCGCGTGCCTCCATATTCCTCATCATAACTGCGGGGTTGGAGGTTAGTACTTTATCTGCATATTCTATCACTTTGTCCCATCGTCCGGCATATAAGTTGAAACGTGTGGCAAATGCATAGGCAGCCTTGGTGTTGAAGTGATATTTGGGTACACTGTACGCGTCTTTGATCATGGGGAGTGCTTCTTCTATATCCTTGTTGATTTCTTTATAGACACTATCCACTGTGATACGGTCATATTCTACTATCAGCTGGGTTTCCGGTACCTTCACATAAGGTATACCCATGTCTTTGGTTGCATACTTTTCAGTGTAGTGCTGGCAGAAAATATTGACCAGTATGAAGTGTGCATATGCCCTACATAACAGGGCTTCTGCCTTGAATGGTCTCAGACTGGCAGGAGTTCCCAGCTCTTCTATGGCTTCCAGCGCCTGATTGGCTGCGGAGATTGATTTATATGACCGGCTCCACAAGGCATACGGATCTTCTTGTCCGTTCGTTTCTGTAACATCTTTCCAGTATGCCATTTGCTCAATGAATAAATAGGTATAGGGATTACTGGGGCCATAGTCGTCTACGTTGTCGGAAGAGTACTCCCCTAAGAACATGGCTGAGGCTTCGGGATAGGCTGAAGTTATCAGCGCTTTTACATTTGCCTCTGTGTTGACCTCTGTACGGTTGTCCGGAACCTCGCTCAGGAAGTCATCGCACGAAGCTAAGATGCTTCCTGATAGTAGGATGATAACCGGAATATATTTATATATATGTGTCATATTGATTTTATTTAGTGGTTATTGTTACATTCCAAGTCTTAATGTTAAAGTGAACTGCCGTGGCACTGGGGTTGCTACACCACCTGAATTGAAGAATTCCGGATCTTGCCCGTTCAGTTTCTTATCGGCATATATCAAAAAGAGGTTTGTACATTGTAGTTTCAATGACAGGCTGTTCAGTTTCCAGTTGGCTATCAATGCTTTGGGGAAATCATAAGATAAGCCTATTTCTTTCATTCGGATAAATCCGCCGTCAGCAATGCGCATGTCAGAATAGTTATAAGCATTGTAGGCTCGGCTTAAATAAGGATCCAGTCTGTTTTGGCGCGTACTGGCTATTACGGGTATATTAGTAAACTTTTCGTCTCCCGGCACCATCCAGCGGTTCTTGAATTCTTTTGGAGTGGCGGTGAGGTCGGAATAACTGGAACTGAAAACATTGTCCAGACGCACCACGTTGCCGAATGAATAGGTGATGAATAAGTTTAGTTTAAACCCTTTATAGCCGAATGTATTCCCGAAACTACCCAGATCTGTTGGGTCAGCAGCTCCCGAATATTTCAGGAAATCAAGTTTTTTACTTTCCTGAAAGTTGATATCTGTTGTTGTAATCTGTCCGTCCTGATTGAGGAAAGTAGGTATACCATCTTTGTTTAATCCCTGAAATGGAATAGAGAAGATGGAACGTACCGGATAGCCTTCTCTGGCAAAACCATATCCGGATACCAAGCCCATCAGTGTTTTGTTTGATTTTAGTTTGGTAATCTCGTTATGTGTATGAGAATAGATGAAGTCGGTAGTCCAGCTAAAATCTTTAGTCTGGATGTTTCTTGTTGACAGGGTGAACTCTACACCATTGGATTTCATTTCTGCGATATTACCCATTTTCAAAATCTCACCTCCGGCTCCCTGGGAACTTACCGGCCCTATGAGGTCATAGTTGTTACGCTGATACCAGTCTACTGCAACACTGATACGATTGTCCAGCAATCCTACATCAACTCCTATGTTCAGTTCATGTTTTTTTTCATAAGTCAGATCAGAGTTTCCAAGATTCACTACCTGTAATCCCATTTCACCTGTAGAGGCTGTTGGTCTCCAGGGTTTATAAGCGGATAAGATGGCTGTAGAGTTTGTTACACTTTCGGGACCACGGTCTGCCGTCAAGCTATAAGATGCTTTAAGCGATAAATGAGATAGAGCCGGTTCCCAATCTTTGAAAAACTCTTCCTCATGGATGTTCCATGCACCCGATATATTCCATGTTGGTAACCAACGGGACGAACGTGTTTTTCCTAATGTATTGGAACCTTCGTAGCGAATCGTACCATTGAGGGTGTATATTCCTTTATAAGAATAGGTTGCATTGGCGAAAAAGGCAATGTTGCGTACCCTTCCCTTTGCGATTGAATAGTAATCAGTGCCTTCTTCGGCACCTTTCTTAAATACTTGATAAGCATAGAACGGTACTTCACCCATTGAGTACTGAAGCCCCCATCCGCGTATCCACTTTCTTTGCCGGTCAATATAGTTTGATTCCATACCGCCAAACAAGTTCACGATATGTTTCTCTTTGAATACATTATTATAAGAGATTGTACCGCGAAAATCGTATCCTAACATGCGGAAGTCCGAACACTCGTAAATACCACCTTCCGGGAGTATACTGATAGGCAGTGCGTATGGATTGTCCGGATCACGGTATAAATGAGGATTTTGGTCTCTGATACTAGAAGTGGGCATGGCCCGGTAGGCCATTGCCTGATTGGAAAAGTCAGTAATGATATGTTCTTGTGACGTTGATGAGTATTTCATGGCACCTAATGCGGTAACTTCCAAGTTGGGCAGTATTTTCCATTTCAATTCTCCCTGTACCTTTAGGTCGGATGCGTTGATATCCATGTAATTGTTCTCTAATTCATGGAAAATATTGAAAGGAGCATAATTACGGGTATAGTATTCGGTGGCACTGATGGCTCGCGAACTGTTCAGGGCATAGCTGTAAGGGTTGATATCAAAATCACGTTTTACTTCTCCTGAAACGGGATCGGTACTTTGTGACAATGTGCCTGGTGCTTTTTGCTTTCGGTACGAACCGCTTGAAATAAGATTCAGGCTCAGGTTTGTCAGAATGTTGTAGGTGGCATTCAGGTTGGCTGTATAGCGGTTTACCTTGCTGTCTTTAGTCCATCCCGGGTCTACCAGAGCGCTCAATGATGCATAATAAGAGGTTTTGTCGTTACCGGAGGAGATACTGACGGAATGATTGTGCATCACATTGGTATTGAATAATAAATCGAACCAGTCGGTATTTCTCATTTCTGCATCACGCAGGTAATTGGCACGAGACAGCGGTGTATTTAATAAACCGAATTGTTGGGTAACGGGGTCGTACGTATGTAGTAGCTCGTACATCTTTCCGTAGACTCCACTTTCACTGGCATTAGATAATTCGGAGAAGTTCAACCACCCTTTCTTCTGCATCTCCTGATAGACAGACATCTGATCTTGTGAATTCATTATGTTGAACTGTGAGTAGTCCGGCTTTAATCTCATCGTGTATTCACCTGTATAACTAACCCGGCTACTGCCTGCTTTTCCTTTCTTGGTAGTGATCACAATTACTCCCGACATGGCTCGGGCCCCATAAATAGAGGTGGCAGAACCATCCTTTAATATCTGAAAGCTTTCGATGTCGTCAGCATTCAGGCCTGATATAGCCGAACTGATTAACGTGGTGGCATCTCCTGAGGATAGCTGGTCGGCATCTACTTCTACTACATCCTCCATGATGACCCCGTCTACTACCCATAAAGGCTTGGAACTACCATAAATAGAAGTAGCACCACGAACACGAATTTTAGGTGCCGTACCAAAGGTACCCGATACATTTTGCACAGATACACCTGCGGAACGTCCTTCCAATGAACGACTTATATCTGGTACACCATCCAGTTTAACATTCGAAGCACTGAGCTGATCGGTAGCTCCTGTGAATAGCCGTTTGTCCATTTTCTGTACACCCGTTACGACTACTTCATTCAGTGTCTGTACATCTGAAGCCAATGTCACTTTTAATGGGATGCCTCTTTTGACGGCTACTTCTTTATCTTTCATTCCGACATAAGAAACGATCAGTGTTTGTGCGTTTTGAGGGATATCTTTCAATGTAAAACGTCCGTCTATGTCGGCAATTGTCCCCATTGTGGTACCTTTTACTTTGATAGATGCCCCTACAACAGGTTCGTTGTCTTCTTCGAATAGAACGATACCGGTTATAATATTACTTTCCTGTGCAGGAGCCTGTACCGGGGCCATCTTGTAGATCTGTATTACTTTATTTTTAACTTCATACTGTAGTTGCTGGCCGGTAAGAATAATGTCCAGCATCTCACTGATCGTTTTATCCTGCGCCTCCACGCTGATTTTCTTTTCTAACTCCATTTCAGAAGAGCTGCACCACAGGGAGTAAGATGTAAGTGTCTTCAGCTTTTTAAGGGCTTCTTTTACCGTAACATTGTGCATACTCATTGAGACCCTTTGTTCCTGTGCAAAGGCTCCGATGCTACAACATAAAAGCATGATTAATAATAGTTTTCTCATATCATCCGTTTAAAATGTTTATGGACTAATTTACACGATTTCTTATTTCATTTTTTTTCATTATCTGAATAGTATCCCCTTTTATGGTGTAATAGAGACTGTTTTTCTCCGCTATGATTTTCAATATGTCAGTGATTGTTTCTTCATTGCAGAAGTCACCGTAGAAGTGTTTCTCCCTTAGAGTTTTGTCTTCTATCACAATATGTACATTGAAAGCTCTTTCCAGGTCTTTTACAATCTGACTGAGTGGTTCTTCATCAAAAAACAGTATATTCCGGGCTGCTGCTTTGGGGAGGCAGGTTGCTGCAGGAGCCTTTGCATTGTCGGTGGGGGATAATGCTGCACTTTTGGAGTGGGAGGTGGTCCACATTACATAGTTAGATGCAATAACATTGCGTACTTGCGTCCGTTCGCTTTTTTGATTGATGATTACCTGTTGGTTAGGTTTCAATAAAATATTGGCTTTTGAATTTTTGTTGTTTTCAACAGCCAGACTTCCTTCTACTAGTGTAATTTTGGCTTTCTCATCTTCCGGATAGGCTTTCATGTTAAATTTGGTTCCTAATACATGAATGGCAATTTTTCCAGAACTTACTCTGAAAGGGAGTTCCTTGTTTTTGCTGACCTCAAAGTAGGCTTCTCCTTTTAAATTCACATTTCTGTTACTTCGCCCGAAACTTCCGGGATATTCAAGTTTACTTCCCGAATTGAGCCATACCTGTGTACCATCCGGCAGGGTGACCAATGATTTTGAACCATAGGCTATTTCTATACTTTGCATAGAGTTATCCCATGAATTTTCGCCGGTTGATTTTAATAAATATCCCACTCCGAATGCCAGTAATACAATCGCTACATAGCCTATCCAGGCGATAGAGTGTTTTCGGTTTATGGTATATTCTTTTTGTCTGGTGATTTTATATATGCGGTTGTAAGCCGGGATTACCCGGGCTGTGAAATGCTTTTCTTTTTGCTTGATCCGGAAAAGTTTTAGTGTGGCATAATAACAGGTATAAGTACGCTGGTTGTTTGCATTGTTATTATACCACGCTTGTAGTTCCTGCTCTTCATTAGGAGTGAGGGCTCCATTAAATTGCTTTTTAATTAATTTGAAAATATTATCCATAAATTCTCTATTAATTGTTTGTTGATTGTATAAAGACGTAATAGAGAATAAAAGGGGTAGTGAGAAAATGAAATATTTTTCTACTAAAATGATTTATTTTAATAGAAAAAAGAAGTTGGTGCTTTTAATTTTTTACTGAAAGTTAAGTAAAAAGAAAAAGTTGCAATGCCAGGATGCATAAAATATAATCGGTGAGATCTTCACGAAGAGCATTTAACGCGTTTTTTATGTGATATTTGACTGTATTTACAGAAATGCCTAATTCTGCGGCAATTTCCTGATGGCTTTTGCCTTCATAGCGGCTGAGGATGAATACTTTCCGGCATTCTTCGGATAATCCGTTGATAATTTGCTGTATTTGTTCTTCTAATTCCTGAGATACCAATTGCTCAAAAACATCCTCGTCCGGTGCAAAACAGTTTTGATATTTTTTGTCTGTGATGTCTACTGAATGAAAAGAATGGTCAGCTCGTATAAAGTCGATAGCCTGATTCCGAACAGCTCTCATTAAATATCCCCTGATGGACTTTGTTACAGCTATTTGCTTTCGTTTTTCCCATAATGCGAGCATCACGTCTTCTACGATACTTTGGCATATGTATTCATCATGGACATATTCATAAGCAACGGCACACAAAAATGCATAATGTTGTTTGAAAATAATCTCGTATGCTTTATGATTACTATTCTGAAGTTTCGATATCAGCTCACGTTCGTCCATGCCGTTAAGTAACTATTTTCTTGCAAAAGTAGTTATTTTGTCGATATATCCTATAAAATCTAATAATAGTGATTGTTTTTTTAGAATATTCCGTTTGTAGTTGTTCTGTTTCTCTTTTGCTGACATTGTTTTTATTTGTGATTGTTTGTAAGTTGTTGATTATCAATTGATGTAAGGATGTGCATTCTTGTAGTGTGAAAGTGTACATTTTTGTATGACAGGATTGTACACTTTTGTGGTACTAATGTGTACAACCTTGTCCTATTAAAGTAATAAGAAGATAATTTTATTATTTATTTTGGTCTCTTTTTATTACAAATAATGCAAGACCTTTATTTTGAAGTTTATGTCCTTTGTAATCTTTTAGAAATAACCTGTCGGCTTCTCTACGAGAAACGTCTCGTTTGTCGTAGAGAAACGGTCCGATCTTCGTAGAGTTTCGAAGCGTTTCTCGTAGAGAAAAAATGTGTATATTTAATGTGTTGATATTTAGTATTTTAACAAGAGTTGGGTATGTCTTGTGTTTTCTTAATGATACTATCTTTCTTTTTCTTCTTTTCTTTGTGTACTAGTTTTATAAATAGTTACAAAATTAAGTTCGGAAGTGGCTGTTGTTCTTGTGCTTAAAAATGGTAATACTTTGGGTGTTTTTTATCAATTTTGGTAGAAATATTTATGGGAAGTATGACAAACGATGTTTGGTTGAAATGTATGTTAACTCAGGCTTTCGAGAATAAAATGATGTGTAAGACAAAGAAAAACAGTTTTTTAATCTGTGTTTTATTGAATGATAATACTCAGTAGAACTTTGTGTGACTCTGTGGTGAGTTTAACTCATTTATTGATTCATATTAAAAAATCTTCAATGCGTTAGTTCTATAAATAATTCTTCCGCGTTTTTTTGATAATTGAAAGATTAGCACTAATTTTGCACCCTCATTTGAATATAGAATAAAGTATAAATCAAATAAATAATTGTCAGAATGAACGTTTCATTTCAAAACATTGACAAAGTAAGCGCATTGCTTACAGTAAAGCTGGAAAAGGCTGATTATCAGGAAAAAGTAGATAAATCTTTGAAGACATTCCGTCAAAAAGCTCAGATCCCGGGATTCCGTAAAGGGATGGTACCGATGAGCCTGGTGAAGAAAATGTATGGTAAATCAGTGGTTGCTGAGGAAGTAAATAAACTTCTTTCAGAAAAAGTATATGATTATATTAAGAGTAATAATATAAATATGCTGGGCGAACCAATGCCTAACGAAGAAAAGCAGCAGGTGATTGATTTCGATACAATGGAAGATTTTGAATTTGTATTTGATATTGCTTTGGCACCTGAATTTAAGGCGGAAGTAAGTAGCAATGATAAGGTAGACTACTATACAATCGAAGTAACTGATGCAATGGTAGACAACCAGGTGAAAGCTTATACACAGCGTAATGGCAAATACGAACAGGTTGCTGCTTACGAAGATAACGATATGCTGAAAGGCCTGATTGCCGAACTCGATGAAAACGGTAATACTAAAGAAGGTGGTATTCAGGTAGAAGGTGCCGTATTGATGCCTTCTTATATGAAGAACGATGAGCAGAAAGCTATTTTTGCCAATGCAAAAGTAAACGATGTATTGGTGTTCAATCCGAATACTGCATATGACGGACATGCTGCTGAAATCTCATCGTTACTGAAGATTGAAAAAGAGGCTGCTGCTGAAGTGAAATCTGATTTCAGTTTCCAGGTGGAAGAAATTACTCGTTTTGTGTCTGGTGAATTAAATCAGGAAATCTTTGATCAGGTATTTGGCGAAGGCGTTGTGAAGACTGAAGAAGAATTCCGTGCTAAAATTAAGGAAAGCATTGCTGAACAGCTTGTTGCCGACAGTGATTATAAATTCCTGATTGACGCTCGTAAGATGTTGATGGAGAAGGTTGGTAAACTTGAATTCCCGGATGCATTGCTGAAACGTGTGATGTTGTTGAACAACAGAGAAAAAGGTGAAGAATTCGTAGCTGAAAACTATGACAAGAGTATTGAAGAACTGACTTGGCACCTGATTAAAGAACAGTTGGTGAAAGACAACGAAATCAAAGTTGAGCAGGAAGATGTAATCAAGATGGCTAAAGAGGCTACCAAAGGACAGTTTGCTCAGTATGGTATGATGACTGTGCCCGAGGATATTCTTGAAAACTACGCTCAGGAAATGTTGAAGAAAAAAGAAAATGTTGATGGTCTTGTAGGGCGCGTGGTTGAAGCTAAATTGGCTACAGCGCTGAAAGCTAAGGTAACGCTGAACAACAAGACTGTTCCGATGGAAGAATTTAACAAGATGTTCGAATAATATCCTTTTACAGGAAAGAACATAAAGTCACAGAAACACAGAGTTTTTATAAAATTATAACTCTGTGTTTTTTTGTGTCTCTGTGTTCTTTTTTGTTTCTTTGCAGTTACATATTAAAAAATAAGAAAGGAACATAAAAATGGACGATTTTAGAAAATACGCAACCAAGCATTTAGGAATGAACAGCTTGGCACTGGATGATGTGATTAAATCACAGGCTGGGTATTTGAATCCCTATATTCTTGAAGAAAGACAGCTCAATGTAACACAACTTGATGTGTTCTCGCGTCTGATGATGGACCGCATTATCTTTCTTGGTACTCAGATAGACGATTATACAGCCAATACTTTGCAGGCTCAGTTGTTGTATCTGGATTCAGTGGATCCGGGTAAAGATATCTCTATCTATATTAATTCTCCGGGAGGGTCAGTGTATGCCGGATTGGGCATCTATGATACAATGCAATTCATTTCCAGTGATGTGGCTACTATTTGTACAGGTATGGCTGCTTCTATGGCTGCTGTTCTGTTGGTAGCGGGTACAGAAGGTAAGCGTTCTGCTTTAAAGCATTCCCGCGTAATGATTCACCAGCCGATGGGAGGGGCGCAAGGACAGGCTTCGGATATCGAAATCACTGCCCGCGAAATAATGAAGTTAAAGAAAGAACTCTATACTATTATTGCAGACCATTCTCATACAGACTTTGAAAAGGTGTGGGCGGATTCTGACCGTGATTATTGGATGACAGCAGAAGAAGCCAAGGAATATGGTATGGTAGATGAAGTGTTGATTAAAAAATAAAAATGGCTGAATCAAAAAATAATAAAAAGAGATGTAGTTTTTGCGGCCGTACAGAGAATGAAGTCGGCTTCCTGATAACAGGAATGAACGGTTATATCTGCGATAGTTGTGCCACCCAGGCTTATGAGATAACTCAGGAAGCGCTGGGAGTTGACAAAAAGGGCGCAGAAACTACAAAACTGAATCTGAAAGAACTGCCTAAACCGGTAGAAATCAAAAAGTTTCTAGATCAGTATATTATCGGACAGGACGATGCGAAACGATTTCTGTCCGTGTCGGTGTACAATCACTACAAGCGTCTTTTACAGAAGGACACGGGAGATGATGTGGAGATTGAAAAGTCGAACATCATTATGGTGGGAAGTACCGGAACTGGAAAAACTCTATTGGCACGTACAATTGCGAAGCTGTTACATGTGCCGTTTACTATTGTAGATGCTACAGTGCTTACTGAGGCTGGTTATGTAGGAGAAGACATCGAGAGTATTCTCACCCGCCTGCTCCAGGTGGCCGATTATAATGTACCCGAGGCAGAACAGGGAATTGTATTTATAGACGAAATAGATAAGATTGCCCGCAAAGGTGATAACCCTTCTATTACCCGTGATGTCAGTGGTGAAGGTGTACAGCAGGGGTTACTCAAACTATTGGAAGGATCTGTTGTAAATGTGCCGCCTCAGGGTGGCCGTAAACATCCGGATCAGAAAATGATTCCCGTGAATACCAAAAATATTCTGTTTATTTGTGGTGGCGCTTTCGATGGTATCGAAAAGAAGATAGCACAGCGCCTGAATACCCATGTGGTGGGCTATAGCGCTTCACGTAAGACAGCTACGATTGATAAAAGCAATATGATGCAGTATATTGCGCCGCAAGACCTGAAATCATTCGGATTGATACCCGAAATTATCGGTCGTTTGCCGGTGCTTACTTATCTGAATCCGTTGGATCGTGATGCACTTCGTGCGATACTGACAGAACCGAAAAACTCCATTATCCGTCAATATGTGAAGTTATTTGAGATGGATGGAGTCAAACTGACGTTCCAGGATGAGGTGTTTGAGTACATCGTAGATAAAGCAGTTGAATATAAGCTCGGAGCACGCGGATTGCGTTCCATTGTAGAGACAATCATGATGGATGTCATGTTTGAAATCCCTTCGGAAAATAAAAAAGAGTACGAAGTAACATTGGATTATGCGAAATTGCAGCTGGAAAAAGCAAATATAGCAAGATTGCAAACTGCTTAAAATCAAAAGGTAAGAAGTATCGGATGGTTCGTTTCTGTTTTTTATTGAAAAATATTAGTCGAATTATGCTTGATATTTAAGAAGTTGTTTATAACTTTGTTAGAGCTCTTTTACAGAAAGAGTTTTTAAAGTTAAACCATGAACTGAATAAAACAACCTATTTAAGATGGCAGGGAAGATTAATTTGACAGACCAACTGAAACAGTATTTCGGATTTGATAAATTCAAAGGAAATCAGGAAGCGATCATTCAGAACTTGCTTAATGGTGGCGATACTTTTGTGTTGATGCCTACCGGTGGCGGCAAATCTTTATGCTATCAGTTGCCTTCTCTTTTGATGGAGGGTACGGGAATTGTTATTTCTCCATTGATTGCATTGATGAAGAATCAAGTGGATGCAATGCGTAACTTCAGTGAGGAGGATGGTATAGCCCATTTTATTAATTCTTCATTAAATAAAGGTGCGATAGACCAGGTGAAGTCTGATATTCTTGCCGGAAAGACAAAGTTGCTGTATGTGGCTCCTGAGTCATTGACGAAGGAAGAGAACGTGGAGTTTTTGCGGTCGGTAAAAATCTCGTTTTACGCAGTAGATGAGGCTCACTGTATTTCGGAATGGGGACATGATTTCCGTCCGGAATATCGAAGAATACGTCCTATTATTAATGAGATAGGCAAAGCGCCACTTATTGCGCTTACAGCAACTGCAACACCCAAAGTGCAACACGACATCCAGAAGAATCTGGGAATGGTAGACGCACAAGTCTTTAAATCGTCGTTTAATCGGCCGAACTTATATTATGAGGTACGTCCGAAAACTACAAATATAGATAGAGATATCATTAAGTTTATCCGAAATAATCCGGAAAAGTCAGGTATTATTTACTGTCTGAGCCGGAAAAAAGTGGAAGAACTTGCTGAAATTCTTCAGGCGAATGGTATTAACGCACGAGCTTATCATGCAGGTATGGATTCGGCTACAAGGACTCAAAATCAAGATGACTTCCTGATGGAAAAAATTGATGTGATTGTGGCAACCATTGCTTTTGGTATGGGGATCGATAAACCGGATGTCAGGTATGTGATGCATTATGATATACCAAAGAGTCTGGAAGGTTACTATCAGGAGACAGGGCGTGCCGGCAGAGATGGCGGTGAGGGCAAGTGCATTACCTTTTATACAAATAAAGACCTGCAGAAACTGGAGAAGTTTATGCAAGGCAAACCTGTGGCAGAACAGGAAATAGGCAAGCAGCTTCTGCTGGAAACTGCTGCGTATGCCGAATCTTCCGTTTGTCGCCGTAAGACTTTATTACATTACTTTGGCGAAGAGTATACGGAAGATAATTGTGGAAATTGTGACAACTGTTTAAACCCTAAAAAACAAGTGGAGGCTCAAGAATTATTGTGTGCTGTGATTGAAGCGGTCATAGCGGTAAAAGAAAACTTTAAGGCAGACTATATAATAGATATTTTACAAGGAAGAGAAACTTCTGAAATACAAGCACATTTACATGAAGATCTGGAAGTATTCGGATCGGGTATGGGCGAAGAAGATAAAACCTGGAACGCTGTTATTCGTCAGGCATTGATTGCCGGTTATCTAAGTAAAGACGTTGAGAATTATGGCCTGTTGAAAGTGACAGAGGAAGGACATAAGTTTCTGAAGAAACCTAAATCGTTTAAAATTACAGAAGATAATGATTTTGAAGAGGTAGAAGAAGAAACTCCGGCCAGAGGTGGTGGATCTTGTGCTGTAGATCCGGCACTTTACTCTATGCTTAAAGATTTGCGGAAGAAACTTTCTAAAAAACTGGAAGTTCCCCCTTATGTTATTTTCCAGGATCCTTCTTTGGAAGCGATGGCAACCATTTATCCGGTGACGCTTGATGAACTCCAGAATATTCCGGGAGTTGGAGCTGGAAAAGCGAAACGTTATGGTGAGGAGTTCTGCAAACTGATTAAGCGTCATTGCGAAGAGAATGAGATAGAACGTCCTGAAGATTTACGTGTGCGTACTGTCGCCAATAAATCTAAGTTAAAGGTTGCTATTATTCAGGCAATTGACCGTAAAGTTGCATTGGATGATATTGCTTTGTCCAAAGGGATTGAATTCGGTGAATTGTTGGATGAAGTAGAGGCGATTGTTTATTCGGGCACGAAGCTGAATATTGATTACTTCCTTGATGAAATAATGGATGAAGATCATATGCTCGATATTTATGATTATTTCAAAGAATCAACAACAGACAAAATAGATGATGCATTGGATGAGTTGGGAGATGAATTTACAGAAGAGGAAGTGCGTCTGGTGCGTATCAAGTTTATCTCGGAAATGGCTAATTAAAAAGAAGTAATATATTTTTTGTATAGAATAGTAGAAGAGACTGAACCCGCACGGGGGCGGTCTCTTTTTTTCTTGACAAAAACGGAGGTTTTTAATCCGTTCCTTGTCCGTATTGAATAAAAACCGTATATTTGCACGCAATAAATTTTAAACGCATAGCCCTATGTCATTTATTGCTGATAAGATTGTTATGGATGGATTAACGTATGATGATGTTTTGTTAATCCCTGCCTATTCAGAAGTTTTACCGCGCACTGTCGAGCTCTCGACAAAGTTTTCAAGAAATATTGAGTTAAAAATTCCTTTTGTTACCGCCGCTATGGATACGGTTACCGAGGCTAAAATGGCTATTGCTATAGCTCGTGAAGGAGGAATTGGTGTAATTCATAAAAATATGCCGATAAAAGATCAGGCTAAACAGGTTGCCACTGTGAAGCGTGCTGAAAATGGTATGATTTATGATCCGGTGACTATCAAAAAGGGTTCCACTGTACGTGATGCGCTTGCTTTGATGGCTGAATATAAGATTGGTGGTATTCCTGTAGTAGATGATAACAGATATCTGGTTGGTATTGTAACCAATCGTGACCTTCGTTTTGAACGTGATATGGATAAACATATCGATGAAGTAATGACAAAAGACAGGCTGATAACTACTAATCAGTCTACTGACTTGGAAGCTGCTGCACAAATCCTGCAAAAATATAAGATAGAAAAGCTACCGGTAGTTGATAAGGATAACAAACTTATTGGATTGGTAACCTACAAAGATATCACCAAGGCAAAAGATAAACCGATGGCTTGTAAAGATTCTAAGGGGCGTTTGCGGGTAGCTGCCGGTGTTGGAGTGACTGCCGATACGATGGAACGTATGCAGGCTTTGGTCGATGCCGGAGTGGATGCTATTGTGATTGATACAGCTCATGGCCATTCTAAATTTGTAATTGAAAAATTGAAGGAAGCAAAGAACCGTTTTCCGAACATTGATATTGTTGTAGGTAATATTGCTACCGGAGAAGCTGCTAAAGCTTTGGTTGAAGCTGGGGCTGATGGTGTAAAGGTTGGTATTGGACCAGGCTCTATTTGCACTACACGCGTAGTGGCCGGTGTGGGTGTACCTCAATTATCTGCTGTCTATGATGTAGCAAAAGCTTTGAAAGGTACAGGTGTTCCTTTGATTGCAGATGGCGGACTTCGTTACTCAGGTGATGTTGTAAAAGCACTTGCAGCTGGAGGGTATTCTGTCATGATCGGTTCTCTGGTTGCCGGTACAGAAGAAAGTCCGGGTGAAACTATTATTTTTAATGGACGTAAATTTAAGTCATATCGTGGCATGGGCTCTTTAGAAGCGATGGAAAACGGATCGAAAGACCGCTATTTTCAGAGTGGAGAAGCAGATGTGAAGAAACTTGTTCCGGAAGGTATTGCTGCACGTGTTCCTTATAAAGGGACACTGTTTGAAGTGATTTATCAGTTGACCGGTGGCTTGCGTGCAGGTATGGGGTATTGTGGTGCGCAGAATATTGAAAAGTTACATGATGCTAAATTTACACGTATTACGAATGCAGGTGTGATGGAGAGCCATCCTCATGATGTAACAATTACAAGCGAGTCGCCTAACTATAGTCGTCCGGAATAATATAATTCTCGATAACGTGGGAGCTGCTAAGTTTACCACGAGTTGATGCGGAGTCTCACAGAGTTATTTTTCTTCTATCGCATAGTAGGAAAAAGAATAATACTCTGTGGGACTCTGTTTTACTCGGTAGGAAGTCCGGCTTTTTATTATCGTTAAATACAATTTTTCCAATCTTTCAGCGTTTAATAAAACGTATGTATATAAACGAAGCTTTGTATGAAAAGAAACTTGGTTTTATTAGTAACCTGTCTATTGGGACTTTCTGCTGTAGCACAGCAAGATCCTGTATTGATGCGGATAAACGGAAAAGATGTAACTCGTTCTGAGTTTGAGTATATCTATAATAAGAATAACTCTCTTAATGAACAAGAGTCAAAAACGCTTGATGAGTATGTTGATCTTTTTGTCAACTTTAAGTTGAAAGTTGCGGCTGCCGAAGCTGCTGGCATTGATACCACCCGGACTTTCCGGGAAGAACTGGAAGGATATCGCAGGCAATTAGCGAAATCTTATTTGACGGATGAAGAAGCCGAAGAAGCTTATGTGCGTCAATTTTATGATGAAATGAAAGCTAAATCCCGGGCTGGCTATGTACAGGTGATGCATATCTTTAAATACCTTCCTCAAACTGTATCAAAATCGTATCTGAATGAAACGGAAGTTCGGATGGATTCAATTTATAAAGTGCTATCTGCTGCGCCGAATACGGATGACTTTGCAACTTATGTAGAAAAGTTCTCAGATGATAAGAAACCGTTTTGGGTGGGGTTTCTTCAGACACCGGAAGAGTTTGAAGATGTTGTTTTCTCTTTGAATAAAGGAGAAATATCCAAGCCTTTTTTCACTCCTCAAGGCATGCATATAACAAAAGTTCTTGATACTAAAGAGTTGCCTTCGTTTGAAGAAATAAAGGGAGAAATAGCCCGTCGGCTTGCTCGTAAATTCGGAGTTGACAAAGGCACGGAGTCAATGGTAGAAAAATTAAAGAAAGAATATAACTACCAGGTGGATGATGAAGGAATGAAAGAATTGTTGTCTAAGGGTGAAACAGACAAAACGCTCTTTACATTGGATAATCATTCGTATACCGGTTTGGATTTTAAAAGTTTTGCAACGTCGTTTCCCAGAGGGCTTAAAACACAAGTGGATGCTTTTGTTTTAAAAACTGTATTGGATTATGAGAATGGACGTTTGGAACAGAAATATCCGGCTTTCCGGTTGTTGATGCAGGAATATAAAGAGGGGATGTTGCTGTTTGAGATTAGTAATCGTGAGGTTTGGGAGCGCGCAGTGGCCGATGAACCCGGACAAATAGCTTATTTTACTTCTCATAAGTCAAATTATAAATGGAAAGAGCCGCGTTATAAAGGCGTTGTAGTGCATTGTGCCGATAAAAAAATGGCCAAGCAGATTAAGAAATTAATTCGGAAACTTCCTGAAGAAGTATGGACAGATACGATAGCAAAAACTTTTAATGATTCTGTAGAAGTTGTTAAAGTGGAGGGAGGCGTGTTTGCTAAAGGTGATAATAAATATGTAGATAAACTGGTATTTAAAACCGGAAGCTTTGATTCTCTGGAGTCTTATCCTTTTACTACTGTTTTTGGTGAAAAACGGAAAGGTCCTGATAGCTATACAGAAGTGCGAGGGCCGCTTGCAGCCGACTATCAGAACTTCCTTGATTCGCTTTGGATAAAGCGTTTACGCGAAGAAAGTAAGGTTGAAATTAACCAAGAGGTTTTAAAAACAGTTAATAACCACTGATATAACCGATTATTGCATTATCTTCGTACCTTGAATATAAGTATAATTTCAGTTGACAATGCGAATAACGGGCCTCTTGCTGGTTTCTCTCTTTTTCTGTATATCATGTACTGAGAAGCATGATCATAGGGGAAAAACACCTCTGGTAGAGGTTAATGGAACTTTTTTATACAAAGAGGACCTTCAATCTGTGCTTCCTGCCGGGTTGACTAAAGACGATAGTTTGCTTTTCGCTGAACATTATATACGCACTTGGGTTGAAGATCTTTTGTTGTATGAAAAGGCTCAGAATAACATTCCCGACAATGAGGAGATAGACCGTCTGGTGGAGAATTATCGTAAAGCATTGATTATGCATACTTATCAGGAGGAGTTAATCGGCCAGAGACTTACCAAAGATATCCCTGAACAGGAAATCGCTGAATATTACGAGAAAAACAAAGAACTTTTTAAACTGGATCGTCCTTTGGTGAAAGGATTGTTTATAAAAGTTCCGTTGACAACACCACAGCTTACCAATGTGCGTAAGTGGTATAAATCCGAAGCACAAGAAGCCGTAGAACATTTAGAGAAGTACAGCTTTCAGAATGCGGTGAAGTATGAATACTTTTATGATAAATGGGTTTCATTGGCAGATATCCTCGATTTGATTCCTTTAAAGACAGATTCACCGGAAGAATATATCAACAAGAATCGGCATGTGGAGTTGAAAGATACCGCTTTTTATTATTTTCTTAACGTCAGTGATTATCGGGCGGTAGGAGAGCAGGAACCCTATGAGTTTGCAATGCCTGAAGCAAAAGATATGCTTGTTAATATAAAACGCGTAGACTTTATGCGCCAGGTAAAAGATGACTTGTATAAGCGGGCCATAGATCGGAAAAAGATTATATATAATTATTAAATACAAAGAATGAAGAAGTTTGTAAACTTTAGATTTGTTGTTTTATTTGCCTTAGTAATGCTTGCTAATGTGGTAGCATACGGACAGGACAACGTGATTGATGAAGTGGTCTGGGTCGTAGGTGATGAGGCTATTTTGAAATCGGAAGTAGAAGAGGCACGTTTGAGCGCCCTGTATGAAGGACGTAAAATAGATGGCGATCCTTATTGCGTAATTCCGGAGGAGTTAGCTGTGCAAAAGTTGTTTTTGCATCAGGCGCGTCTTGATAGTATTGATGTTCCCGAAAGTGAGGTTATCCAACGTGTAGATGCTATGACAAATCACTGGATACAGATGTTGGGCTCAAGGGAGAAAATGGAGGAATATTTCTTCGAACAGCAGAATAAAACTCCGTCACAGATACGTGAAACTTTGCGTGAGAATGCGCGTGAAGGACTTACTGTGCAAAAGATGCAACAAAAACTCGTAGGTGATATCAAAGTGACTCCTTCTGAAGTGCGCCGTTACTTTAAAGATCTGCCACAAGATAGTATTCCTTATGTACCAACTCAGGTGGAGGTGCAGATAGTTACTTTGCAGCCCAAAATTCCTATTACTGAAATAGAAGATGTAAAAAGTAGGTTGCGTGAGTATACGGATCGTGTGAATAAGGGAGAAACTGAATTTTCTACTTTGGCTCGTATGTACTCGGAAGACCGTGGCTCTGCTATGCGGGGCGGTGAAACCGATTTTATGGGTAAAGGTATGATGGACCCGGCTTATGCAGCGGTTGCTTTCGGTTTGCAGGATCCTAAGAAAGTTTCCAAGATTGTAGAGTCTGAATATGGTTATCACATTATTCAGTTGATTGAAAAACGTGGTGACCGTGTGAATACTCGTCATATATTGTTGCGTCCCAAAGTTTCCGAGAAGGAGTTAATAGAGGCTTGTGCACGTTTGGACTCCATTGCTGATGATATTCGTGTCGGGAAGTTCTCTTTTGATGATGCAGCCGCCGCACTTTCTCATGATAAGGATACAAGAAACAATCATGGATTAATGGTGAATACTAATTCCAATGATGCCATGGCTACTTCTAAGTTTGAAATGCAGGAATTGCCACAGGACGTGGCTAAGGTGGTAGATAAATTGAACGTGGGTGAGATTTCGAAGGCATTTACAATGGTTAACGAGAAAGATGGAAAAGAAATTTGTGCTATTGTAAAGTTGAAAACTCGTATCAATGGTCATAAAGCAACGATTACAGAAGATTATCAGAACCTGAAAGAGATTGTTATTGCTAAACGCCGGGAGGAGATGTTACATAAGTGGATTCTGGAAAAACAGAAACATACGTATGTTCGTATCGATGAAAACTGGAAGAATTGCGATTTCAAATATCCAGGTTGGATTAAAGATTAATGAGAACTAACAACTTCTTTTTTAAATGCATCCTCACGGGGATGCTATGCTTGTTTGGTGTATACCTTCTTTGGGCACAGGGGCAGAAACCACAACAGAAGCCTCAGAAGAAAAAAACGAAAGTGGATCTTCTGCATGCTGATGAGGGGAGGGCAGACAAATTGGCCCGTCCGGATGTGCAGGTGCTTATCGGTTCAGTAAAGTTGCGTCATGATAGTATGTATATGTATTGTGACAGTGCGTTGATCTATGAAAATACGAACTCATTTGAAGCATTCAACAATGTGCGTATGGAGCAGGGGGATACATTGTTTATTTATGGTGATTACCTGTATTATGATGGAATATCCCAATTAGCCCAGCTTCGTGAAAACGTAAAGATGATTAATCGGAATACGACTTTGTTGACCGATAGTCTGAATTATGATCGTATTTATGATCTTGGATATTATTTCGAAGGTGGTACATTGATGGATGAAGAAAATGTACTTACTTCTGACTGGGGTGAGTACAGTCCTGCTACGAAGCAGTCTGTTTTCAATCATGATGTCAAGTTAGTAAATCCCCAGTTTATTCTTACCTCAGATACTTTAAAGTATAATACTTTGTCTAAAGTGGCCACTATTCTCGGTCCGTCTGAGATAGTAAATGAAAAGAATCATATTTATTCGGAACGGGGTATTTATAATACATTGACGGAACAGGCTGAGTTACTTGATCGCTCTGTGTTGACCAATGAGGGGAAACGAATGACCGGAGACAGTCTGTTTTATGACCGTAAGTTAGGTTATGGAGAAGCCTTTGACAACGTGATAATGAATGACAGCATTAATAGAAATATGCTGACTGGTGATTATTGTTTCTATAATGAACTGACTGACAGTGCTTTTGCTGCAAAACGTGCAGTCGCTATTGACTATTCACAAGGAGATAGTCTTTTCATGCATGCTGATACTTTGATGATGGTTACATCTTATCTGAATACTGATTCTATGTTTCGTGAGATGCGGGCTTATCATAAAGTTCGTATGTATAGAACTGATGTTCAGGGCGTTTGTGATTCATTGGTTTATAATTCAAAAGACTCTTGTGTGACAATGTACCGTGACCCTATTCTTTGGAATGAAGGACAGCAGTTACTGGGAGAAGAAATTAAAATCTACCTGAATGACAGTACGATTGACTGGGCACATATTATCAACCAGGCATTGACGGTAGAGATGAAAGATTCGTTGCACTATAACCAGGTGTCCGGAAAAGAAATTAAAGCGTATTTTGATGAAGGGGAAATGCGGAAAGTCGATGTTATAGCCAATGTGCTTGTGATTTTCTATCCGCAAGAGGAGGATAGTACTATGATTGGTATGAATACTTCGCAAACCAGTTTGTTAACAATGCATTTGAAAGACCGCAAAATGAAAAGGATGGTCATGAGTCCGAAATCGGATGGAGTGCTTTATCCGATGGATCAGATTCCTTCGGACAAAATGATCCGCATGGTGTCGGATGCTCCGGTGGACTGGGTGCTGGACGGCGAGTTCGGCGGCAGCAGGACTGAGGTGGAGATCGTGAATCTGCAGAAAAAGATCCGGATTCTGCGCAGAAACGACGAGCTGATGTGAGGCCCAAGGGCTTTTTTGGAGGAAAATGGGGCTTGAGGGCAGTTTTCTTCGCCAATTTTCCCGCCTTCTGAACTGTTACGTCGATTTTGATAAGTTTTTCCGTAAATATGTTGAAAAGTATCGATTGATCGTATATAATGATAAGTTGTAGAAGTTTCTCCACAGGAGCTTCTGCGTAGGCAACCTACTTACTTTCAAGCGAAAGGACGTTTATCAGTGGAAAAGGACGATTTTTTAAAAAAGCTGGAAAAGCTGGTTGAACTTGCAAAGGGCAAACACAATACGCTCGATGCCGGGGAGATCAACGACTTCTTTGCCGGAGACAGCCTGTCGCCGGAGCAGATGGACCACATTTACAGTTATCTGGAGAACCGTAATATCGACGTAGTTCCCGAACTGGACGAGAAGATGCTCTCAGAGGAATCCGCGCTCCTGGACGATCTGGATTTGGATCTGGACCTTGATGATGACAGCTTTATGAAGGATACGGAGGAAGAGGAGATCGACCTGGATGCGGTGGATCTGCTCGAGGGTATCGGAACCGAAGATCCCGTCCGTATGTACCTGAAGGAGATCGGCACAGTACCGCTTCTTACGGCAGATGAAGAATTACAGCTGGCCCAGCGCAAAGCCGAGGGCGACGAAGCTGCAAAAGAGCGGTTGATTGAGGCCAATCTGCGTTTGGTGGTCAGTATTGCCAAGCGCTATACCGGCAGGGGAATGAGCTTCCTGGATCTGGTTCAGGAGGGAAATCTGGGACTGATTAAAGGCGTTGAAAAATTCGACTATACAAAGGGTTATAAGCTAAGTACATATGCTACGTGGTGGATTCGCCAGTCCGTGACGCGGGCGCTGGCAGACCAGGCCCGCACCATCCGGGTGCCGGTGCATATGGTGGAGACGATTAACAAGATGTACAAGATGCAGCGCAAGATGAAGCTGGAAA
>OGZT01000821.1_pt1 | contig 23670 bp, 18 predicted proteins | sample 1576891 | NCBI WGS metagenome assembly OGZT01 (sample SAMEA3541521, study PRJEB24748) | human gut metagenome | biome: human gut; feature: human-associated habitat; material: faeces | place: China | collected 2012 | reverse complement strand
TATTATAGTCTTTGTCTATGCTGTAATATCCGGATGAGTGTGTGTTCATAATTTTATACTCCTGGTGTTTAGTGCTTTAAAGTATACTCTTTTTACCAAAAAATAGCAATGATAATGGACGAATTTGTAAAGGTTGTACAATGTTTCGGGATTTTGGCATATTCATGCCAAAACGCCTCGCGGGATAGTAGCGTGTGAACAGTAACTTTTTTACTGCTTTTTTACTTCTTTTAACGCAATAACCACTTGACATTTATATTTCTTTTTACTATATTAATATGTACAGCACACGCAAGGACGTGTCTGTTACAGTAGAGAGTATTCATTACTCTACCCTGATCAGGGCTTGTACTGGTTTCGACAGGGATCTCGAAGATGGAGAAGCTATCCGTAGGCTGATGCGTTAAATCGCAAACTTAAAATTAAACGCTAACGATAATTTCGAATTAGCTGCAGCCTAAATGCTGCATGTCAGCCCTGAAGCACTCACACTTTAGGAATCTGGCACCGACTATGTGAGAAACGATGATGGCAAAGCTTTGAGCCGTCAGGCGTATTATGAAGCTACTGAACCCGTAAGGATGTTAGTTTTCGTACGGCAGAGGGAATGTCAAATAACTGACTATGATAGTAGAAGTACATGGGACAGGTTTTTGGACGCGGGTTCGATTCCCGCCAGGTCCACTTTTCAATGAAAGTGTGAAGACTTCAAAATAACGGCATTGCATCTCGTAAGATGAGATGCAATGCCGTTATTTTTTGAATAATATCCTTACCTCCAAATGGAATGCATAAAACAAAAAAACTCTGAGATTCTTGCAAACATTGACTTCACAAAAATCTCAGAGAAAAAAATAATGCCGCAGACCGGAATCGAACCGTTTTACTTAATCTCAAATACTGATAGAAAGGGGCTTTGAAGACTTCATCACGGTTGCGGTGTTCAAAAAGTGTTCAAACGTTTGTTGCATACAAACTGGAAGTTATCTTTTTCCTAATGGCAATGCTATTAAATTTCCCAATAATGCAATAACAGCATATCCAACTACATAAACCCATGCACTTGAGTTATAAAATATAAATATAGATGGCGCAAACATTATTGCTACAATCAAAATATACCAGAAGTTAAAACCATTCCTAATCCCATAAAAAACAGAGGTTATTAAACATATTAGAGGAATAATTACTAACATAACAATCATTGCACTTCCTGTGTTTTTTATAAACCAAGGAACGATATAAAAATCTATCAGCAACAGTAGGTAGAAAACCATGTTCTTTTTTAATTTATCCATCATATCATCACCCTTTCAAATTCCGATTTGTTTTACCCATTATAACACAAAACTCAACCAAGTTAAAACTCCTATTCTCAATCACCCCTCTCCCTCTGACACCAAGTGCCACAAAAGTGCCCAACTTGCCCACAAACATTCCCAGTGTTTATGCGGGTTTTCAAAATCACAATAATTAATGCATGGAAATAATAAAGAATGAATTTCTTCACAAGACGACCGTTCCCCTCCTAGTCACTAGGCACAAAAAGGAAAAAGGGAATGGCTTTTCAACCATTCCCATCTTAATGAGCCCACCGGGGTTCGAACCCGGGACACCTGGATTAAAAGTCCAGTGCTCTACCAACTGAGCTATGAGCCCTCATTGAATAAATTGTAAGTCTACTTTGGATTACTTTTGGAATCCAGCTGGGCTAGCTGGATTCGAACCAGCGTGATGCAGGGATCAAAACCCTGTGCCTTACCGCTTGGCGATAGCCCAATAATAGCCAGGGTGGGTACAGGGATTCGAACCCTGGGCCTTCAGAGCCACAATCTGACGCGCTAACCAGCTGCGCTATACCCACCATATAAAAAGAAGTGTGCCCGGGGGGATTCGAACCCTCGACCCACGGCTTAGAAGGCCGTTGCTCTATCCAGCTGAGCTACGAACACACGAAGCGGGTGATGGGAATCGAACCCACGTATCTAGCTTGGAAGGCTAGTGTTCTACCATTGAACTACACCCGCATTTCGCTGAAACGGTAATGTTGTTGTTACAGCAGTCGGGGTGACAGGATTCGAACCTGCGGCCTCCTGGTCCCAAACCAGGCGCTCTAGCCAAGCTGAGCCACACCCCGCTGTTTTTCTTTATTTATTTGTGCTTCGTTGTCCGACGCAAGACATATTATATGTTAAGCAACCCCAAATGTCAACACCTTTTTTCAATTTTTTTTGATTTTTTTTTAAAAAGTGATTTTTTATTCCTCGAAAAGTCCCTGAAACCCGCTAAATACAAGGCTTTGCGGGATTTTCACTTTTTTCAAAAAAATCGTTTTTTTGTTCGCAAAAAGGGATTTTTTACTGGTTTTTGAGATTTTTTGTAAAAAAATATTTTTTTCGCACAATAAAAAAATCTTAACTTTTTTTATTTTTTTTCTATTCTTTTACTGTCACGTATCTATAAAAAGAGGTATTGCCATTATCCGATCAACAATACCTCAAAAATATACAGTCAGATGAGTCAGGCGGATATTCGCAGCCTCCGCAAGTAACTTACCTGATTCAGTTAAATAATTTTTCAGAGGTATCTGATCTCGACCTGAGGATCTTTTCCCTCTTCTATCTGCATAACTGCATAGCTTGGCCTGCGGCCTCTCTGACGCGGGTAGGTAAGACTGCCGGGATTAATTACCAGAATCCCATCCTCATTCTCGATCACAGGCATGTGAGTATGACCATACATTGCAATCTTACATCCCTTAGCCTGCGCATTCTCAACAAGTTTATCATAATCCCGGGACACAAAATAATGATGTCCATGTGTAACCAGTATCTTATGTCCCTCCAGAGTAACCTCTTCCTCATAGGGAAGGTCTGTAAAAAAGTCATTATTTCCTGCGACAATCGTACATGGGCACTCTGCCAGTGCCTCAATGAAAATCTCTCTGCCTTCCACATCCCCGCAATGAATCAGATAATCAAAGGGAGCTTCTCTGAGCACTGTCTCTTCCAGATTCTCATCCTGTCCATGAGTATCGCTGACGATCAGTACCTTCATTTCAGTTCATCCTTTATGGCACGTAATGCTTTTCCCCTGTGGCTGATCTTATTTTTCTCTTCGCCGGAAAGCTCTGCAGAAGTACATCCATATTCCGGCAGGTAGAAGATCGGATCATAGCCGAAGCCGTTCTCTCCCTTCTCCTCATAGCCTATACGGCCTTCCATTGTTCCACGCACTGTTTTTACACTTCCATCCGGAAAAGCCGCTGCAACGGCGCATACGAACCTTGCAGTACGCTTCTCGTCCGGAACTCCGTTCAGTCTCTCTATCAGACTTGCATTTTTGATATGATATGAGGTATCTTCTCCCATATAACGGGCAGAATAAATGCCCGGCTCTTTATTCAGATAGTCAATCTCCAGACCGGAATCATCTGCCAGAGTGATCTCCCCTGTCAGTTCACAGATTGTCTTCGCCTTAATCACAGCATTTTCCTCAAAAGTAGAACCATTCTCTACAATATCTGCATGGATTCCCGCTTCTTTCATAGAAACAACCTCTACATCCATATCTGCAAGGATCTCGTGGATTTCTCTCATTTTATCCTGATTTCCGGTAGCAAAAATTATTTTTTTCATAATCCTTTGTATCCTCTTTTTATTTTGATTTTTCGCAATTACTTTTCGCAATTACAGAAGCGCTCAGTTACGGTTTTTCTTCGGCGGACGCGGCCCAAGGAACTGATAATAATAGGTCTTAAGCATACCATTATAGATCTTACGGTTTTTATCTGCTTTTCGCCCAATATCGTTCTCCGCTTTCTCATAAGATGTGATCAGATACATGGACCACTTGTCAAGCCTTTCATAGCTTTCCCCGATTTCACGATAAAGCTGAGTTAAATTCTCTTTTTCTTCCAGTCGTTCCCCATAAGGAGGGTTTGTGATGATAAATCCATATGGTTTGGGATGGCGGAGATCTTTTACCGCTCTCTGCTGGAAATGGATCAGCTTGTCCACACCTGCCATTTTTGCATTAGCTCTGGCAGCCTTCAACGCTTCAGGATCAATGTCAAAGCCCTGGATATCTGTTTCAATATTAAGATTTATCCTGTCCTGTGCTTCTTCATTTGCATCATACCAGCATTTTCTCGGAATCAGATGCTTCCATTCCTCAGCAAGGAAGGAACGGTTCATGCCGGGTGCAATATCTGCAGCCATCATTGCTGCCTCAATAGGAAAGGTACCGCTTCCGCAGAAAGGATCTACCAGAATCCTGTCTTTATTCCATGGTGTAAGCATGATCAGGGCAGATGCCAGTGTTTCTGTGATCGGAGCTTTCACTGTCATTTTACGATATCCTCTTTTATGCAGAGATACTCCTGAGGTATCAATACCGATTGTGGCCACATCTTTCATAAATGCCACGCGGATAGGAAAGCTTGCCCCATCCTCTTCAAACCAGGACACCCCGTATACGCCCTTCAGACGCTCTACAATGGCTTTTTTCATAATGGACTGGATATCTGACGGGCTAAAGAGCTTACTCTTCACAGAATTGGCTTTGGCAACCCAGAATTTTCCATCCTTTGGAATATAATTTTCCCATGGCAGAGCTTTTGTCTTTTCAAAAAGCTCGTCAAAAGTTTCTGCCTTTACTTCTGCTACTTTCAGCAGGATTCTTTCTGTGGAACGCAGAAAGATATTGGCATCTGCGATTCCCTGTGCATCTGCCTCAAATGTTACTTTTCCATCCTCTACTTTGGTAATCTCATAGCCCAGATCAAGGATCTCACGTTTCAGCACAGCTTCCATACCGAAATGACATGGAGCGATCAGTTCAAATTTTTCCATTCTTTATCCTTTCTATATGTAGATGGGACTTTCCTATAATTCTATGCTCTTAACAATATTTCCCTCAAAATCCTTAATTGTAAACACACCGTCCTCAAAGATTGCATATGTAGGCGGGTTTCCTTCTTTTGGAATGGAAACAGAACCCGGGTTGAGAAGTACATATCCTTCTTTCTGCTCTGCTTTCAGTACATGGGTATGTCCATGGATCAGAATATCTCCTTCCTGGATCGGAGGCAGATTATTTTCATTGTAAATATGCCCATGTGTGGCATAAAAGGTTCTTCCATCCAGGTTCAGGATACAGTAGTCTGCCATAACCGGAAACTGCAGGACCATCTGATCGACCTCAGCTTCACAATTCCCACGTACAGCATAAATTTCTTTCTTCATGTCATTAAGCATGGAAATGACCTGTTTGGGAGCATATTCTCTGGGAAGATCATTTCTCGGGCCATGATAGAGCAGATCGCCCAGCAGTACCAGGCGTTCTGCCTTTTCTTCTTTATAGACATCCAGCATTTTTCTGCAGTAGTATGCAGAACCATGGACATCTGATGCAAACATATATTTCATAGTTTTGTGTCTCCTCTTTTATAGTGTGCCGACAAGTTGATTCTTGAAACAATCTTGCAGGATAAATTTTTTTATTTCAAGGCGGAGGAAGGAGGCGTAGCGGTGGCTACGGCGACCGACGACAACGCGGAAATAAGAAATTTAGACGCAAGATTGTTCGAGAAATCAACTTGTTGGCACAATAGGTATGCCGACAGATTGATTTCTGAAATAACCTGAAGATATACCGGTTCGTATTTTTTCTCTTACACCTTATCATGCTTACGGCGAAATTACAAGATTTCTTCCCCGATATGCTCCAAAACCGCCTATAACAGACCTGGTACAGTACCCAAGCTTTGCAAGCTGCCTTGCAAGCAGAAGGCTTGCCCCGCCCCTGTCGCAGTACAGAACCAGTATTTTCCCTTTTGGAAAGGCTGTATATCCGTCTATTTCTCCATATGGCATGTTTACGGCTCCTTTTACATGACTGTGCATATAGGACTCTTTTTCTCTCAGATCTATGATCAACGTGTCCCTTCGGCCCACATAATAATCCAGCATTTTTGCAGAAATCGTTTCCACCGGAAACATGGCAGACTCCTTTTTGTTATATCATATGATATCAGGGACAGATGTGCCACTGCCTGACAAAAAACAGCCGACACATAAATTGGCTCACAGCAGATCAGGAGGGGCATTTCCCCCTCCTGATCCAATCAATATCTGTCTTCTTCTGAGCTGTAAGACTGGGAAGTTTTATTTTTTGCTTTACTTCTACAATCTGTCTCGTTTTTGCTTTTCACACTGTTTTTTGCATTACCAGCATGGTTCATTTCATTGCCATAGCTGTTCTTATCTGAAGTTCCTGTGTAATTTCTGCTGTTTTTACTCTCAGATTCATAGTTTTTTGCCATTATTATTTTCCTCCTGATGAGATTTATCTGCCCGGATCTCCTGATACTCTGCAAAATCCGGTTTTTTTCTTCCACACTTCATCGCTGAAAGTGCTTCACATTGACTATTATCCCAAAAACCGGGGGGAATATTCATCAAAATATGTTGCTTTTTTCACCAAGCTATATTATAATCATAGCTGTAAAAAGAATTTACCCTTCAAAAATTTTTTTTACATAAACCCCTTATTTAATTATTTATACTCCCCTTGAAAGTCCCGGCAGCTCCCCTGCCGGGGCTTTCTCTTTGTATTTATCCGGCTGCGAATCACTTGATAACAATTTCAGAAAAACTGCAAAAAACAGCATCGCCGGTCTCATAATCTGCGATGCTGCTCTGTTTTTTATATTCTTCTTTTCCTATTCATTTTCATATGCGCCGGCAAACAGTTTGTTTCTCAACATTTACCAGATTTCAGACTCTACTGCTGCTCTTTCAATAGAAAGACCTTTCATATAGCTGTCCATAAATGCATTGAATCCAGCCACACCTTCCGGTTTTGGATCCAGTGTGCTGCTTTCCTGATCTGCAAACACTTTATTATCAAGGAAGCTTTCCAGAGTCTCACCTTCTTCTTTATTTACCAGATAAGAAGCAAGAAGTGCGATTCCCCAGGCTCCGCCTTCACCTGCAGTAGCCATTACAGATACCGGTGCATTGACAGCATCTGCCAGAATCTGCTGTCCTACGCCTTTTGTCTTGAATAACCCTCCATGGCCAAGAAGACGGTCTACTTTTACATTTTCTTTCTCAAACAAAAGGTTCAGACCTACCCTCATGGCTCCAAGGCATGTATACAGATTGGTTCTCATAAAGTTTGCAAGATTGAATTTGCTCTCAGGAGAACGTACAAATAACGGACGTCCTTCTTCAAAGCCTGTCATATGCTCGCCTGAGAAGTAGCAGTAAGACAGAAGTCCGCCACAGTCCGGATCACCTTCAAGTGCTTTATTATAAAGAGTTCCGAACAGTTTATTCATATCCACTTCCATACCCATAGCCTCTGCAAACTCTTTAAATACATTTACCCAGGCATTCAGGTCAGAGGTACAGTTGTTGGAATGAGCCATAGCTACCAGATGTCCGGATGGAGTAGTAACCATGTCGATTTCTTTATACGGTCTGGAGAGTTCTTTTTCCAGAACGATCATGGCAAATACAGAAGTTCCTGCGGAAACGTTACCTGTGCGAACTGCAACACTGTTTGTGGCAACCATACCTGTTCCTGCATCACCTTCCGGAGGACACATCGGGATTCCTGCTTTCAGTTTACCTGTTACATCCAGAAGTTTCGCACCTTCTTCTGTAAGAACGCCGGCATCTTCCCCTGCAACAAGAGCCTTCGGCATAATGTCACGAAGTTTCCATGAGAATCCGTAAGGTGCTACCAGTTCATCGAATTTATCAACCATTTCCTGATTATAATCTGCTTTTGTTGTGTCGATTGGGAACATACCCGCCGCATCACCGATTCCAAGAACTCTCTTACCTGTCAGTTTCCAGTGTACATAAGCCTCCAGAGTTGTGATATAGTCAATATCTTTTACATGTTCTTCACCGTTAAGGATTGCCTGATACAGATGAGCAATGCTCCATCTCTGCGGAATGTTGTAGTTGAACAGTTCCATCAGTTTCTCGCTGGCTTCTCCTGTAATGTTGTTTCTCCATGTACGGAATGGTACGAGAAGTTTTCCATCTTTGTTAAACGGCATATAACCATGCATCATGGCACTGACACCAAATGCACCTACGGATTCCAGTTCTACGTCGTATTTTGCCTTCACATCCTTTGCCATATCCTGATAGCAGTCCTGGATACCTGTCCAGATATCATTCAGACTGTATGTCCAGACACCGTTTTCATAACGGTTCTCCCATTCATGTGCACCGGATGCGATCGGCTGATTTTTGTCATCTACAAGTACTGCTTTGATTCTGGTAGAACCAAACTCAATACCAAGTGCTGTTTTGTTTGCAATTATCGCTGCTTTTGCTTCTGCTGCTCCCATTTTTATGTACCTCCCTGATTTTTTGATGTACTTTTTTTACATATTTTTAGGGCTGCCATCTCAGGTAATCCAATGAATCCTCTGACATATATGCACAATCCATTGTTCCTGTCTGATATGGCAGCCTTTTATGTTACTGTTCACAGTAACCCTTTTATATCACCTATGGTAATAATTATTTTCTGAATGCAAGTTCATTCCATCTCAGTTCATTCTTAAAATCACGAATATTTGTATCTTTATCAATATAAACAGCTTCAATACCCATAGCAGCTGCCCAGTCACCCATCTGCTCTGCTGTCAGGTCGTAAGAGAATGCTGTATGATGAGCTCCGCCTGCAAGGATCCATGCTTCGGCACCTGTCTTAAGATTTGGCTGTGGTGTCCAGAATGCACTTCCTACAGGAAGCTTCGGCATCGGTTTCTCAACCTTCTTGCATTCTACATCGTTGATGATCAGACGGAAACGATCTCCAAGATCGATCAGGGATGTTGCGATAGCCGGGCCTGTCTTGCTTGTGAATACAAGTCTTGCAGGATCTTCTCTGTCACCCATGGAAAGCGGGCATACTTTAATGCCGATCTTACCATCTGCAACAGACGGGCATACTTCAAGCATATGAGACTGAAGGATTCCTTCTTTTCCAGGTACAAAATTATATGTATAGTCTTCCATCATGGAAGTTCCTTTTGCATCTTTTACACCAGCTGTCATGATCTTCATCAGACGGACCATTGCAGCTGTCTTCCAGTCACCTTCTGCACCGAATCCATAACCTTTTTCCATAAGTCTCTGGATTGCAAGTCCAGGAAGCTGTTTAAGAGCACCCAGATCTCCAAAGTGTGTAACGATTGCCTGATAGTTTTTCTCTTCCAGGAATTTCTCAAATCCGATTTCAATCTGAGCCTGAACTGCTACATGACGTTTAAATTCTTCCGGATCTCTTCCCTCAAGAAGGATATCATATTTGCTGTAGTATTCATCTACTAATGCATCAACATCACCCTTAGCTACATCTTTTACATAGTCAGCGATCTCATTTACAGGATAAGCATCTACTTCCCATCCGAATTTGATCTGTGCTTCTACTTTATCACCTTCTGTAACAGCTACGTTTCTCATGTTATCTGCTACACGGCATACGCGGATATGGCTACTCTCCATGATACCAACTGCTGTACGCATCCAGGAAGCAAGTCTTTCCTGAACATCTTTATCTGCCCAGTGTCCGACAATAACTTTTCTTTCGATTCCCATTCTTGTGACAATGTGACCATATTCTCGACCGCCATGAGCAGACTGGTTTTCATTCATAAAGTCCATATCAATGGTATCATAAGGAATTTCCTCATTAAACTGTGTATGAAGATGGCAAAGCGGTTTTCTGTATTCTTTCAGACCAAGGATCCATGATTTTGCCGGTGAGAAAGTATGCATCCATGTGATAACACCTGCACAGTCCTCATCTGCATTTGCCTCATTAAATGTTTTACGGATCAGTTCGTTTGTGATCAGTGTTGGTTTCCATACTAATTCAAATGGAAGAACACCGCTCTTGTTTAATTCCTCAACAATGATTCTGGAATGCTCAGCAACTTTTCTTAAGCACTCATCTCCGTAAAGATCCTGTGAACCTGTACAAAACCAAAACTTATAGTTTCTTCCTGTTTTCATGATAAAATTCCTCCTGGATTTATTTTTATTTTTTATTTATTTCATTTGTTTACAATATTTTTCTGCATGATCCCCGTATGATCAGTTCCGGATAAATCAGTCTTTCAACCTTACTTTCTTCTTCAGGAACTCCGTTGATCTTCTCAAGTATAAGCTCTGCTGCCATTTCTCCCAACCTTTCCTGCGGATGAGCTATCGTTGTGATTCCGCTTCCTCGCTGAGCATACAGTGAATTGTCATAACCGGTAATGGAAATATCATCCGGTATCCTGACTCCCATTTTCTCCAGTTCTTCCATAACCTGAACAGCAATCTGATCATTGTAACAGACGATTCCATCCGGAAGCTGTCCGCTCTGTACCATTTCTTTTGCCATCAGTGCAGGTTTTACTTTCCTGTCCTCTGTATGAAACCAGACAACATCATCAGGATCATAGGCAATCCCTGACTCCTGTAAGGCCTTCACATATCCCTTGTGGCGCTCCAGTCCCTGCATATCGTCTGCCTTAAAGAAACCCTTGATCTTTTTATGTCCCAGTTCCAGCAGATATTTTGTTACAAGATAGCCTCCCTGTGCATCATCCATAAGAATATGAGGTTTATCCCTCATTTCTGAATAGATTCCCTGAATAAACACATACGGAATTTCAAATTTATCCAGATTCTGATAAAGATTTCTGTGTTTACAGATCATCTCACTTTTGCTTGGTTCAATGATCAGTCCATCAATATCTTTCTTCAGAAGTTCCTCCAGACATCTGGCCTCTTTCTGTCTGCTGTTTGCTGTGTTTTTCAGGATAATACTGTAACCGCTTTCTGAAAGGACATTATCCATTCCCTGTATCAGTCTCGGAAAAATATAATCAGAAATATATGTGGTCACTACCGCAATATTCTTTGAATTCTTTATATGGCGCATATTCTCAGAGCAATAAGTACCTCTTCCGTGAAATGCCTCTACATATCCGTCCTGCTCCAGGATTCCCAATGCTTTACGAACTGTATGTCTACTCAGGGAATATTTCTGTGAAAGCTCGTTTTCTGAAGGAAGCTTCTCTCCCGGTCGGATAGCTCCTGACATAATATCACTTCTGAGCTGTTCCATCAGTGAGAAATATTTCGGCTTTCCATTATCTGTCATGTCTTCTTCCCTCCTGTATTTAGGATACAACTTGTACGCACGTACGAACAAGTTGTTTTTTATGCATAAATTATACAAAATATCGAGGGATTTTTCATTAGTTTTTTCCAAAACACCTCGAGGGATAGTGATATGTGAACAGTAACAGTTCATCCTTTACGAAAGTTACCAATATCCGATTGATTTCAACATCACTTCGGCTCAGCTTTTTCTATACCATAACATTCATGGCAAATCCCATGTACCGCCATACGTATTTCTTTATCCAGACGTGAATTACAGGTGATCAGAGTCACCATTCTCTCCCTTTCATCAGGCTCTACTCCTGTGTCATACATGGAATTATTTTTCAATATAGATAATTGTCTCCTGTATGCAGGACTGGATAACTTGTATCCATATTCAAATGCCGGGCTTTGGGAAGATGCCTGTTCCACAGAAAAAATTTTGTACAGAAACTTTCTTTTTGGTGTTATGATCTCAATTTCAGGACATTTTTTCAGAAATTCAGGCTGTTCATAACGGTTCAGATTTGCGAACATCATATTACCTTCTATATTGTGCCCGTAAAGAATACTGTGGGATTCTGTAAAGTTCTTTTTTATGTCATGTTCCAGAAAAATACAGCCAAACAGATCTTCCTCTCCCCTGAAATTATGTTTCAGGTAATATTCATCATCTGCCGCCTGAACTACAGGATAAGAAATATCGGCTCCCGGAACAGTAATCCAGGCAACTGTCTGAGAGTTGATTTTTCTTAAATTTTCCCAGGAAATCCCGAAGGATTCCCTGTTTTCATCTGCATGGTTTTTGTTTTTTGATTTAGAAGATCTTCTCTGTTTTTTCCTGCGTTTTTTTTCACTGTTTTCTGTACTGCTGTCTTCATCAGTTTTTTTGCCATCTGCCAATAATCCGGCACCTTCTCTGTTCTTCACCCCTGCCATCCGGGAAAGCTCTGCATATTCCTGCCTTGCTGCAAGATTCTGTTCATAACTTTTTATATAGAAGCCGGCACAATATATAAGAAGCCCAATTGCTGCTATGATCATACTTACTGCAAATGTTCTGAGTTTTTTCATTTCCGCGGCATACCCTTTATATTTCTTTTCCCGGAAACAGTTCTTCTGTAGATCACCACACCTCCTGTCAGCAGTCCCATTCCGATAAGTCCAAGAACAGCCATCATTTTAAACGGTCTGACATCTCCTGTTTTAGAACTTCCTGCCATGGAACCACCCTGATAGCTTCCGTATCCACCGGAATATCCACCCGAATTTGCGTAACTGCTGCCTCCGCTTCCGGAAGTCGTGCCTCCATTATTTCCACCATTGTAAGATGCTAACGGTGCTTTCGTCGGTACAGGAGTCATTTTCGGGCAGGTTCCCGGTACAGATGGTGTTGGTGTGGCTTTTGGCTGCTCTGTCGGTTTCGGTACTTCTGTAGGTTTTGGTGTCTCTGTCGGCTTTGGTGTTTCTGTTGGTTTCGGTGTTGCAGACGGTGTTGGTGTGGCAGTCGGTTCTGCTTTTGCTTTCACATATGCCTCCTGCTGTGCAGTAATTTCCGGTGAAATATCACCTCTTGCTTTCGCTGTGTTTACAATTTTTTCAGGCTCTGTGCTTTCTGTTTTAAATACCATTTCATAGCAGACTTCAATTTTATCCATATCTGACAACGATGCTCCTGTCTGAATTACAAATCCTGTATCATCTGCCTCTATTTTGGCATCTTTCAGTTCTATACCGTTTTTCTTCACAAAAATGCTGTCTTTTACAATGGAAGCCCCTTGAGTTTCCAGTTTATCTTCGATAACAATATTCTGATCTGTGACATCCTCACGCAGTTGTCTTACTGTCAGTTTATAGTATCCTTTCTCACCGGACGCATACTCTTTCTTATCTGATTCCTTCACAATTTCCAGAATCGGACTGTGTACCTCTGTCTCTGCTTCCCCGGTTGCAGGTATCTTTTCACTGCTGTCTGCAACTGCAGTATTGTGCACTTTCTGTCCTGCCAGGGCTGCATCAATCACCGCTGCCTGATATTCCACGATCATACTTTTCTGTTCCTGACAGTCCAGAGGATTATACATTACCTGCTCAAAAAGACCGCCTTTATCATTATCGCAGATACTATATCTGCTATCCCTGACCAGTGTCCTGCCTGTTGACATCAGGAAAGTATTATCATCATTGATCTGTACATCAGCATCTGCCACATTTCCTTTCTCATCCATCAGAATCACCGAATCCTTCAGAAGACGTACTCCCTGAGTATCGATCACATCCTGCAAAGTAACATTACGCGCCACACATCCGGTCTGCTCCTGTATCAGGACAATGCGGTATGTAATAATATCACCATATTTGTAAAATGGTTTGTCCGTCGTCTTCTCTACTTTAAGAACAGGCGAGTTCACCCAGATTTTTGAGGAGTCCTTTACTTTCTGTGCATTATCTGCATACGTCTGTGCTGTATTTACAATCTCCATCCCATTTACGCTTTCCTGCGCAGTACAGCGGAAATTAACAGTCACAGGTGTCTGATACGGAAGATCTGAAATCGTCACGATCCATCCGGTTCCCTGACGTGTAACCTGACAGCTGACCGGTTTTTCCACTGTTTCTTTATAATTTTCCGGATTCAGCTGATTTCCTGCATCATCAGTTCCTGCCACCGGATTCTGAATAACAGCCGGAACACCGCTTACAGTAACAGCATCTTCAGCTCCGTCCAGAGCCAGCCCTTCAGGAAGGGAAAGATCACTGATCACAAGATTTCTTGCGATAGATCCCTTCTGAAGATTATTAACCGTAACCTGATAATTCACCTGTTCCCCTACCCGAAATTCATTTTCCGCACGTCCGTCCCCGGCTGCCAGATATGGATTCTGAAAACTTTTCTCAATAGAAAGAACTGCTGTATTTACATACACTTCTGCGTCATCCTGCGAAACAGGGGCATTCTGCGCCTGCACATTGGCAACATTAATGCTTTCCATTCCATTTGCCGCTTCCGTAACTGTGCAAAGGAAAGAAATCATAACCGGAGTATTTGCCGGAAGATCTGAAATGTTCAGTCTCCATCCGCTTCCTTCCTGAAAAAATTCATAATTCACCGGTTTCTCTGATGTCTCATTATAAAATTCCGGATTGAGCTGATTCAAAACATCTTTGGTCCCTGCTGTCAGCTGCGTAATACTCTGTGGGATTCCGCTTACCGATACATCCTCTGCCGATGAAAGCGCAAGTCCTGCCGGCATACCGGTATCCCAGACAGTTACGTTCCGGGCCACTGTACCTGCTTTTTTATTCTCCACCACCACATTGTACTGTACCTGTTCTCCGACCTGCCATTCATAATGATCTGCAGATTTCTCAATCCAGAATTCTCCTGAATTTACATATACTTCTGCATCATCAGATCTCTCATCTGTATTAGCAGCTTTTACAGTTGCTGCATTTACGCTTTCGTGTCCATTTGCCTCTTCCTGTGCGATACAATGGAAAATAATCGTTACAGGCTGACTGTATGGCACATAAGAACAATAAAAGGAAAATCCGTTCTCATCTGCATTCAACTGAGAATCCACAGGTCTCGCTTCATATGCCTGTCCTGTTTTCTTATCCGGTACGGGATAGTTTACCTGTTGCTGAACTCCCAGTACTTCCATGCTCTGTGCACCACCTGCCAGAACCAGTCCCTGCGGCAAACCAATATCAGTAATAGTTACATCTTTTGCGATTGTTCCTGCCGTTACATTATTCACCACGATCCGGTAAGCTACCTGCTCTCCTGCCTGCCATTCATATTTGTCTGCTGTTTTATCAATTTCAAGCTGTGGACTGTTCGGCCATACTTCTGCCATATCCTTTCTAGATTCCTGTTCTCCTGTCTCAGGATTGATCAGATTATCCGCTGTTGCAGTCACAATATTTTCCCATTCCTGTCCATTGGAATCCGCAGATGCCTGGCATTTAAAACGGATTGTGATCGTCTCCCCATACTTCAGGGACGGACACTCTGCTTTCCATCCATTTTCTTCCTGTCCGGTAAGCGTACAGTTTTCACCTCCCTGACTTGTCTCTACAGTATACTGCCCTTCCAGAAGCTGCAGACATGATGGAATCTCGTCTGTAATAACAACATTTACTGCTTTTACATCCTGTTTTGTCTGAGAAACCAGAACCTCATAATCTATGATATCTCCCGTTTTCCATTCATACTGAGAAGTATTTTTCTTTACTTCCAGTTCCGGTGGAATCACACCCTTTACCCACACTGTTTCCGTATCCATTGTATCGCCGCTTCCGTTTGTACGTTCATAACTCATGGATGCGTGATTCGGTACAAGAATACTGTATCCATCCTCTGCAAGGTATTTTGAAATGTTGATTTCCGATTCCGGTCTCTGGCGTACTTTTAAAGTAAATGTGTAAGTCTGATTGTCTGTAAATGCTTCATCCTGAAGACTCTCTGCTTTGGCACTGCAGGTCACTTTCTGTCCTTCAACAGCAACATCAAACCAGTCTGTCACTGTCTGTCCTGCATCATTCACGATACTGACTTTTGATGCATCCTCTATAGTAAGACAATCCTCAAGTATATCCTGTACCACAAAGGATTTCAGTCTGTTGGGTGTCACCTCTGCCCGGATCATATACTGAAATTCCTGTCCCTGACGAATGCCAAAAGGTTTTTCTTTTGATGCGGCAGCTGCCTGTTCCCATGTACAGTTTGCCTCTCCCACACGTTTCTCAGGTGCTTTTTTCATTTCAACATCACCGAAACAATAGGAGGTAAAATCAAAATATGCATATGCTTTGCAGTATTTCTGTCCTTTAAAGTTCGGACAATAACTGTTGCCTGATGGATCCAGATATTTATTTCTTGTAATCTCTGCCCATCTTTCCTGAGAACCGGCCTTTGCAATGGCATCTTCACGACTTTTATCCCATTTATCCAACCTGAACTGATGACAAAACTCTACCGTAAAATTATCTGTATTATAAAAAAGATTCAGCCATCCTCTCGGATCATCCGGCTCAACAGAACCAAGGGGTGAGCTTACAGAATTTCCATCTACCGTCAGATAATCATTGTTTTTCAGAACATATGCATTATCCAGACTGCTGTCTGACGGAATACGGACTCCCTGTCCCGCATCAATATCACGTATGGTTCCATGGCCACTGACCGGCAGTGTTTCTTCTGTTCCATGCTTCAGAAACTGAAACTTAACCTTTGCATATCCTACAGAATAAATAAATACACCGATACTGTTTTTGGAAAATCCAACCATCGGATAAGCTTCATTATCTTTCCACGCAAACGTAGCTCCGCCTTTATTCTGAACAATTGATTCTGCAGTGCGCAGATCATAACGGGGTTCTGCATTCTCTACTCCCACAAGGATGAGTCTGACATCAACAATATTTCCATTTCCATCTTTTCCTACATTGTTATAACGCATCCCTGCGCTTCCGGCTTTATAGTCCGCTCCTACACGAACGCACTCTGTGTCACGTTCGCTTTTTCCATTGTCTGAAAAAGCTTCCCTGTCCAGATTATCACACCCAAAAGATTCATATGTGGTAATTCCGGGCTGAAACTTCATGTTAAAGCGATAACCATAATCTACAACCTTATCACTGTCCCATGTTTCTACAGTTAACGGTGCCGCCTGAGTTACGCAGACAGGCACAAGCCCCAGAATTGCCTGCAGAATAAAAAGCATTGCAAGCAGCAAAGCTCCAAGGCGTTCTTTCAGTTTGAAATTGTGTTTCATTTTCCGTCTCCTTTCCGAACAAAAAATATAAAAATGAATGTGGGATTTTTCCCTGCACAAGGCAGGATTAAAGAATAGAAATAAGTGGAAATTGTATGATTATAAATATTCAAGGGGAATTAATATCGTGAAACAAGAACGCTTACACTTAAGATTTTTTAGATTTTTAAAATTTTTAAGATTTTGCGCAGGGTTTCTTTTCTGAAACCCTGCATAGATTTTCATTGATTATTTCTTTTCTTCAGCCATGAAAGAAAATAAAGAATAATTGCAAGAATAATAAAAAACGGAATCGCAACTCCGATTATCAGTATCAGTAAAATAATTATAACAGCCGCTGCTACAATAACAACAGCCCTGCCATGCCAGGTAGAAAGATCAATTACTTTTTTCCATCGTTTCTCCTGCTGATGAGGAAACTCTGTCTCATTGCCATAACTGCTTCCGTAAGAAGAATACTCTCCGTAATCTTCCTGTGTACTTCCATCATCTGTATCAATCAGAGTCTTTGCTATCAGATGTGGGTCTCCCAGTTCCTGCAGTACTTCCTGCTCTGAACGTCCGCCACGTACCTGAGACTGTATATAATCTTCATAATACCTGATATGTGCCGCTGCTTTGCCCTCCTGCATCTGACCGGCAAGCTGGCTTCTCAGGATTTCCAAAAATTCTTTTCTGTTCATCTTTTACACTCCATTTTGCCAGAAATACATGTCAAAACTTTCCTGCTCCGTTATCAGTAACGTTCGTACTCTTATTTTACCATATATACTACAGGTAGCAACTAATATAATCATAAACTTTTTATGAAATTCTTATAAACTCAGTTACTGTTCACTCCGTTCTCAGTAACTGAGCCAAAATTCATTCCAGATTGCCTGCGGCAATGGAAGTTTGGCTCGTATGTCATTTCCCGACAATTTTTGCATACATCTCCGGTCTGCGGTCTCTGAAAAGTCCCCAGTTCAGTCTGTCTGCCTTTAATGCATCCAAATCAAAAGTGCTTACAAGCACCCCCTCTTCCCCTCCGGGCAGTTCTGCGCAGAGAGCACCTGTGTTATCTGTAATAAAAGAGGAACCGTAAAAATTAAGAGCAGATTTCTGCATTCCGTTTTCCGGACATGGCTCTACTGTTTCCTCACCGATTCTGTTGGCAGCGATCACAGGGATCAGGTTGGAGGCAGCGCTCTCCCAAGACTTTTGTAAGGGTCGACGGAGGGCGGGGTATCGAGAGAAGATTCACCTTTGACGCGCGTCCCCCGGAGCGGCGCCGAAAGGGAAACGGTTTTGATGCGAAGGGGCTCCTGAGGAGCCGCCTCCCCACCAGTCAACGTTTTGCGGGTGGGGGTCCGGGGGAGGGAGCGTGCGGGTGTCCCCCGCTTTTGAAAAAAGCTCCCTCCCCCGGTGCCTCTTCACCAACCACCAAAAAATGCACGAAGCATCCATCGTCGCAGGCATGATGAACATCCTCGAAGACGAGGCCAAACGCCACAACGTGGGCAGGATCACGCGGGTGCGGCTTTCGGTGGGGCTGTTCACGGCGGTGGAGCCCAAAACGCTGGAAGCGTGCTTCGAGCTGTACGCGGAAGGCACGGTGGCGGAAGGGGCCGAACTGGACATCACGGCCGTCCCCGCCGAAGGGCGCTGCCTTGAGTGCGGGCACGAATTTCCCATGGCCTCGCCGCGCTGCCGCTGCCCGGAATGCGGAAGCCTGCGGCTGGAAGGCAAAGGCGGCCGGGACTTCCTCATCACCGGCATCGACGCCTGCTGACAACCAAGACTGACTGCGAAAGTTCGCAAGGAATATGCCATGAGCCGTTACATGATCGAATCGGTCCCGGAAAAGTGCAAGGCGTGCCGCCGCTGCGAAATCGCCTGCATTGCCGCCCACCACGGCCTGACCTTTAAAGAGGCCCTGAAAAAGCGCGACGAACTCGTCGCCCGCGTCCATGTCGTCAAGAGTGGCTCGGTGAAGTCGCCCATCTCCTGCCGCCAGTGCGAAAACGCCCCCTGCGCCCGCATCTGCCCCACCGGGGCGCTCCAGCAGGACGACGGCATCGTGACCATGAACGCCCAGATCTGTTCGGGCTGCCAGCTCTGCATCATGGCCTGTCCCTACGGCGCGATCTCGCTGGAATCCATCGGCCTGCCCTCCGCCACGTCGGAAACGATGGCCCAAAAGAGTATGCGCTCCGTGGCCGTGCGCTGCGACCTGTGCAAGGACTGGATGAAGCGCGAGGGCAAATCCGTGCCCGCCTGCGTCGAAGCCTGCCCCGTCCACGCCCGAAGCGTGGTGCAGATAGGCTGATCCCAGCGCAATCATTGATGGTGTAAGCGTGCCGGGGCGGGGCTCCGGCACGCTTTTATTCACCGGGCATTTATGGTACAGGGCACGGATTATGAGCGAATCCATCGGCATTATTGCAGGAAGCGGACAATTCCCGCGCCTCGTGGCGGAAGACGCCAAGGCGGCGGGTTATGGCGTTGTGGTCTGCGCCTTCCACGGCTTCACCGATCCCGGCCTTGAAGCGCTGGCCGACGCGTACACGACCGTCTATCTGGGCCAGTTCGACAAGGTGATCGACTACTTCCGCAAGCACGGCGTCCGAAAGCTGTGCATGGCCGGAGCGATCAACAAGCCGCGCGCGCTGGACTTGCGCCCGGACTTCCGGGCGGCGCGCATCCTCTTCTCGCTCAGGGGCAAAGGCGACGACGCGCTGCTCCGGGCCATCATGGCGGATCTGGAAAAGGAGGGCTTCACGCTCATCCAGGCGGCGGAACTCTCCACCTCCCTGCTCTGTCCCGAAGGCGTCCTGACCCGGCGCGGCCCCTCAGCCGAGGAGATTGCGGAAATCGACTACGGCTGGCCCATCGCCGAAGCGCTCGGCCGGTTTGACATCGGCCAATGCATCGTGGTCAAACAGGGCATGGTGGTGGCCGTGGAATGCCTCGAAGGCACGGACGCCGCCCTGCGGCGCGGCGGTGAACTGCGCGGCGAAGGTTGCGTGGCGATCAAACGCTTCAAGCCCAAACAGGACGAACGCGTGGATCTGCCGTCTATCGGGCTGCAGACCGTCCGCCTCCTCATCGAACAACACTACCGCTGTCTCGCCGTGGACGCGGGCAAAACGCTCTTTTTCGACAGGGCCGAAGCGCTGGCCCTTGCCGACAAACATAACTTCTGCATCGTCGCGCTGACCGAAGACTCGTTCGGGAAGCTGCGCCTTCAGGCGAAAGCCGACTAGACACACGAAACCCGAGAGGAAACCAAGTATGGGCAAGGCCGACCGTTATCAGAAACTGTACCCCGTCACATGGGATCAACTCCACCGCGACGCTAAAGCGCTGGCATGGCGCCTTCTGGAACAGGGACCGTTCAAGGGCATCATCGGGGTCGCGCGCGGCGGGCTTGTCCCGGCCGCCATCGTAGCCCGTGAGCTCAACATCCGTCTGGTCGACACCCTGTGCATCTGTACCTATCAGGGCCGCGAGCAGACCGGAGGCGAAGAAGTCCTCAAGGCCGTCGAAGGCGATGGCGACGGCTGGCTCGTCGTCGACGATCTCGTGGACACCGGCAACACCGCCACCATCATCCGCAACATGCTCCCCAAGGCCCATTTCGCCACCCTGTACTCCAAGCCCGCCGGAAAGCCCCTCGTGAACACCTTCATCACCGAAGTCAGCCAAGATACGTGGATTCTTTTCCCGTGGGACTCCGAAGTGCAGTATACCGCCCCGCTGGTGGAACAGAACTAGGCGTTAAGACGGGAAGCCCCCGGCAGACGGCATTATAAAAAAAGAAAACCGGGACAGCCTCGCGCAACAGGCTGCCCCGGTTTTCCGCATAGGAGAGAAGGAAGGATTGCCGTCGGCTTCGCTGCTGTCGGACACCGAAAGCCTTCAGGAAATGTCTCCGGATCGGCAGCCCGTGACTGCCGCCAATCCGGGGCTCCGCCCTTCCCGCCGGGTGGCCGGAAGGGCGAAGCGGTTTGGGAGGGAAGGATGCCAAAAGGCAATCCGTGCGGAGGAGCTTCAGCCGCGCGGCGCGAAACGCATCCTTGGTTTCCCCTCCCGGTTCAGCAAAGCCTGTTCTTAGAAAGCATACCGCATGTTGACGGAGGCCTTGTAGGCGTTGCGGTTGGTGTTGTCGAGGACGTTGCCCCAAACGCCGTCGTTGAGGCTCAGGTGGATGTACCCGAGTTCCACGGCGAGGGTCAGATCCTTGTAGATCTGGTAGTCGGTGTCGAAGGTGGCTTCCCACGCGCCGTCCTTGGTGGTCAGGTAGGTGGAGCCCACCATGCTGCCGGTGGCATCAGGATAGCTGGCATGGAAGGTGGTCATACCGGCGTTCGCGGGCATGTTCTTGTTGTTGGTACCCCGATAGTAGCCGACCTGAATGGCGTGAGTCAGGTTTTCCATGAAGGAGATGTCCTTCATGCGGAGCGCGACGCCCCACGTGCCCACGGGGCTGGTGCCGAGGATGGTATCGCTGGAAATGCCGTAACCGCCGTCAAAGCCGAAGGAAGAACCGGACCAGCCGGCGTCCACGGTGGGCATACGTTCGGAGCCGTCATACGGATTGGAGTTGTCACCGGAGCCGTACCACAGGAGCAGGCCGGGAACGCCGAAATCAAGCTTGTATTCCGCGATGGCGGAAGCCAGCCAGCCGCTGCGCTTCAGGTCGATGGTCTTGCTGGTCGCGCCGTCGTATCCGCTGAGCGAACGGACCGTTCCCATATCCACGGAGCCGTAGTTGAAGTCACCGGCGAGGCGGAAGGGGCTGAACGTGGTCATTTCACCCGTGATGCCAACCCACCATGCGTTGCCTTCGCTGCGGTTGCCTTCAAGCGTGGTCAGATCGCTGCCGCTGGGGAGCACGGGGAGCATCCCGGCGCGCATGTCATCGATATCTCCCTTGGCGTCGCCGCCAAGGCTGCGGCTGCCCACGAAACCATACATGCCCCAAGGCGTGATCTTCACACCGTCAAAGGTCAACGGCAAGGTCAGGCCAACGAAATCCATGGCGTTGTTCTGATCGTCATGCCACTTGCCATAACCATTGGTGTTGTCGTTTTCAGCGCGCAGCCAGAAGAGGTTCGCGCCGACGTTTTCAGTGAAGTTGCCGCCGATGGTGATGCCCGCGCCGTCGCCGTCGAGCACGGCGGAGCCGGCCACGAAGCCCGGCATCACGAAGGGCTGCAAGCCCATGCGGACCAGCACGTCGGTTTCGGGGATGGCCCAGTCGATGTAGGAGTAGCGCACTTCAACGGTCCTGCCGTCCGTGCCGAGGGACGCGCCGTCCTTGGCATGGCCCCAATGCGTGTCGCCGATTTCAAAATAGACGACGCCCTTCAGGCTTTCAGATGCGATCACGTCGATCTGGGTACGCAGACGCTGCGCCGCGCCGAAGCGGTCGCTGCTGTTGTGCTTGTCGAACGAATCGTTCGTATACTCAAAACTGAAGTCCCACATGCCCTTAGCCTTGATGTCGGCTGCATTGGCGGCGGAGAATGCGGAGCAGACAAGGCCGGCCGCAAGCAGAAGCGTGGTGAGTCTCTTCATGACGAAAATCTCCTTTCTTCATGGTGAAGGTTGGGGTATTTCCGACCTCTTCCTCTCAGAGCCGGAAACACCAAAAGCTTCAGGATCCGAGGTGAAGCTTTCAAGCGCATTTTCTCTCACCGAAATAAATATTCAATTATTTGTACGATCTTTATAACAAGCCTCTAACGAAGGTTCTCTCGGCCCGCTTGCAAAAAGAAAAAAGAGGGGCTCCGCGACACGGCCCCTTCCCGCTTTTCCTCCCCCCCAAGGCAAAATCGAAAGGCCCTTTCCACCGGGATCAGCCCCATCTCATATTAGACGTATCCCTTGCCTATATCTCACGGTTCCTCCGGCGGATGCAGAAGCGCATCCCTAAGCCCGCCTCCCCGCACGATGCCGGAACAGGGCCAGCCCGAGGAACAGGTTCAAAAGCAGGCTCACACCAAGTACCGCCCGGAACAGGACCGGCAGGGCCCACAGCGATTCGCTGAATCCGGACGGGGCGACCTCGCGTTCCACCGTACCTTCATCGGAAAACGTGATTGTCATGGGATGGGAAACCTTATGCCCCATATTGTCCGCAACCACGATGGTCCATGTGCCGGGCTTGTCCGGAAGGAACGCGAATCTTCCCTGAGCGTCCGTACGCCCGTTCTGAAATTCCACATCCGCGCTGTCCGGGCCGTACAGCTTCGCTTCGGCATATGCCGCCACGTCGCCCGTGGAATACGAGAACTCCACCACACGGGCATCTCCGGATGCCAGCTCTTTCGCCAGCAGCGCGTGAGCCTGCGCGTCCGCGGAAAACCAGCCCAGAACCAACAGGGCGGCCAACACTACACGTCTCAACATATCTTCTCCTTGGAAAGGGAATACCGGAACGGAGCCTCCGGGCACTCCACTTTCATCTCACACAATCCGCATCGGGCTTTCCCCATCCAGCCGGAACACCCGCGCATCCTTCCCACGAACAATGCCGCCGGGCCGGGACACAACAGAAACGCTCTTTCCTAGCGCCCCGCCGGGAGACGTATTCCCAATGGAAACATTTCCATGCCCCTCCACCCGCCATCGACCCTTACGAAAGTCTTGGGAGGGAGAGAGGAGGGGGTTGGGGAGGGGAGAGGGAACCCTTCTTCAGAAGGGTTCCC
>OGZT01000815.1_pt1 | contig 23799 bp, 20 predicted proteins | sample 1576891 | NCBI WGS metagenome assembly OGZT01 (sample SAMEA3541521, study PRJEB24748) | human gut metagenome | biome: human gut; feature: human-associated habitat; material: faeces | place: China | collected 2012 | reverse complement strand
CTGTAAAGTTTTTTAACTTTCTTCAATTTTAGTATTGACTTTTTATTTGCAGGCTAAAGTAACGAGAATGCGACGCGCAGTTTTCAAATTCATAGCGACAGATTAAAACTCGTACGGTGGGTTTCCGGAAAAGTCTGCGATTACACCGTGTGCATTGTCCAGATAGAACACCTCGAAAATCGGGTTGTCAGCGGTCTGGTACTGGCCTTTTACGATCGGGTTCTGCATGCACACTTCTTTTACAGCCATGTTATTTTCAAACACTGCGGTTCCGTGCAGACGGATCCATGCGTAGGACGGGCTGGAAACAGAGATTTCGATTTCCGGATTCTCCTGCATATCTTTGTAAACATCTTTTGTGTTGTTGGTGCAGAACCACAGTTTTCCGTCAACCTCTCCTGCAAACATGAACGGGCGGCATTTTGCCTTTCCGTCACGACCTACCGTTGCCAGATACTGTACCGGATTCTCATTTAAAAATTCTACTGCTTTGCTCATTTTACTTTCCTCCATTTTGTTTTTTTGAATTGTTTTTTTCTTTCGATGGCTTTATAATAAGTCCATAGAGTTCTTTCGTAAAGTAAGCACAATATTGTGGTGTAGTTACCCAAAAGATACTATTGTGTAAAATCAGACGTTTCCGCCATCTTTCAAATCATTATTTTCTTCAAAAAGGAGGTCTTCTCTTATGTCATCCGCAGAAAAAACACCCGTTTCTCTTGCTGATCTTCCGCCCTGCCCGGTGGAAACTACGCTGACTCTGATCAGTGATAAATGGAAAGTTCTGATCTTGCGCGATCTGCTGCTCCACGGCACCATGCGGTTCGGCGAGCTGAAAAAGTCCATCGGTCACGTCTCTCAAAAAGTTTTAACTTCCCAGCTCCGCCAGATGGAACAGAGCGGTCTGGTCAACCGTAAAGTTTACGCCGAGGTACCGCCGCGTGTCGAATATTCCCTGACGGAACTCGGCTTCAGCCTCCACCCGATCATGGATGCGATGTGGGACTGGGGCGAAGTGTATAAGAAAAAGCTGGCGCAGGAAGAAGACGCTGCTGCAAATGCATGAACGAAAAAAGTCTGTTGAGAAACAGCCCATTTCGGTTTTTCTCAACAGACTTTTCTTCTCTTCTATCTTCCTTTCAGCACAATCGTCTTCCAGCTTCCGATCGTTCCATCATACGTTCCCTGCCATACCGGATAGCGCTCGATCGGCAGTTTGACTTCAACGGTCTCCCGGCTAAAGTTCTGGACAAACACGTACCTGGTTCCGTCCTTCTGCTCGCGCATCGTGACTTCCACACCTTCCGGAACTTCTTCCACGATCCGCTCCACACCGGCCTCTTCTGCCAGTTTCCGGCAGACTTCATCGTACAGTCCCTGTTCAAAGTCCGCACAAACGGCATACGCTTTTCCCTTTCCGTACACATTCCGGGTCATCGCCGGCATGCCGTCATAGAAATCTTTTCCGTATGTCATCAGCACTTCCGCCGTCGATGGCTGTACCAGCTCGCAGAGATGACTGCAGCGGTATGCCCGTTCCAGATGCAGCGGATTTTCCGGCTCCGGAATTCCTTCGTTCCATTCGCCATCGTATAAGCCGTCAATCTCCATACTCCGGAATCCCATCACATCCATCAGGTCATGCGGCGTTCCGCCTAAGTAACAGAGATCCGTCTCATCCACAATGCCGGACCAGTAAGTCAGCAGAAAAATTCCGCCGTTTTTCACAAAGTTCCGAACCTTCTCTGTCCATCCTTCCCGCAGCAGATAAACCATCGGCGCTGCCACAACACGGTATCCGTCGAGACTCCTCGTCTCGTCAATCAGATCCACATTGATGCCCAGTTTCCGGAATGCCTGATATGGCTTTTCCACGGTTTCTTTATAAAAAACACCTGCATTCCGCGGACCCGCCGCATCTTCCACCGCCCAGCGGTTTTCGACATCATAAATCACGGCTGCTTCCGCCGGGTTCTGCGAACCGTTCACTTCCTGCAGTTTCTCCAAAGCTACGCCGACTTTCGCCACTTCACGGAATACCCTAGTATCCGATACGCCATAATGGTCGATCACGGCCCCATGGAATTTTTCGGATGCACCGCGGCTCTGCCTCATCTGGAAATACAGCACACTGTCCGACCCATGCGCAACTGCCTGCAGTGACGCGGCCTGCAGCATGCCCGGTTTTTTCAGCTTGCTGACGGACTGCCAGTTCGTTGCGGAAGGACAGCTCTCCATCAGATAAAACGGCTTTTTCTGAATGCTCCGCATAATGTCATGCTGCATACCTGTATCCATCGCTGTTACCGTCTCCGCCTCTTTATGCCAGGTCGGATAATTGTCCCAGGATACAAAGTCAATCACATCGGCAAACTTGTAGTAGTTCAGTCCGGTAAAGTTATACATCATATTGATGGTAGACGGCTGTTCTGCCCCAGCGTCCCGCAACGCTTTGATTTCCCATTTTACAAAATCCGCGGTCTGATCCGTCACAAACCGTTTCCAGTCCAGATTCAGTCCGTGCAGCGAAGAATCTCCTTTCGGAGACGGGCTCTCCACCTGGTCAAAACTCTGGTAAGTATGACTCCAGAACCCGGTATTCCAGGCACGGTTCAGCCGTTTCAGTGTGCCGTATTTTTTCTTCACCCAGCCGCGGAATGCCTCCTGGCACAGCGGGCAGTGGCACTCTCCGCCGTATTCATTCGAAATATGCCATGCAATCACGCCATGGTGGTCTTTGAACATTTCCGCCAGCTTCGTATTGATGATTCTCGTTTTTTCCCGGTAAACCGGTGAGGTATAGCAGTGATTATGGCGCTCCCCGTACAGATTCCGTTCTCTCGCTGCATTGACACGGAGCACCTCCGGGTATTTTTCCGCCATCCAGCGCGGTCTTGCCGCCGTCGGCGTGGAAAGCATGACCACAATTTCGTTTTCATACAGGCGGTCAATCACCTCTTTTAACCATTCCAGACGGAAAACTCCTTCCTCCGGCTCTAAAAATGCCCAGGAAAACATGCCAAGCGAAACCTCATTGATTCTGGCTTTCTTGAAATACGCCAGATCCTGTTCCAGAATCTCCGGGTAATCCAGCCACTGTTCCGGGTTATAATCGCCCCCGTGCAGGAGCTTTCCAAAATTTACTTCTTTCTCCATCTGCTTTTGTCTCCTTTTCTTTCGCAGACAGCCCATCCTGTCCACGGACAGAATGGGCTGAACGCATCAGATTCCCTTAAACGTAAAGGTAAACTCCAGTTTTTTATCAATCGGAATCAGGTACTCCGGATGGGTCTGTGCACCCCAGCTGTCGTCTCCGCCAACACCCATCTGCTGTTTTGCCACGCGCACAACGGTGTAATGTACCTGCGGCAGTTCATACGGATGCATCGCATTTTCCAGCTCGTGCGGTGTGTACGGCAGTGCGGAAAATTCCATCTTGTCGCCGCTGAACATCATACCGCGGCCCTTGCGGTTCGTCACGGTTGCCCAGCGTACACCAACCTTGTTGCCGCACTCCTGCGGAACGAGATATTTCGCCATATTATCTTCGACTTTATTCTTATAAACACCGAGCTTTGCTCCGGCACAGCGGTCCACATACGTCTCCTCCGGTCCCATGCCGTACCAGGTAACGTTGTCATAATCGGCATCCAGTTTGAACATCACGCCGAATTCCGGCATATCGCCGAGCTCTTTCACCGGATCATACGTCAGCGTCGTCTGAATGCTTCCATCGCCGAAGACACGGTAGGTCAGACGGCACTCGCTCGCCGGTGTGGTCGGCATTACATAGCGGTAGCTGACTTCTGCGCAGTCCTCGTGTACTTCGATTTCCGGCGCATACAGTCCCGGATAATGGCTGCCGTTCGGATATTTGTGGGACAGATACATTGAAGCAATCTTCCACTGGCTGTAACGCATCGGCATCAGGCTTCCGCAGTCATTGTCGATCGGCGCACGCCAGAAGTTCGGTTTCGGAATCATTTTGATCATCTCAACGCCGCCGTAACGGTACGATACGAGTCCGCCGTTCAGATCGGAGAACATCACATCAAAATTTTCGCCGCGCACACCAAAATCATGGTTGGAACGGATCACTTCAAATTTCGCCGGTTTTTCTGCTTTCGCCGGTGCTTCCACTTCATAAACACCCTGTCCGAATGCAACTTCATGGCCGCGCTTGCCCCATATGGTATCTTCTTTCAGGCGGAAGGAAACGGTCACCGCATACTCGCCCGGAAGGGTCTGTACGGCAATCGGAAGCTCCACTGTTTTTTCGGAAAGCGGCTCCACGGAAATTTCCATCGGCACTTCTTTCAGTTTCTTTCCTTCTTTTTCGAGAATTACCACGCAGTCAAACGCATCGGTATTCACAAACAGGTTCTTATTTTTTACAACTGCTTTGTCTTTCTGTACATCCACAGCAATGTTCTGATAGCAGAATTTTACTTCCTGCATCTTCGGGGAAGCATCGCGCTCGCCGCCGTATACAATACCATTTCCGCTGAAATTGTAATCGCATGGATGATCATCAAAGTCTCCGCCGTACGCCTGGAACTCTTTTCCGTAGCGGTCTTTTTTGTAGATTGACTGGTCGATATAATCCCAGATAAAGCCGCCCTGGAACAGCGGTTCTTCCTCGGCAAGATCCATATATTTCTTCATGGCGCCGCAGGAATTTCCCATCGCATGTGCATACTCACAGCAGACATACGGTTTTCTTCTGTCTTTCGACAAGAATTCACGGATTTCATTGACGGTGGTGTACATCCGGCTTTCCATATCGCTGGTGTCGTTGTATCTGCGGTCGTCATTAACTCCTTCATAATGAACGAGACGGGTCGGGTCCATTTTCCGGTATAACTGGGACATTTCAAAAATAACTTTTCCGCCAAACGATTCATTTCCGCAGGACCAGATCAGAATCGCCGGATGGTTTTTGTCTCTCTGATACATCGAATTGACACGGTCGAGCATACAGTCCATCCACTCCGGGCGGTCGCATGGTACAACACCGGAGAAATCTCCGCTTCGTACCGCATCCGTATCTCTCGTTCCATGGGACTCCATGTTGCACTCCGCGATCATGTAAAGACCGTATTCATCGCACAGATCATAAATGCCGACCGCATCCGGGTAATGGCAGGTACGGATTGCATTGATGTTGTTCTGTTTCATCGTCGTCAGGTCTTTGATCAGCTCTTCTCTCGAAACGACACGGCCGGATACGGAGCTGAACTCGTGGCGGTTGACGCCTTTAAAGACAACCCGCTTTCCATTCAGCATCATGATGTGGTCTTTCATCTCAAAGCGGCGGAATCCGACTCTCTGCGGAATCAGTTCCTGCACCGTTCCATCCTCTGCGGTGACTTCCAGCAGAAGATCATACAGCACCGGTGTCTCTGCGGACCACAGTTCCGGGTGATCGACTTTCAGAACAAACTGTGTTTCCCCATCCAGCACACCTTCGGTGCTCTGCAGTGCCGTTCCGTCTTTTAACAGGGTAATTTTTACCTTTCCTGTTCCGATCATTTTCGTATCAATGACCAGATCTGCCTTCGTAAACGTATCATCCAGCAGCGTCTGTACTTTCAGATCCGAAACGTGAACCTCCGGAATCGTGTACAGATACACATCACGGTAAATACCGGAGAAACGGAAGAAATCCTGATCCTCGCACCAGCTTCCGCTCGTCCATTTGAAAACCTGCGCAGCCAGTTTATTTTCGCCCTCTTTCAGATACGGGGTCAGTTCAAACTCGGACGGAGTAAACGTATCCTCGCTGTAGCCAAGGAACGTTCCGTTCAGCCATACGGCAATACCGCTCTCTGCTCCCTGGAAGGAAACAAAAAGCCGTTTTCCTTTCATCTGCTCCGGCACTTCAAAATATTTCACATAGGAAGCCGTCGGATTGAACCACTCCGGAATCTCGCCCGGCTGGATCTCTTCTCTTCCTTCCCATGGGTACTGCACATTGGCATACTGCGGTGCGTCATATCCCTCCATCTGGATATGTGCCGGCACGCGGATATCGTCCCATTTTGTGCAGTCATACTCCGGTGTCTCGAATCCCGGAATCGTGCTCTCGTAGTTCTTTGCGTAATGGAATTTCCACAGTCCGTTCAGACTGTGACGGAAGTTTTCCACATGCTGCTCCATTTCTTCCACCGATCCATAATATCTGTGATCGGAATGCGCCGCCACCCGGTTTTCTCCATAGTACGTCGGGTCCTTCACTTTTTCATACTGAAATACACCCATTTTTATTTTCCTCCTTCTGGAATTTTGTTCTTTTTGATCTTTTGAAAAAAAGGTGGATATTCATCCAAATATCCACCTTTTCTGTTCGATTCTTTTTCTTATTTTACGGCACCTGTGATACCTTCTGTGAAGCTCTTCTGGAAGCAGAAGAAAATAATTGCTGTCGGGATCGTACAGATAAATACGCCGAGCATCAGCACACCATAATCTACAGTGTAGCCGCCGAGCAGGTTCGCTACCAGCATCGGCATGGTGATGGATTCATTGTTCTGTAAGATAACCTTCGGCCACAGGTAGTTGTTCCATGCGTTCATAAAGGTGATGATTGTTGCTGCCGCATACGTCGATTTCATGGTCGGCATATACATACGAAAGAAAATTCCTGTCTCGCTTAAGCCATCGAGTCTTGCCGCTTCGATGATATCGTGCGGGAAGGAACGGGAAGCCTGGCGGAACATCATGATCATGAACGGTGTTGAAATCGAAGGAAGCATGAAAGCTGCCATCGTGTTGACCATCTTTAGCTGGGAAAACATACGGAACATTGGGATCATGATGGCTGCGAACGGAATCATCATCGCAGTCAGAAGTACGGTAAATACCGCATCTTTTGCTTTATCATGATAGATCTCAAATCCATAACCGGCGATCGAGCAGACCAGAAGACAGAGAATGGTCAGCACCGTCGCATTCCGGAAGGAGTTGCACAGTGCAAGGCGCAGGTTCTGCTGCGCAATCAGCGCTTTAAAGTTGTCAATCAGATACGTACCCGGAATCAGTTTTCCGGCAATGACATCAATACTTCTGTTTGTAGACGCGCAGAACATATAGTACAGCGGAAAAACAGAAAGGATCGACGCTACCGTTAAAATCAGATACATGAAAAATTTCTTTGCTTTTCCCATTATCGCTCGTCACCTACTTTCATCTGAAGCAGTGCCAGAATGGCTACCATGATCAGGATCAGGATGGACATTGCTGCCGCATAGCCAAAGTTCGGGCTCTGTACAAAGGACATATTGTAAATATAATGAGACATGGTCATGGTTGATTTTCCAGGACCTCCGTTTGTCAGGTTCAGGGACTCATCGAACAGCTGCAGAGTACCGTTGGTAGAAGTAATTGTGGTCAGCAGAATCATCGGTTTTAACAGTGGAACGGTGATCTTGAAGAAAGTCTGCAGCGGGCTTGCGCCGTCGATTTTGGCTGCTTCGTAGATCGAATATTCAATGTTCTGCATACCGGAGAGATAGAAGACCATGTTGTATCCGGTCCATCTCCAGATCAGGGCGATGATGATAACCGCACGGGCTGTCCACGCATTGGAGAACCACATGATCGGGTTCATGCCGAGGCCGCGGAGAACGGTGTTGATAAAACCGTCATTTGCAAACAGGGAACGGAAGATCATCGCGTAAGATACGAGAGATGTTGCGCACGGCAGGAAAATGCAGGTACGGAACAGTCCCTTAAAACGCAGATCTTTGTTGTTCAGCATGGAAGCAAACATCAGGCCGAGGATCAGCATGATCGGCACCTGAATAATCAGATAAAAGAAGGTGTTGCTTAAGGTCTGTTTAAAGGTCGGGTCTTTTAAAATACGGGCATAGTTTGCAAATCCGTTGAATTTTAGGTTGATGCCCATACCTGTCTGTAAAGACAGGATGAATGCCTGAATCATCGGATAAAAGCTCATCCATGCGATCAGGATCGTTGCCGGCATCAGGAAAGCCCAGCCGGTAAGATTCTGTTTTCTTTCCAAGTTCATTCCTTTTTTCTTCTGACTGCTCATGGAATCTTCCTTTCTTTTTTTACCTGGCGTGTGTTTGAAAAAATCTTTTTGCAGACAACATTTCATGTTCTCCTGCAGAAATCATTTTTCAAACACACACCGCATAGATACAGAACGGGCCTGCTTCTGTCTGTCCAGGAAGCAGACCCGTTTCTTATCGTCCTACTTTTTTATGTATTGCAGGATATCAGCCACCCATGTTGAACTCTACAGTTTCCTGTGCGGTCTGAAGTTCGCTGTCCATATCTGCTCCTGTCTGGATGATATTGGAAAGTGCGGTTCCGACAGCATCACGTGCATCGTAGTAGAATGCTCCAGTGATGTTGGATGGAGTCTTGGTTGCGAAATCAACGATCTTTGCGTAAACCGGGTCATCGCTGAAGAATGCAACTGGCTGTGCATATGCTTCGGAATCTCCTGCCGGTGCCCAGGTTGCCAGAGCGCCTTTTGCGATGATATCATCGTAAAGAGCTGTGCTGCCTGCGAAGGTAGATTTCATAAAGTCAATGGCAAGATCCTGTTTTTTGCAGTTGGAAGAAATTGCCCAGGAAGAACCACCGTTGTTGGAGTAGTTGGTTGCTCCGTCAACGCCGTCCAGTTTTGGCATATTGGTGAGCGCCCATTTACCGGACTGATCTTCGTTTGCTGTGATGGAAGCCATAATCCAGCATCCGTTGATAACGCCTGCTGTGGTTCCGTTGTTGATGGATGCAATGTACTGATCCCAGTCAGTAACCTCTACAAGAGTGCCATCTTTTACCATCTGGCTGTAAATCTCAAGGATTGGTTTCAGTGCTTTGTTGTCTACGATGTTGACAGATCCATCTTCGTTGAAAAGGGACTCACCGCAGGACTGCAGCATTTCCATAACAAGGTCCGGAGATCCGGCCTGAGATGTCAGGATCGGCTGGCCTGTTTTCTCTTTGACAACTTTTGCTTTCTCCATAAAGTCATTCCAGGTGATATCTGTGAAATCATCTACGGTGAAGCCTGCCTGCTCCAGCATATCAGTACGCAGGCACTCGATAACGGCACCATTGTCGAACGGAATTCCGTAGTTCTTCCCATCCAGAGTAGAGTAAGCAACTTTTGCGGATGAGAATTCGCTGAAATCAATTCCGGAATCGGTCAGATCGGTGAAGATGTCCGGATAGTTGGTTGCATATTTCTGGAAGGAGTTATCCTGCATCAGGAAGATATCCGGCAGAGTGCTTAAGTCTCCTGCGGAAACTGCTGTGGTCAGACGGGTTTCAATGTCGTCGGACTGTACTTCGCTGACTTCTACTTTGAATCCTTCGTGATCCTGTGCATAAATTTCAGCTGCTTTCTTGATCGCGTAAACGTTGAAGTTCGGGTCCCAGGTCCATACGGTTAAGGTGTTGTCATCATCAGAGCTGCCCTCTACTACGTCGCTGCTCTCTGATTTTGCAGTGGTTTCACTTGCTGCTGATGCATCGTTTCCGCCGTTGCTGGAACTTGTTGTAGTTCCTCCGCTGGAACCACATGCAGCCAGTCCAAATACCATTGCTGATGCCATTACGATTGATACAATTTTTCTTTTCATATTGCACATCCTCCTTAAGATGTTATTTTACAACCGGAACCTCCGCACTTTTTACAGCGCAGAAATTTTTTGGTTGTTTTGTACATTTTTTATGTTTTTATTCCCTCAACATGTACAAAGTATAACATATTTTCCCGTCGTTTGTGCGCATTTTTAACTCTATACTATGCATTTTCAACCATTTATATGCATTTTGACGGACATCACCATCCTTCCTGTGTTTTTATATCAAAATTCAACAATTTTCGTTCATAATGTTCCGGTGCACTTCGCCACTGCTGTGGAGATACACCAAGAATCCGGCGGAAATTACGGTTAAATGTAGAAATTGTTGTGAATCCGCTTCGCATTGCAATCTCATTTACAGAAATATTTGTTTTCCGCAGTTCCTTACATGCCGCCCGGATCCGGACCCAGTTAATGTACTCAACCGGCGTCATCCGCATGGATTCCTGAAAAATACGGCGCAGATGTGTTTCGCTGATATGACATACCTCTGCCAGCTCCTCAATTCGAAGAATCTCTTTATAATTTTCTCCAATATAATCCAGCGCAGGCAGAATCAGAGCGATACTGGCATCATCTACAATAGAATTCTTTTCCTGCTCCTCGTCCCTTTCATTCCATCTGGCAATCTGCATCAGAAGCGCTCTGGTCAGTCCTTTCACTTCCTCGAGATAAAATTCCCGTTTTTCACCCATGCATTTAATGATCAGTTTGATCATCTCCGCGACCTCCGGCCTTTCCTCATTTTTCACAAAATGGGCCTTCTGGTTAATACGCGCAATCAGCTTTTGTGCCATGCGCATATTGCCCTTATACAGCTCTGTAATAAATCCTTCCACATCCACAAACACCCATGCCCAGGAACATACACTGTTTTCTTTTGAGTTTGTTGTATGCGGAAAGTTTTTCGGCACCACCGTAAACATACCGCCATGATACGGCAGTTCCTCATCTTCCAAAACAATCGTTCCCTCACCGTAATAGCAGAAACCGATCTCCATCAGGTTATGAAAATGCAGATAATCAATCTGGTACCCATAATTCTGCAACCATTTTTCTCCCTGCAGCACCAGCACCGGGCATTTTTCCGGCACTTCGTAATAGCGGTATTCCATTCTGGGCTTTTTCTTTCTGCTCATATCCGTACCTGCTTATTCTACTTTTTTCTGAATCATCGCCAGAAACACGAGCGGTTCTTCCCCTGCGCAGGAAACCGCATGGCCGCTGCCGTCCTCGCAGAACGTCGTCATGCCCGCCTGCACCGGGTAGGTTTTGTCGTTATCCTGATACATACCCGCACCGGACAGGATGTGATACGCTTCTGTCTCCCCATGATGCTCATGATACGGAAGCTCATCACCCGGTAAAATCGTTACTTTTGCAAAGAGTGTCACCTTTCCGGAAAGGCGTTCGCCCTCCAGCAATTTTTCTGTTGTGTGTCTGTCTGCCATTGTTCATGTCCTCGTTTTCGTAATCTTTTTTTGTTTTCCCTGTCTCCATCCTACACCAAATAGCGTAAGATTCGATCTTCTCTGTGTTTTTATTATATTCTCTGCTTCACCGGAAGACAATGAGATTCACCAAAAACGAGCAACTTTTTTCCGTCAGCCTACAATCTTTCCTCTGTCAATCTCCACCGTCGTATCGCACAGTGCTGCGATGTCTTCCCGGTTGTGGCTGGCCAGAAGAATCGTTTTTCCTTCGTCTTTCAGTTTCAAAAACAGCTGCCGCATCTCCTGCACGCCCTGGTTGTCGAGACCGTTCATCGGTTCGTCTAGGATCAGAAGAGAAGGTTCTTCCATAATCGCCTGTGCAATGCCGAGGCGCTGGCGCATACCGAGGGAATATTTACCGACATGCTTCTTCGCTTCCGGATCCAGCCCGACTTTTCGGATAGCCTCATCGATCTCTTTTTTTCCGGTCTTCCTGCGGATGCCGGCAAGAAACTGCAGATTCTGTCTGGCGCTGTAGCCCGGAAGAAAACCCGGCGTCTCGATGATGGCGCCAATACTCTCCGGCGCTTCGATCTCTTTCCCGATCTGCTTTCCATCCACAAAAACCGCGCCATCGTCCACCCGGAGAAATCCGCAGATGCATTTGAACAGAACCGTCTTGCCGCTTCCGTTTCTTCCGATCATTCCGTGAATTTTTCCTTTTTCAAAGCTCAGGCTGATCCCGTCCAGCGCCGCGTAGCTGCCAAACTTTTTTGTCACGTTTTCTATTCTTATCTTTTCTTCCATTCTTTCAGATTTCCTCCACAAAGTTCAGATCCTTTTTCCGGATCCCGAGATACGAAAGGATCGTGCATGCGCCGATGACAATTGCAAAGACACTGTAAACATATGCTATCGACGGCCCGTTTCCATACCCCTGCCACTTGTAGCTTGCAATATTCATCCAAAGCGGCGGCGCGCAGTAATAGCCGATTGTGATGCTGGAAAATTTGCTCAGCAGAAGCGCGGTGAGTGCGATGCCGCAGTTGATGACGATTCCAAATCCTCTGTGTACCAGAAAATTTCCTGCATAACTCACAACGCCTGTCATAACCGACAGGCACCAGATCGCAAGCATTGTGAGCCCCATGGCCTCCTGCGGCGAAAATCTCGAAAGGATCAGGTAATCCAACGGTTCCTGGTCAAAGGTATATGCCGCATTCGTCTGAGCCAGCGTACTGATCACCTTCCCCCATCCGGTTTCCCACCCTACATTCGGAAACACAAGCAGTACCGGAATCATACTTAAGCATATGGTGTAAAAAAAGGAAACAACCACAATGTACAGCATGTTTCCCCAAAACCAGCTTTTCCGCCCGGCCCGCAGAATCTGCCACCCGCTGTTCGGTTCCAGAAACGGAGCATCACAGAAAAGCAGCAGAGCCCCAAAAACGATGATAATCTGGTCTCCATTATATCTGGTCATAAACGGTAGCATCCAAAAAGTCACATCAACTCCGGTCTGCTCGCAGAAGCCTCGAATCCCCGCCGTCATTACATGAAAAAGGATCGCAATCCACAACAGCGCAACATAAAACCGTGGTGTTGTGAATGTTTTCCGTAAACGTATCTGACATACCCGAAGACTCATCCGTATTCTATCCATTCTGCTCCCTCCTCTTTACCACTCGTACGAAAATTACACCTTCCATCCCTGTAAGAATAAGGAAATAACCAGCTATCACAAAAAAGTCTTTAAAATTCCGTATACTTCCCCCATGGAGCTGGTACCACCTCATCTGGCCCGGCAGCTGCAGCGCTTCTGCTACAAGCTGGCTTGCATAATAAAAAAGAGCCGGTGTGCTGACCAGCACAAACAGATTTTTTATTTTTCCCGATATCATAAGCGCAAAAACTGCCATAAATGCATACTTGACAGCCTCAACTCCAAATCTTGCGGCAAGGTAAAACGGCAGAACGAGTCCATTTCCATAGCTTAAACTGCCTGTTAATGTTTCAAGCTCTTCTTTTTTTATCCACGGTATTTTTAATGCCAAAACGCCATAAACAACTGCCATTCCCAGAAAAATACTGATCACAGAGCCGAAAAAGGCAACCACCAGATGCGACCAGCAATATGCTGTTCTCCCTATGCGTGTCTCAATGCATCTAAGATAGCCATTTCTGCTGTCTTCCCAATAGCTCAGCGCAAACGGCAGCACAGCCAGCACAGAAAGCACTTCAAAAAATGCCCCCACACCATGACTGCTGACAACCAGGTAATATACCGATGCACTCCACCGGCTCTGCATTGCTTCCTGACTGATGTTCAACACGGTAACCAGCATCGCACCTGCGATGGCAAAATAAAATTTTCCTGATAAAAACATTCTTTTAAAATCCATTTTTATCATTCGAAAAAAATTCATGAAAGATCACCTTCTTGTCCTTCCGCAACAATCTCTTATCCTCTTCGTCTTTTAAAAAGATGTGACCCGCTTAGCCCGGAGTCACATCTTCCGCAAAACAATTTATTCTTTGAGTAACTCGTAAATCTCAGACAAACTCACCCTGTAATTTCCCGTCCATCCAGTGCATTGATGTAAACATACTGTTCGATCTCATCTTCTATAAATCGAAACTGCCACGCAGGAATCATATCACACATCCAATGCCCTGTTTCATTTCTTCCCGTTGTCATCGGGTAATAAATCAGTTTCATCTGATTCAGCGTAATCGGCTCTGCAATTGCCAAATCATACTTATTTCTCAGCGTTTCCAAAATAATATCTTTTTCCGCAAGAGATACCGGTTCCTTTTCCCGAATAGCATAGTGATTAACTGCTTGAAGATATTGAATTCCGCCCTCCGTTATAACAGCCTGTATTTTAGATGACGGAATATAAAGATCATCCTGCCGGTTAATTTCATTGCATAATACAGGAACCCCATTCAGATAACCCTGAAAAAACAACAGGAAACAATCATCTGCTTTTGACCACTCATATTTCTGAATCTTCTGAGGCTTTAGCAATTCTCCATTCTCGATTGCCTGTTCCATTAATTCCTGCTGTTTTTCCATCTGTTCATACGAAAAACTGTATTTACTGGTCAATTCAACTTTTTCCCAGTCTCCAATCCATCTAACAAACTCTTTTCCTTCCTCTATCAGCTTTTCTTCGTCTTCCAATGAAATTTTCTGCTCATTGTCTCTGACCAAAATCCCTTCACCATAGGCTGATGTAATATATTCAACAGGTAAATTATAATAAACTTTTTTTCCTTCTTCCGTTTCCACTCCTAATATATTGCTGACAGACACCGTTCCTTTTTGATTTTTTAATTGTTCGCCAAGTATTCCCTCATACGAATAACAAACATCTGGCTCTCCCATGTCTCCTTTTCTTGTTTCCAATCCACTTTCCGGAAGTTTCCCAAGTATTTTATTGAACACACTTTCTCCTTGAAATCCATCCACTTCTATCATACATTTTTCAAACTCGTTCCATTTTTTGTCCGGCATGTCAACAACCGCATCAATTTTTGCCTGGCTGCCAAGCTGAAAACGGATGTGCTCACCATTGCTTAATTCCTGATCCTTTTCATGTGTCACATTTGTCTCCGTTTCATCATTGCTGATAGAACTATTCCGTTCTTCTCCATTTTCCTGTTTTTCTACCTGCTGCAAATTTTCTGCCTCATTCCCCATATTCTGACAACCCGTAAGAATCAACAATATCGTCAGAACTCCCAACACTTTCTTTCCCATATATCCCCTCTTTTCAAAATTTCGTTCTTTCTCTTCTGTTACTCGAAGCATAACGAAAATTTTCTCCATCGTCAACGGATCTGGGATATCATGCTCTATCTGGGATAATCGGTACAGATAGCAAAAAATATAAGACCTTGTTCTTTGAAATCCGCATTCTTTTTGCTTCCTTCATACAAACAAAGTCTTTTTTATTACGTTTTATCTTATTTTATCGGAAACACTGCCTCTGCGCAAAACAAATCTCCTGTCTCATAATACTTTAACGCGCCACCTACCTTTTGCATCGTCCGTTTTATACTTTTGTGCCCAATCCCATGGCTGCTTGTATCTTTCTTCGTCGTATTCAAACTTGAATTTTCATTTAAAACAGATTTCTCTATTTTATTTTGAATCTCCAACCGAAGATATCCCATTTTTTCCTCTACAAAAATTATAATTTCTTTCTTCTCTGTAACTTTCCACTCTGCTTCAATCGCATTATCCATGAGATTTCCAAACACAGAACAAAACTCCAAATCATCAATTCCTTCCATTTTGCTCAAAATCGTACACTTCACATCTACTTTTTCACTTCTCGCAAGAGTAATTTTTGTATTAATCATAGAATCCACATAACTGTTTCCGGTCTGAATCAATGTCTGTACATCTTCAATTTTCTGATTAATTTTTTCCCATACCTTTGCCATTTCCGACTGCGGCATGGTCTCCATTGCCTCTTGCAGAGGTAAAAGATAATTTTTCAAATCATGTTTAAATTCTCGTAATTCTTCATTACTTCTTTTAATAATTTCCATACTTTCCTTTGAATATTTCTCTTTTTCTTTCATCAGTTCATATTCTAGCTTTGTCTGATTATCTTTGCTCATTTGCTGTACTACAAAGTACATAATCAAGCACATCAGCCAGATACAGGACACGCACAGCAGCATTAATTTCTGTTCCTGCATCTGGATTCCCGGAAAATCTCTGGACAAGGTAATCAATGTCTTTCCCGCAACGGTTGAAAATACAAGACTGCATCCTATAACAATCCACTGCCAATTCACCAGATTTTTTCTTTCAAAAAGAAGGCCGTTTAAAATTTTGCCCACAAAAAAATATAAGATTTTCGTCAAAAGAACAGTAGCAATTCTCGCGATATCCTGTTGTTGAATAAAAGATGCTACACTCTCTTGTAGAAGTAAACTGCATCCAAAAAGAACTGCTGTATTCACAAACGTCGTTAATTCCCTCGCAACTACTGCAGCAATGATTTTTCGAAGAATACTGCCCCGCGTACTCACTGCCAGATATCCAAACAGCCAGAGCAATGTAAGCCATAATTCCCATCGATCATAAATCGCCGGATACTTTTCCAGCGCCGGAAAAATCATTCCGACCAGCACCGCGAACAACCATAAAAATTTCCCCCGTTTTCCTTTCGGCCGCTGCTGCATGAAATCCATACAAAACCCCAGCAGAAGCATATTTTCCAAAACAGAAATCGTAAGTTCAAAAACCTTCCAAAATGTTGCACTCATTCCATCACCACTCCCATAATTTTCATTCGAACCTGATTCAGATAATTTCTGCTGACAGGAATGCTTTTCCCGTTCAATAGCAGAAGTTCTTTTTCGCGCAACCGATATACATAGTTCATGTTAACCAAATATCCTTTATGTGTCCTTACAAATTTATGCGCTTCCAGTTTTTTCTCCGCTTCTGACATTTTCATTCTTACACGAATCGCCTCGTCCCTCGTATCTTTTTCCCGATAAAAAAGCAGATAGTTCTTCTCGCTCTCCACAAACCAGATATCACGCAATGCAAGTTTTACACTCTGACGCCCTGTCTGCAGTTCTATTTGCGGAACTTTCTTTCCTGCCTTTTTCTGCAGTTCCAGCAACTGCGGCTCCAATTCCTCGTCCAGATGTGCCTTGCGGATAAAAAAGAATGGATGATACACCAATGACTGAAACACCAGATCATCCTTATTTGATACAAACACAATACAACATTCCCTGTTCCACTTTTTCAGATACGATGCAACCTCAAATCCATTCACTTCCGGCATATCAATATCAATAAAAAAAACAGAAATCTCATCAAGATTTTTGATTCCTTCCAGCATCTCCTTCGCAGATACGTAGCACTCCATTTTCACTGCAATCTTATGTTTCTGACTTAAACCTCGAATTCTGATTTCCAGTTTATTTAAAAACACTTTATCATCATCGCATAAAATTAAATTCATTATTTTCCCCCATACTCTTCTTATCGAAGATTCTACTTCTCAACAGCATACCAAATTTTTTCTTTTACCTCAAGCAATCTGGGATAACCCGCAGTATTTGGGATAAGCCGCAACGTAAAACAGCACCCGAATCATTTTGACTGATGCAGATGCTGAAATGTATGGATTCTTTCTCGAATTATGATTCCAAGAACAGCTCAATATTTTGAGTTGACTTATTTCATTCTAAATGATATTATACTAAAAGAAGCGGTTTTGTACCACTTGGCTGTTTTCAGTCTTGAGTGGGTTACTCGCTTCTTTTTTTATATCTACAATATCATATAAGTACAATTTTCCATTCGATGCGCAGTTAATTACCAGACATGCTGTATAAACGTTATATTCTTCCGTTTTATTTTTATTGTTATACAATGGTAATGCAAATCTTGTATGATAATAATACCAGCCTTTCTGTGCATCCTGTGAATGTTTTTCTTTTCGATTCTCACAGAATACCTTTTGTGCTGCAATCTCAATCATTTCCATTATCCCCTGTGCCGCATTAGCTTTTGCTTTGGCTCTGGCACCTTTGGATTTTCTTGTATACAAAGAGCCGCTATATTCATCTGGAAATTTTTTCCCAATATAAACGACTTCTCTTGTTTCGGCTATTTCCACAATTTCTCCCACATACTTTTCCAAATATTGTTCCACTAATTCCCATTCAATGTTCTGTTTATTAAAAAATAGAATTTCTGGAATCAGTACGATCTTATTCCCCTCGCTGTCCTTTACAATTTCAAGTTTTGCCATTCAATACCTCTCTTTTGAAAATATTGCTACTATCATACCATGAAATACACCTGGCTGCATTCCAAAAATCTCCGGCAAAATTTGGTGAAAACTCATGAAATTTTTCTTTACATAATTGTTCCCCAAAAAAGAGACTCCCGTTTTCAGGAATCTCTTTCTTCTTAAATAGAATTGCTGTATGTTACGCCACGACATCCTCAAATTGCGAATTGTAAAGGTTTGCATAGAACCCATTCTTCGCAAGCAGCTCTTCATGGTTGCCCTGCTCGATGATATCTCCGTCCTTCATGACAAGAATCAGATCCGCATCGCGAATCGTAGACAGCCGATGGGCGATGATGAAGCTTGTTCTGCCCTTCATCAGGTTATCCATGGCTTTCTGGATCTCGATTTCGGTTCTGGTGTCGACGGATGAGGTTGCCTCGTCGAGGATCAGAATCTTGTTGTCAGCAAGGATTGCGCGTGCAATCGTCAGCAGCTGTTTCTGTCCCTGCGACACATTGCTGGCATCTTCATTCAGTTCCATCTGATAGCCGCCCGGCAGGGTCTGGATGAAGTGGTGGGCTCTTGCGGCTTTTGCTGCTGCGATAACTTCCTCATCTGTCGCATCGAGCCGGCCGTAGCGGATGTTTTCCATGATGGTTCCCTTAAACAGCCACGTATCCTGCAGGACCATACCAAAGGCATCGCGCAGCTCTCTGCGGTTGAAGTCTTTGATGTTGTGGTCGTTCAGCAGAATGGCTCCGCTGTTGACATCGTAGAAGCGCATCAGCAGTTTGACCATCGTCGTCTTTCCGGCTCCGGTCGGGCCGACGATCGCGGTTTTCTGGCCCGGTTTTACTTTGGCGCTGAAATCGTTGATGATGATCTGCTCCGGGTTGTAGCCGAAATGTACGTGGTCGAAGGTGACTTCTCCTGTCACAGTCTCGATTGCTGCCGGATTCTCGACAATCTGGTCTTCCTCTTCCTCGTTCAGGAATTCAAAGACACGCTCGGATGCCGCCGACATCGACTGTACCATGTTGATAACCTGCGCAATCTGCTGGATCGGCTGGGTAAAGTTTTTCACATACTGGATAAATGCCTGGATATCACCGATCGTGATCACGTTTTTGATCGCCAGAAGTCCGCCGGTCAATGCCACGCAGGCGTAGCCTAAATTTCCGACAAACATCATAATCGGCTGCATCATACCGGATAAAAACTGGGATTTCCATGCGGAATCGTAAAGAATATTGTTGGTTTTTTCAAACTCTTCGATCGTATCCTTCTCGCGGTTGAATGCCTTGATGACGAGATGGCCGCCGTAAACCTCCTCAACCTGACCGTTGATGTGGCCTAAGTATTCCTGCTGGGCACGGAAGAATTTCTGTGATTTTTTTGTCACGAGTCCGATGAGTCCCATTGAAATCGGCAGGATCACAAGCGCGATCAGCGTCATCAATGGGGAGATACTCAGCATCATGATCAGAACACCGATGAGCGTTGCCACCGAGGTGATGATCGTCGTGATACTCTGGTTCAGTCCCTGGCCAAGCGTATCGACATCGTTTGTGATGCGTGAGAGCACTTCACCGTATGTGCGGCTCTCAAAATATTTCATCGGCATACGGTTGATCTTTTCCGAAATCTCTTTTCGAAGCTGATAGCACACCTTCTGCGTCACGCCCGTCATGATCCATCCCTGGATGAAGCTGAACAGGGCGCTCATCAGATACAGGCCAAGTACAAACAGCAGAATCGTTCCGATTCTTGCAAAATCAATGCTTCCTGTGCCCCGGATCTTTTCCATCAGTCCCTCGGACAGTGCGGTCGTAGCTTTTCCGAGAATCTTTGGTCCGGCAACGTTGAACACCGTTGAGCATGCGGCACAGATCATAACGATAAAAATCGCAATTTTATATTTTCCGATGTACTGGGCGAGCTGTTTGATCGATTTTTTCAGATCTTTCGGCTTCTCGCCCGGCTGCATGCCGCGGCCCATCCGTCCCATCGGTCCTCTTTTGCGCGGCTGCTGGTTCATTTCATTACTCATGGTCAGCCACCTCACTTTCCTTCAGTCCAAGCTCTTTCTCTGACAGCTGGGATTTCGCAATCTCCTGGTAAACCTCGCAGCTTCTCAGCAGTTCCTCATGCGTACCTTTTCCGACTACTTTTCCGTCATCGAGCACCAGAATCTGCTCCGCATGGAGAATTGTGCTGATCCGCTGTGCCACGATGATCACGGTGCTGTCTTTGACATTCTCCGCCAGTGCTTTTCGAAGCGCCGCATCCGTTTTCAGGTCAAGTGCAGAAAAACTGTCGTCGAAAATAAAGATTTTCGGGTCTTTTGCAATCGCACGCGCAATCGCCAGACGCTGTTTCTGTCCGCCGGATACGTTCGTTCCGCCCTGTGCAATCGCGGTTTCGTATTTGTCATCTTTTACCTCGATAAACTCGGTTGCCTGCGCAATTGCGGCTGCCTTTTCGATCTCCGCATCCGTCGCATCGTCTTTTCCGAAGCGCAGGTTGGATGCGATCGTTCCCGAGAACAGCACACCTTTCTGCGGCACGAAACCGATCTCATCGCGCAGATCCTTCATCGTAATGTTTCGAATATCTTTTCCGTCGAGCGTAATCTTTCCGCCCGTCACATCATAGAGACGTGGGATCAGGTTGACCAGCGTCGATTTACCGCAGCCGGTGCTTCCGATGATTGCTGTCGTCTTGCCAGGCTCGGCAACGAAGTCGATGTCATGCAGCACATCCTCCTCGGCGCCCGGATAACGGAAGTTGACGTGATCGAAGCGGACAACTCCGTTGTGAACCTCCAGCTGCTCCGGATTTTTGACATCCTGAATGGAGGATTCTGTCTGAATAACTTCATCGATACGGCCGGCGGCAACAGCGGCACGCGGCAGCATGATTGACATCATTGTCAGCATCAGGAAAGACATGACGATCATCATGGCGTAGGTAATAAATGCAGTCATTGCACCGACCTGCATCGTGCCGGCATCGATTTTATGTGCACCGACCCATACGATTCCGACGGTCAGCACGTTCATAATCATCATCATACCAGGCATCATAAAGGTCATGACGCGGTTGGTGAACAGGGTTGTTTTGGTCAGTTCCTTATTCGCACCGTCGAAGCGCTCTTCCTCTTTGTCCTCTCTTCCGAACGCACGGATGACAGAGAGTCCGGTCAGGATTTCACGCGATACGAGGTTGATGTTGTCGACCAGTTTCTGCATCAGCTTGAATTTCGGCATCGCAAGGGAGACAAGCAGCATCACGTATCCGAGAATGACGATGATCGCAAGAACAATGATCCATTCCATACCGGCTCCCGTTTTCATGACTTTCAGCACACCGCCGATGCCAAGGATCGGAGCGTAGGCAACCATTCGCAGCACCATGACGGAGACCATCTGGATCTGCTGGATATCGTTCGTGCTTCGGGTAATCAGCGATGCGGTGGAGAACTGATCCATCTCCACATTGGAGAATCCGACAACCCGTTTGAATACTTTTTCGCGCAGATCGCGGCCGATTCCGGCGCCGACGCGGGAGGCAAACAGTCCGACGAGAACAGTTACCACACCCATCAGGAGTGCCATGCCGACCATCTTGAGGCCTGCGGTCAGAAGGTACGTTTTCTGAATCTGGTCTACATCGAGGCCCGCCGCTTTGTCTGCGGAAACTGCATACGCAATGCCCATCGATTTTACCAGGGAGCTTCCCATCGTATCAAGCGTTTTTTCCATGTTGTCGCGCATCGAGAGCACGGTGTCTTTATCCATCTGTCCGCTCTCGAGCATCGCTGCAAAGATTGGACGGACATCCACACAGGTGACTTTGACTTTGTTTCCATCGTCATCCTCTTTTTCCTGCTGGAAGCTCTTCAGCTCCACATGCATCATCTCGCCGATCTGCTCAATCGTCATGTTTTCAAACACCGACGCATCCTGACCGGTCTGCTGTGCCATGAGTTGTTTAAAGGTATCCTCCTCCATCGCACCCATCTGGTAATTCATCAGCAGTGCAACGGTCAGTGTGTCGTCTGCTTCATCAAGTTCTTTTTCAGAAGCTTTGTTCCGTTCATAATAGCCGTCCTTTTTCGTATAGAGGCTTTCCCATAAATCCACCTCATCATCCGTCATGATAAACTCGGCCGTCTGAAATTCTTCCTCTGTGATTCGTTTCGGTGTAACGTGCTCAACACCGCTGTTCTGAATGCCCACATCGATGATGTCGGATGTATACGACGGGAGCGACAGGTCGCACCACGCCTGGACAAACAGAAGCACAAGAATCACGAGAATCGATTTCCAGTACGGGATCATGGTCTTGAAAATCTTACTCATTTTTTCCCCTTTCTGTCTTTTTTTGTGTACCAGCTTGCCGGCACACTAATTCTGTCGTTTTCGGGTGTCAATTTCTTTTTCTGCGATCTCATAGATACGATCCAGATAAGCAACCAGCTGATCTATATCCTCTTCCTTTAACTGTGACATCACAGAGCAGCCAAAGTCCTGCATTCTGTCCCGTACCTCTTCCCCCTTTTTCCAGCCCTTCTCTGTCAGACTGATATACGTATTTCTGCGGTCTTTTTTGTCAACGCTCCGCTCTACATATCCTTTTTCCTCCAGCCCGCGCAGTGTGCGCGACACAGCCGGCGGAAGTGTTTTGGTCTTCGCCGCCAGCTCTGAGCTTGTAATTTTTCCGTTTTCTCCCATTTGCAAAATCGCACCCATAACGGAAAATTCGGAACTGCTGAGTCCCGGAATCAGGTCTGATACGTTCAGTTTTTTAAACTGGTGCACCGCACGAAACAGTTTTTCAAATGCATCCTTCATGTTTCCCCCTCCTTTTGCCGCAAATGCTTAACAGTGTTATTTATTTACGCGTGTTAAATAATAACATCGGCAAATTTCCATGTCAAGAAATTTGCCGGTGTTTATGTTTTTTTTAGAATTTACGCTACTCAAATAGAATTTGACAAACGCTGCCATTTTGTTTAGATTAGAAGCAAATACGAAAGGACATCTTCATTCCCATGCCAGGTTTTATTTTACATCTCACCGCAGCCCAAATGCTGTTAAAGCACCTCCCGTCCCACCCGGATTTTCCATATCCGATTTCATCGGTAAATGATTTCCTAATCGGAAATCTTCTGCCGGATGCGACGCAGCAGAAAGAATCCTCCCATTTCCGCGATCCGCTTTACCGCGAAAAAATGATGGCATTCCCGGATCTTACACGGTTTACAGCGAAATACCGTTCACTTCTGCCAGATTCGAGCGCACTGGGATATTATTTTCATCTTTATATTGACCGGAAATTTTTTAAGGATTTCATTCCTCAGATTGTGGAATTTTATAATGCGGATGGGGAAATTACAGATATGAGAGATGAGATTGCAACGGTTTATATCAAAAAATCGCGGACATCCATTCCTTTTTCCAGATATCTCACGGAGGAGTATTATTACGGGGACTATACACGAATGAATACATATCTTGTCAACCGCTATTGCATCCCGCTCGATCTCAATCCTAACGTCACGAACCCTGGAATCACAGAAATTCCGTATGAGAACGTCCAACAGGTACTTGACCTCCTCCATCACTTCCTCTCCGTCCCGCCGGAAGCCGCGCAGGATCTGAAGGTCTTTCCGCTTGAAGAGCTGCTTGCGGCACTGGAGCAATATGTAGAAGAGTTTTTGGCTGTGCCGAATAAGTATATTCCATAATTTTCCATTTAAAAAGGAGCAGAACCCACACCGGATTCCGCTCCTTTTTCAGAATGTAATTTTTCCGTTTTCTCTTACACTACATCTTGAACGATCCCTTCTCTGTCATCCGTATCCATTTGTTTTTTTCTTCGATATTCCGTCGGTGTCCTCCCATAATATTTCTTAAATGTTTTGCAAAAATAATCCATATTTTCAAATCCCGT
>OGZT01000804.1_pt1 | contig 23929 bp, 20 predicted proteins | sample 1576891 | NCBI WGS metagenome assembly OGZT01 (sample SAMEA3541521, study PRJEB24748) | human gut metagenome | biome: human gut; feature: human-associated habitat; material: faeces | place: China | collected 2012 | reverse complement strand
AGAGCATCAGCCTTCCAAGCTGAGGGTCGCGGGTTTGAACCCCGTCTTCCGCTCTGTTCGCCAATGTAGCTCAGTGGTAGAGCACTTCCTTGGTAAGGAAGAGGTCACGGGTTCAAGTCCCGTCATGGGCTCAAAGATTGCCGATAAGCAATTTGCGTAGAGGCTAGAGTTTTTTTTGAGATGCAGTAGCATCCTGATAAACGGAAAAAATAAATAAGCAATCATTAATTAATAAGTACATTTTATTATGGCAAAAGAACATTTTAACCGGTCGAAACCACACGTAAATATCGGTACAATCGGTCACGTAGACCACGGTAAAACTACTCTTACTGCTGCCATCACAAAAGTATTGGCAGACGCAGGTCTTTCTGAAGCTAAATCTTTTGATCAAATCGATAACGCTCCTGAAGAAAAAGAACGTGGTATCACAATCAATACATCTCACGTAGAATATCAAACAGCTAACCGTCACTACGCTCACGTTGACTGTCCAGGTCACGCTGACTACGTAAAGAACATGGTTACTGGAGCAGCTCAAATGGACGGTGCTATCATCGTAGTTGCTGCAACTGATGGTCCTATGCCTCAAACTCGTGAGCACATCCTTCTAGCTCGTCAGGTAAACGTTCCTCGTCTAGTTGTTTTCATGAACAAATGCGATATCGTTGAAGACGAAGAAATGTTAGAACTAGTTGAATTGGAAATGAGAGAACTTCTTTCATTCTACGAATTCGACGGTGACAATACTCCAGTTATCCGTGGATCAGCTCTAGGAGCACTAAACGGTGTTGAACCTTGGGTAAGTCAGGTAATGGAACTTATGAATGCTGTTGATACATGGATTCCACTTCCTCCACGTGATGTTGATAAACCATTCCTTATGCCAGTTGAAGACGTATTCTCGATCACCGGTCGTGGTACAGTAGCAACAGGACGTATCGAAACTGGTATCATCAAAACAGGTGAAGAAGTTCAGATCATTGGTCTTGGATCAGAAGGTAAAAAATCAGTTGTTACAGGAGTTGAAATGTTCCGTAAGATTCTTGACGAAGGTCAAGCTGGTGACAACGTAGGTCTTCTACTTCGTGGTGTTGATAAAGAAGAAATCAAACGTGGTATGGTGATCACTCACCCAGGAAAAGTAACACCTCACACTAAATTCAAAGCTGAGGTTTATATCCTTAAGAAAGAAGAAGGTGGTCGTCACACTCCATTCCACAACAAATATCGTCCTCAGTTCTATATCCGTACATTGGACGTAACAGGTGAAATCTCTCTTCCAGAAGGAACAGATATGGTAATGCCTGGTGATAACTTGACAATTACTGTAGAACTTATCTATCCAGTAGCATGTAGCGTAGGTTTACGTTTCGCTATCCGTGAAGGTGGACGTACAGTAGGTGCTGGTCAGATCACAGAAATCGTAGAATAATTTTTATTATCTAAGATATAAAGCCTAGCCGGCTGAAATATTGCCGGCTTAATCTACGGGTTTAGCTCAGTTGGTAGAGCACTGGTCTCCAAAACCAGGTGTCGGGAGTTCGAGTCTCTCAACCCGTGCAAATCTCATTTGGATAATGAAAAAAATAATTCAATACATAAAAGATTCATATAACGAACTTGTACACAAGGTTTCTTGGCCTACCAGGGCCGAACTTACCAGTAGTGCGCTAGTTGTCATGGTTGCTTCCTTTATCATGGCATTAGTTGTGTTTGGTGTAGACTCGTTGTTTGAATGGGGCTTGAAGTATTTCTACGGCATTGTTTAATCTCCTCAATTTGTTAAAATGACTGAAATCGAAAAGAAATGGTACGTACTACGTGCTGTTAGTGGAAAAGAAAATAAGGTCAAAGAATATCTTGAGGCAGAGATGAAGAAGACCGAGTTAGGAAAATACATCTCTCAAGTTCTTATCCCTACCGAGAAAACTTATATCATGCGTAACGGAAAGAAGGTGCTTAAAGAAAAAGCGTATCTTCCTGGTTATATTCTGATAGAAGCAGCTTTGGTCGGGGAAGTTGTGCACGAACTGCGCAACATTAATTATGTTGCAGGGTTTCTTCCCGATGCAGCCAATCCACAACCATTGCGACAATCTGAGGTTAACCGCATTTTGGGAACAATGGATGAGTTGGAAGAGCAGACAGAAGAAATGGATGTTCAGTACATTGTTGGTGAAACCGTAAAGGTAACCAACGGACCATTCAACGGATTCTCCGGTATTATCGAAGAGGTAAATGCCGAGAAAAAGAAACTCAAAGTGATGGTAAAGATATTCGGACGGAAAACTCCGCTCGAATTGAATTACATGCAAGTCGAAAAAGAACAATAAATATATTTGGTTACGCATAATTATTTATTGCTCTATCTACCAGTTTTAAACAAAAACTAAAAATTTAAAACAAAAATGGCTAAAGAAATTGCTGGACAATTGAAATTACAAATTAAAGGCGGTGCAGCAAATCCATCACCTCCCGTAGGACCTGCTTTAGGTTCTAAAGGGATCAATATTATGGATTTTTGCAAGCAATTTAATGCCAGAACTCAAGACAAAGCAGGAAAGATTCTTCCAGTAGTAATTACTTACTATGCAGATAAATCTTTTGACTTTATAATCAAAAACCCTCCTGTAGCAGTACAACTTCTTGAGATCACAAAGCTTAAAAGCGGATCTGCAGAGCCAAATCGTAAAAAAGTATCTGAAATAACTTGGGAACAAGTTCGCGTTATCGCAGAAGATAAAATGAACGATTTGAACTGTTTCACAGTCGAATCAGCAATGAAGATGGTTGCCGGAACAGCTCGTAGCATGGGGATCACAGTAAAAGGGGCTTTCCCAAATAATAATTAATTAACTTCAATTGAGAAATGGGTAAACTGACAAAAAATCAAAAGTTAGCTTTCAGCAAAATTGAAGCAGGGAAATCTTATTCACTGACAGACGCATCACAACTTGTAAAAGATATTACTTCTTCGAAATTTGATGCATCTGTAGACGTAGATGTACGTCTTGGTGTTGATCCTCGTAAAGCTAACCAAATGGTGAGAGGTGTTGTATCTCTGCCACACGGAACAGGAAAGCAAGTGAGAGTTCTTGTATTATGTGCACCTGACGCTGAAGCTGCAGCTAAAGAAGCTGGAGCAGACTACGTAGGTTTGGACGAATATATCGAAAAAATAAAAGGTGGTTGGACTGATATCGATGTGATCATCACACAACCTGCTATCATGGGTAAAATCGGTGCTTTGGGACGTGTTCTAGGACCTCGCGGTCTTATGCCTAACCCTAAAAGTGGTACTGTAACTGTTGATGTTGCTAAAGCCGTGACAGAAGTGAAATCTGGTAAAATCGACTTCAAAGTAGACAAAACAGGTATTATCCATGCATCTATCGGTAAAGTATCATTTTCTGCTGATCAGATCAAAGATAATGCGAAAGAATTTATCAATACGCTTATCAAATTGAAACCTTCTTCAGCAAAAGGTACCTATGTGAAGAGTGTATTTCTTTCAAGTACTATGAGTCCGGGTATTAAAATCGACCCTAAATCAGTAGACGAAAACTAATTAAAACTACGGAATTATGAGAAAGGAAGATAAAAGCACTATTATAAGTACTATCGCTGAAACGGTAAAAGAATATGATTTCTTCTACTTGACAGATGTTTCGACTCTTAATGCTGCTAAAACTAGCGAACTAAGAGCAGAATGCTACAAGAGCGATATTAAGCTGATGGTTGTAAAAAACACCTTGTTGCAAAAAGCATTAGAATCATTAGATACAGACTTTACAGAGTTGATCCCAACTCTTAAAGGAAATACTGCTATCATGTTTACTAATACTGCTAATGCACCTGCTAAATTATTAGATAAATATAGCAAAGAAGGTATTCCTGCATTGAAAGCTGCTTACGTACAAGAAAGCTTCTATATAGGAAAAGATAACTTGAAAGCATTAGTAAATATCAAGAGCAAAGAAGAACTTCTTGGAGATGTTATCGGATTGTTACAATCTCCTATCAAGAACGTTGTATCGGCTCTACAATCTGGTGGTAACACCATTCATGGAGTACTTGAGACTCTATCTAACAGATAATTTTTTAATAAAAGAAGTAATAACAATTTTAATACATACAAAAAAATGGCAGACGTAAAAGCTATTGCTGAACAACTAGTAAATTTGACAGTTAAAGAAGTTAGCGAACTTGCTGAAGTTCTTAAATCAGAATACGGAATCGAACCAGCTGCTGCTGCTGTAGCTGTTGCTGCTCCTGCTGCTGCCGGTGCTGCTGCAGAAGAAGAAAAAACATCTTTCGATGTTGTTCTTAAATCAGCAGGTGCTAACAAACTTCAAGTTGTAAAAGCTGTTAAAGAACTTACAGGTTTAGGTTTGAAAGAAGCTAAAGATATTGTAGATGCTGCACCATCTGACCTTAAGAAAGGCGTATCTAAAGACGAAGCTGAAGCATTGAAAAAACAATTGGAAGAAGCTGGAGCTGAAATTGAACTTAAATAAAACAAGAAAATCCTGTTTATCAGGATGTTGGTTGAGAACCTTCTAATAGGAGGAGGTTCTTGACCTTTTTGCGTCAAAAGTAATTAGTTCAAAAAAATAGAGTATTCCATGTCTTCACCAACAACAAATCAAAGAGTCAACTTTGCTTCAATAAAAAATCCGCTGCATTATCCAGATTTTCTTGAAGTACAATTAAAGTCGTTTAGAGACTTTTTACAGCTTGATACACCTCCTGAAAAGAGAAAGAAAGAAGGCTTATATAAAGTTTTTGCTGAGAATTTTCCGATCGCAGACACACGTAACAACTTTGTATTAGAGTTTTTGGACTACTACATCGACCCTCCTCGTTATACTATCGAAGAGTGTATCGAAAGAGGTCTTACTTACAGTGTGCCTCTCAAGGCAAAACTTAAACTGTACTGTACCGATCCCGATCACGAGGACTTCGATACAGTGATCCAGGATGTTTATCTTGGGCTTATTCCATATATGACAGAGAAAGGTACATTTGTCATTAATGGGGCAGAACGCGTAGTGGTATCTCAGCTGCACCGTTCACCGGGTGTGTTCTTTGGACAAAGTGTACATGCCAACGGTAGCAAATTGTATTCGGCGCGTATCATCCCGTTCAAAGGATCGTGGATTGAGTTCGCTACGGATATAAACAATGTCATGTATGCATACATCGACAGAAAGAAGAAATTACCTGTAACAACATTGCTTAGAGCTATAGGCTTCGAAAGCGATAAAGACATACTTGAGATCTTTGATCTGGCTGAAGAGGTTAAAGTCAACAAGCAGAATCTGAAAAAAATCGAGGGACGCAGACTTGCAGCACGTATCCTTAAGACATGGATGGAAGATTTTGTTGACGAAGATACCGGTGAGGTAACTTCTATTGAACGTAATGAAGTAATAATCGAACGCGAAACAGTATTGGAGAAAGACCATGTCGATGCTATCATTGACTCTGGTGTAGGATCTGTACTATTACATAAAAGCTCGCAAAATGCTTCAGATTTTGCAATCATATATAATACCCTTCAAAAAGACCCCAGTAACTCAGAGATAGATGCGGTTCGCCACATCTACCGTCAGTTGCGTAGTGCAGAACCTGCCGATGATACAAGCGCACGCGAGGTTATCAACAGTTTGTTCTTCTCTGAAAAACGTTACGATCTGGGTGAAGTAGGACGTTTTAGAATCAATAAAAAACTAGGTCTGCACACTAGTGATGATACTCGTGTATTGACCAAAGAAGATATTATCGAAATCATCAAATATCTGATCGAGCTTATAAACTCGAAAACGATTGTTGATGATATCGACCACTTGAGTAACAGACGTGTACGTACTGTCGGCGAACAGCTTTACAACCAATTCGGTGTAGGTTTGAACCGTATGGCACGTATTATCCGTGAGCGTATGAACGTTCGTGACAATGAGGTGTTTACGCCTATTGACTTGATCAATGCGAAGACAATATCATCTGTTGTGAATACTTTCTTCGGAACAAATGCTCTGTCTCAGTTCATGGATCAAACCAATCCTTTGGCCGAGATTACTCACAAGCGCCGTATGTCTGCTCTTGGACCTGGTGGTCTTTCTCGTGAAAGAGCCGGTTTCGAGGTGCGTGACGTACACTATACTCACTACGGACGTTTATGTCCGATTGAGACACCCGAAGGTCCGAATATCGGTCTGATATCTTCACTTTGTGTATATGCAAAAATAAACGATCTTGGATTTATCGAAACTCCATATCGTAAAGTAACAGAAAGCAAAGTAGATTTGTCGGAAAACGGTATCATATATCTGGCAGCCGAAGAAGAAGAAGATAAAATCATAGCTCAGGGTAATGCACCTCTGAACGATGACGGATCATTCATTAACACTCGTGTTAAAGCTCGTCAGGATGCCGACTATCCGGTAGTAGGTCCAGAAGAGCTCGAATTGATGGACGTATCTCCAACACAGATTGCATCTATTGCAGCTTCATTAATTCCTTTCTTGGAACATGATGATGCTAACCGTGCATTGATGGGATCTAATATGATGCGCCAGGCAGTTCCGTTGATGCGTACTGAGTCTCCTATCGTGGGTACAGGTATCGAAGGACAATTGATTCAGGACTCACGCACACAAATCGTGGCCGAAGGTGCAGGAGAAATTGTTTATGTCGATGCCAGCACCATTAAGATTAAATATGACCGTACTGATGACGAAGAATTTGTAAGCTTCGACAGTGCGATTAAAACATATAACATCCCTAAATTCAGAAAGACTAACCAGAATACTACTATCGACTTGCGTCCTACTTGTAAGAAAGGCGCACGTGTAGTTGAAGGTGAAATTCTGACTGAAGGTTATTCTACAGAAGCTGGTGAATTGGCAATCGGTAAAAACCTGAAAGTTGCCTTCATGCCATGGAAAGGATATAACTATGAGGATGCGATTGTATTGAATGAACGAGTAGTTCGTGAAGACATGTTGACTTCTGTTCACGTAGAAGAGTTCTCTCTTGATGTACGTGATACTAAACGTGGGGTAGAAGAGCTTACTTCTGATATTCCTAACGTTAGTGAAGAAGCCACAAAAGACCTTGACGAAAGAGGTATCGTACGTATCGGAGCACGTGTTGGTCCCGGCGATATTCTTATCGGAAAGATCACTCCGAAAGGAGAATCGGATCCTTCACCCGAAGAAAAACTGCTTCGTGCTATCTTTGGTGACAAAGCCGGCGATGTGAAAGACGCTTCATTGAAAGCTTCTCCATCATTGAAAGGGGTTGTTATCGGCACTAACTTATTCTCTAAAGCAGCTAAGAAAGGTAAAACTAAACTTTCGAGCAAAGCTTTATTGCCTAAGTTGGATGAAGAGTACGAAGAAAAAATGGCTAAGCTAAAACATACTTTAGTTGAAAAGCTATTGGTACTTACTGATGGAAAGCCATCACAAGGTGTAAAAGACTATTTAAATACGGATGTAATAGCTAAAGGTGCTAAATTTACAAAATCGGCACTTGACAGCATCGATTTCGAATCTATTCAGGTTAGTAAGTGGACATCTGATGACCACAAAAATGATTTGATCAGAGATGTTATCGTTAATTACCTTCGTAAATATAAAGAGCTGGATGCAGAATTGAAACGTAAACGTTTTGATTTGACTATCGGTGATGAATTACCTTCGGGTATCGTGCAGATAGCTAAAGTGTATGTAGCTAAAAAACGTAAGATCCAGGTAGGGGATAAGATGGCAGGACGTCACGGTAACAAAGGTATCGTGTCTCGTATCGTTCGTCAGGAAGATATGCCGTTCTTACCCGATGGAACTCCTGTTGATATTGTATTGAATCCGCTGGGTGTGCCTTCTCGTATGAACTTGGGGCAGATTTTCGAAACTGTTCTTGGTTGGGCAGGACGTGAGCTTGGTGTGAAATTCGCTACTCCTATTTTCGACGGAGCCAGTCTTGATGATCTGAACTCATGGACAGACAAAGCAGGTGTACCTCGTTACGGAAAAGCTTATCTGTGTGATGGTGGAACCGGTGTTCAATTTGACCAGCCTGCAACAGTAGGTATCATCTATATGTTGAAACTGGGTCACATGGTTGAAGATAAAATGCACGCGCGTTCTATAGGGCCATATTCACTTATCACTCAACAACCTCTTGGAGGTAAGGCTCAGTTCGGGGGACAACGTTTCGGAGAGATGGAGGTTTGGGCACTTGAAGCATTCGGTGCAGCACACATCTTGCAAGAAATTCTGACTATCAAATCCGATGATGTGATGGGTCGTTCTAAAGCTTACGAAGCGATAGTGAAGGGTGAACCAATGCCACAAGCCGGTATCCCGGAATCATTGAATGTATTGCTGCATGAGATGAAAGGTTTGGGACTAAGTGTTACACTCGACTAAAATAATGAGAAAATGAGGTAATGTGCCAATCGTTTTACTGACATTGGCATATTATCACATTCAAAATATTCAGTTATTATCTCATTATCATATTGATAAATTACAATAACTCTTTATATAAAGAAAACATATGGCTTTTAGAAAAGATAGTAAAGTAAAGAGTAGCTTTTCAAAAATCACAGTAAGTCTGGCTTCTCCTGAAGAAATTCTCGAAAGCTCGAGCGGTGAAGTTTTGAAACCCGAAACTATCAACTACCGTACATACAAACCAGAACGTGATGGTCTTTTCTGTGAACGCATTTTTGGTCCGGTAAAGGACTACGAATGTCATTGCGGTAAATACAAAAGAATCCGTTACAAAGGTATCGTCTGCGACCGATGCGGTGTGGAAGTTACCGAAAAGAAAGTAAGACGTGAACGTACAGGACACATCCACTTGGTAGTGCCTGTTGCTCATATCTGGTATTTCCGTTCTCTACCAAACAAAATGGGTTATCTGTTGGGAATACCAACCAAAAAGCTTGATACTATTATTTATTACGAACGCTATGTTGTAATACAAGCCGGTATCAAAGAAGAAGATGGTATTGCTTACAAAGACCTGTTGACAGAAGAAGAATATCTGAATATTTTAGATACACTCCCAAAAGAAAATCAACTGTTGGACGATAGCGATCCTAACAAGTTTATCGCTAAAATGGGAGCAGAAGCTGTGTATGACCTTCTTTCAAGATTGAATCTTGATTCATTGGCCAACACTCTTCGTCACAGAGCAAGTACAGATACTTCGCAACAACGTAAAAACGAAGCGTTGAAACAACTTCAGGTTGTGGAAGCATTCCGTGGATCGAAAGGCAAAAACCGTCCTGAATGGATGATCGTGAAAATCGTACCTGTGATTCCACCCGAACTTCGTCCGCTTGTACCTCTTGATGGAGGTCGTTTCGCTACATCTGACTTAAATGACCTGTATCGTCGTGTTATCATTCGTAATAACCGTTTGAAACGTTTGATCGATATTAAGGCTCCGGATGTAATCTTGCGTAACGAAAAGCGTATGTTGCAGGAAGCTGTAGACTCTTTGTTCGATAACTCTCGTAAATCGAGTGCGATCAAAACAGAATCTAATCGTCCGCTTAAATCTTTGTCTGATAGCTTGAAGGGTAAACAAGGACGTTTCCGTCAAAACCTTTTGGGTAAACGTGTCGACTATTCAGCTCGTTCGGTAATTGTCGTTGGTCCAGAGTTGAAGATGCACGAATGTGGTATCCCTAAAGATATGGCAGCTGAGCTGTTCAAACCATTCGTTATCCGTAAACTGATCGAACGCGGTATCGTTAAGACTGTTAAATCGGCTAAAAAGATTGTAGACCGCAAAGAACCGGTTGTATGGGATATCCTTGAGTATGTAATGAAAGGACACCCTGTATTGCTCAACCGTGCCCCGACTCTTCACCGTTTAGGTATTCAGGCATTTCAGCCTAAGATGATCGAGGGTAAAGCTATCCAGTTGCACCCGCTTGCATGTACGGCGTTCAATGCCGACTTCGACGGTGACCAGATGGCGGTTCACTTACCTCTTGGCAACGAGGCTATCCTCGAAGCTCAGATGTTGATGCTTGGTTCACATAATATCCTTAACCCTGCCAACGGTGCGCCTATTACCGTTCCTTCTCAGGACATGGTACTTGGTCTGTATTATATTACAAAAATACGTCCCGGAGCATTAGGTGAAGGTCTTACATTCTACGGACCCGAAGAAGCCATTATCGCATATAATGAAAAGAAAGTGGATATCCACGCTCTTATAAAAGTATATGTTCGTGACTTGGACGAAAACGGAAATGTAGCAACTATCATGCGTGAAACATCGGTAGGACGTGTAATCGTTAACGAACATACACCTATCGAAGTAGGATTTATCAATGAAGTGCTTTCTAAGAAATCGCTTCGTGATATTATCGGTAACGTAATCAAACTGGCAGGGGTTGCTAAAACAGCCGCCTTCCTTGACGACATCAAAAACTTGGGTTACCGCATGGCATTCCAGGGAGGTTTGTCGTTCAACCTTGAAGACGTTATTATTCCTGCAGAAAAAGAAACTCTGGTACAACAGGGTTATGATGAAGTTGAACAGATTATGGGTAACTATAATATGGGATTCATCACTTATAACGAACGTTATAACCAGATTATCGATACATGGACTCACGTCAACTCTAAGTTGTCAAACATCTTGATGAAACAACTTTCGGAAGACAACAAAGGGTTCAACTCTGTATATATGATGCTTGACTCGGGAGCCCGTGGTTCGAAAGAACAGATCCGTCAGTTGTCAGGTATGCGTGGTTTGATGGCTAAACCTCAGAAGAGTGGGGCAGAAGGAGCACAGATTATCGAAAACCCGATCCTTTCGAACTTTAAGGAAGGTCTTTCGGTGTTGGAGTACTTTATCTCTACCCACGGTGCTCGTAAAGGTCTTGCCGATACCGCTTTGAAAACAGCCGATGCGGGATATCTTACCCGTCGTCTTGTTGACGTATCTCAAGATGTGATCATCAACGAAGAAGACTGTGGTACATTGCGCGGACTTGTTTGTACAGAACTTAAAAATAACGAAGAAGTTATCGCTTCTCTTTACGAACGTATCCTGGGTCGTGTTTCAGTACACGATATTCAACATCCGTTGACAGGAGAAATTATCGTGGAAGCAGGTGAGCAGATAACAGAAGATACAGCGGCTATTATTCAGGAATCGCCAATCGAACGTGTCGAAATCCGTTCTGTTCTTACTTGTGAATCTAAGAAAGGTGTTTGTGCCAAGTGTTACGGACGTAACCTTGCTACCGGACGTATGGTTCAAAAAGGAGAGGCAGTTGGAGTTATCGCTGCACAGTCTATCGGTGAGCCTGGTACACAGCTTACACTTCGTACATTCCACGTCGGTGGTATCGCTTCGAACATCGCTACAGAAAACAGTGTGATTACTAAATACGATGGTATTCTTGAATTAGATGACCTTCGTGTAGTTGAAACTGTTGATGATGCAGGAAAGAAAATACAGGTGGTTGTAAGCCGTCTTGTTGAACTTCGTATCGTAGATCCTAACACTAAGATTGTATTGCTTACTCACAATATTCCTTACGGTTCTAAGCTCTACTTCAAAGATGGAGCAGCTGTGAAGAAAGGTGATGTTATCTGTGAATGGGACCCATTTAATGCGGTTATCATTACAGAAGCAACAGGTAAGATCCAATTCGAGAATGTTATAGAAAACGTTACTTATAAAGTTGAGTCGGACGAACAAACCGGATTGAAAGAAAAGATCATTATCGAATCTCGTGATAAGACTAAAGCTCCTGAGGCTCATATCTTGGACGATAAAGGCAACATCCTTAAAACATACAGTTTACCGTTGGGTGCGCACGTTATCAAAGAAGATAAGGATATGATCAAAGCCGGAGATGTTCTTGTTAAGATTCCTCGTGCGGTAGGTAAAGCGGGTGATATCACCGGAGGTCTTCCTCGTGTGACTGAGTTGTTTGAAGCTCGTAACCCATCTAACCCTGCTGTAGTATCTGAAATAGACGGTGAGGTATCGTTCGGTAAGATCAAACGTGGAAACAGAGAGGTTATTGTTACATCCAAATTGGGTGAAACCAAGAAATATCTTGTTCCGCTTTCGAAACAAATCCTTGTACAGGAAAATGACTTTATCCGTGCCGGTATGCCATTGTCAGACGGTGCTACTACTCCTTCGGATATCCTTGCTATTAAAGGACCGACAGAAGTACAGGAATATATCGTGAATGAAGTACAGGATGTTTACCGTCTGCAAGGTGTGAAAATCAACGACAAGCACTTCGAAGTTATCGTTCGTCAAATGATGCGTAAAGTAGAAGTGGTTGATCCGGGAGATACTCGTTTCCTTGAACAACAGGTAGTTGACAAACACGATGTGATGGAAGAAAACGACCGTATCTGGGGTAAAAAAGTGGTTGTAGATGCAGGAGACTCTTCTACATTCGAACCCGGACAGATTGTTACTGCACGTAAACTTCGTGACGAAAACTCTATGTTGAAACGCCGTGACCTTCGTACAGTTGAAGTTCGTGATGCAATTCCTGCAACAGCAAACCAGATCTTACAAGGTATTACACGTGCAGCACTTCAAACTACCAGCTTTATGTCGGCTGCATCGTTCCAGGAAACTACGAAAGTGTTGAATGACGCTGCTATCAATGCGAAAGTTGACCGACTTGAAGGTTTGAAAGAAAACGTAATCTGCGGACACTTGATTCCTGCCGGAACAGGTCAGAGAGAATTCGAAAAACTCGTTGTGGGTACTAAGGAAGATTTCGACCGTGTGATGGCTAACCGCAAAACGGTAGTCGATTTCGACAAAGTTGAGTAATATCTCAGAAAATCAAAATATTGTAAAGAGCAGTTCGGTTTCCCGGACTGCTCTTTTTATTATTCAAAATGTCAAAGATCAGAAGCAGGATCTCTTTCCGTACATTCATCCGATTGATACATCATGTTATATTGCCGGCCTGTTCACTCAGATTTCCACCGGAGATCAACGTTGTATGTCCTCAGAAGTTTTCCGGGGTTATTTGATTGCGCTTATCTGATAGCCGGATGTATCTGCTTTCTGAGGTATAGATAAAATTATTTCTAAATTGAGGGCTGTTTTCTTTAGTTATAGTTATTATTTATATCTTGTCTATATCTATACCTATATCTTATGATGTTGCGGCTTTTTTGCTGGTAAAGGGGTGCTAAAAGGTAGTGGAAAAGGTATGGGAAAACTATGTTATTTGATACCCTTTTTCTATTCGACAATCAGTTTGTATCCGATTCCTCGCACATTAACAATGCGTATACGGTTGTCCAGAGACAATTTGTGTCTTAGTTTTGTGATAAATACATGCAGGCTTTTGGTATTGAAGAAGCTGTCATCGCCCCAAAGTTCGAGTAGGATGTTTTGAGTGTTTACTACATCATTTATGTTGCTGCATAGTCGTTTAAGGATTTCGGACTCTCGATGCGATAATTCCTGTTCTTTTCCTTCACATATCAACTTTTGCGTGATAGAGTCAAAAGTATAATTACCAATATCGAATGTTTCTTTTTCTTTTTCGCTTTGTTCGATATATGCTCTGTTGACCAGCACTTTGATGCGGATAATGAGTTCCTGCATATTGAATGGTTTCTTGAGATAATCACTTGCTCCGAGTTCAAAGCCCGATACCACATCTTTTATTGCCGATCGGGCAGTCAGAAAGAGAATAGGAGTTGTTTTATCGGTTTTACGTATTTTGCTGACCATTTCGAATCCGTCCATTTCGGGCATCATTACATCAGCAACCAAAATGTCTGGTTTGGTGTTGAAGAATAACTCTAGCCCTTTTTTGCCAGTCTCTGCCTGAATGACGTCGAAGCCTTCTTCATCGAGAGTGTCTTTGATAATCATCGACAGTGTAAGCTCGTCTTCTACCAATAATACTTTTATATTTTTATTTGTTTTCATAGTTGTGTCGGTATTATTATCGTGAATGTTGAACCTGCTCCCGGAGTGCTTTCTACCGAGATTGTTCCATGATGTTTTTCGACCATTGTTTTTACGTAGAAAAGCCCCAGTCCATATCCTTTGACAGTATATTGATTGCCTGATGTTACCCTGTAAAACTTCTCGAATATATATTTTTGCTTTTCGGGAACAATGCCCATACCATTGTCTGAAATGGTCAGAATACAGTTTCGATTGTTTTCCTTTGCTGTAATTGTGATATCGACTTTGCCATCGGAATATTTTATTGCATTGTCTATCAGGTTACTCATTATATTGTTGATATGGGTGCGGTCGGCATGGATACTCAAATTTCCGTGAGATATGTTTACTGCAAAATTTACCTCTTTTCCGGCTTTTAGTTTGTGTTGTTCGATAAGTACTTGTATAAGAGGTTCGATCAGTATATCTTCTTTGTTAAGGACAAATGTTTTACGCCGTTCCATGCTCATTGATAATATTTGTTCGACCAACGCACTGAGCTCGCTTAATTGATCTTTGCAAATGGTCAGATAACGGGTTCTTTTTTCTTTGTCGTCTCCTTGTTTAAAATTGAGCAGGGCATCTGCTGCTGAATAAGCGACTGCTATGGGGGTTTTCAACTCATGTGTCATATTATTGGTAAAGTCGTCTTTCATTTCTTCGAGGGTGCGTTGCTGAATGACTGTTCGTATCAGATACCAGAAAGCAAAACACAGAATAAGAATAATCAAGAGGGTTGTACCGAGTATTCCCGACATTTGTATCAGTATGGTCTTTGTCAGAGGTTCTATGTGGATGCGGTATGCTGTATTATTTTCCGTGTCAAATTTGAAGTCGTAAAATTCGGATCGTGCTAAAGCTGCAGGGGTATTGACTAAACGGTGTTTTATGCTGTCTGTATTTAGGTCAATGATTTCTATACTGTATATATCGGATCTTATCCCCTTGGCGTTGAAATTATATACAAGTATACTGTCTATCTTATTGAGGTTGACAGGTACAACTGTATCTATTGCCTGATGGATGGCTTCGGTGAAAGAAAATGCGATTTTCTGCAATTGCTGGATTGTTAGGGCATTATTACCTTCCTCCTTCGTAACGGTAGTTGTGGTATCATTTTGTTGGTTGACAACTTTTTTTGTCTTTTTTATGCCTTTTTTCTCGGTATTCTTTTTCGTATTGTCATCATCATCGTCTGAAAGAGTTTGTGTTATAGTAATTGTCTTTCCTTCTTTGGGTTTATTATCAAGGCTGTCCATCCGAAACTGAATTTCCTCCAGATTGGCTGTATTAATACATTCGATGACAGTTTGCTCAGTCTCGGATTTTATTGTATGATATAAACCTCTGAGCCAATAAAGTTGCCATATGAAAACAATTGAGAGAGATACTATAATTCCGAGAACAACATATTTGAAATTCCGATTCATATTTTTGAATATTACTGAAAACAAATGTATACATATTTAGGATTCATTCCGTTAAGTGTTAAGACTAAATAAGACTTTGTCAAATTAGCAAATATCTAAATGAGGTAAAAAACAAATAGTCTGTCTTGTTTACTCGAAGTACTTGCGTAATGGTAAGTGTACTTGCCTTATTTCGGAAATAATAGTAACTTTGAATAAGGTCTTGTGCCTTTTTATCATTTAAAATATCTGAATTATGATGCTACAATCAGACATTATCGCAGCTATATCTACTCCGGCAGGTATTGGGGGGATAGCCGTTGTCCGTTTATCTGGAAAAGGTTGTATTGGATTGGTCGACAGAGTCTTCAAATCGCCTTCGGGTAAAAAACTTGCCGGCTGTAAAGCCAATACCATACATTTTGGGGCGATAATGAAAGATGATGCAGTTTTCGACGAAGTGCTGGCTAGTGTTTTTCATAGTCCTAATTCGTTTACAGGGCAGGAAAGTGTTGAGATATCGTGTCATGGATCGATATATATACAGCAGGGTATTTTGCAATTACTGCTCGATAATGGAGCCCGGTTGGCTACAGCCGGAGAGTTTACCCAGCGCGCTTTTATGAATGGGAAAATGGACTTGTCTCAGGCTGAATCCGTAGCGGATTTGATTGCTTCGTCTTCTGCAGCAACACATCGTCTGGCTATGAATCAGATGCGTGGAGGGTTCAGTACTAAGTTGATAGAGTTGCGTACAAATCTACTGAATTTTGCATCTCTGATTGAGCTTGAATTGGACTTCTCGGAAGAAGATGTCGAGTTTGCGAATCGTGATAATCTGAAGCAAGCTGCACAAAATATACATATACATATTCAAAAACTGGCAGATTCGTTTGCTCTTGGTAATGTGGTGAAAACGGGTATTCCGGTAGCTATTATCGGAGAAACAAATGCGGGTAAATCTACTCTTCTCAATCTTCTGTTGAGAGAAGAAAAAGCCATTGTATCGGATGTTCATGGAACCACACGTGATGTTATAGAGGATACTATTACGATAGATGGTTTGATGTTCAGATTGATAGATACGGCAGGAATCCGTGATACGGATGATGTTGTGGAAAGTCTGGGAATAGAACGTACTTTCAAAAAATTAGAGCAGGCTTCTATCGTACTTTGGGTCGTGGATGCCGAAACCGAAGATGATCATGCTTTGGAATTATCGAAGAAGATATTGCCGATGATCGAGGGTAAGAAACTAATCTTGGTTTTTAATAAGGTTGATATTATTCCTGCAGCACGGAAAGAAAGTAAGGTGTTGTTGTTGGAAAAGGAGATTCCCGACCGTATATTTATTTCTGCTAAATACCAGCAAGGTACAGATGAGCTGCAAAAACAGTTGGTAGATGCTGCTAATATTCCTGAATTTGGAGAACAGGATGTGATTGTCACCAATATGCGGCATTATGAGGCTTTGCGAAAAGCTCAGGAGGCTATAGAACGTGTTTCATCGGGACTGGAGTCGGGATTATCATCTGATTTTCTTGCTCAAGATATTCGTGAGTGTATGCATTATTTAGGCGAAATAACAGGTCAAATTTCTACAGATGAAATATTGGGTAATATTTTCAGTAAATTCTGTATCGGCAAATGATAAGTGATTAATATCAATCGATATTCTAAAGGATTGGGTCGCTAGTGCAGGGATAAGAAAACACATTCCATTCCATTGTTTTCGCCACACTTTTGCTGCCTTGCAGGTAGCTTTAGGTGCTGATATCTACACTGTAATCAAGATGCTCACGCACAAAAATGTTTCGACGACCCAGATCTATGCTGACCTGGTAAATGCGATGAAAAGAGAGTCAGCTAATAAAATAAGTCTAAAGTAATATGCAGTAAAAGCATAATGCAATTGTTGCAAAAAACGAAACAGTTCCATTTTGGAACATCTGTTTGAATTTGTGTATTTTTACCCAGGTTGGAAATAAGAATAACTAACTATGAATTTTAAAACTAAGCTTTCTCAACGTATCGGGATCGATGGTGTCAATGAGATACTTAACCTAACTCATAATAGTGATACCCGAAAGCAAGAGTTATATAATTTAGTTATTGCTGAAGATGAAGCCATTGGATATCATGCAGCTTGGATTTTTACTCATTTTTCGTCACAGGATAACGAGTGGTTATATAATAAACATGATCAATTGATTAATGAAGTTCTTGTCTGCAAGCATGGAGGAAAACGAAGGGTAATGCTCAATTTATTATACAGACAGCCATTCCCGAATCCGCCAAGAGTAGATTTTCTGGATTTCTGTTTAGAGCGAATGATGTCTGGCGAGGAATTGCCCGCAGTAAAATCTCTTTGCATGAAGATCGCTTATGAATTATGCCGTCCCATCCCTGAGTTGATGCAGGAATTGAAAACAATGCTTGCAATGATGGAGGGCGATTTAGTGCCATCTATCCAAGCCGTTAGAAAGAATATTCTAAAGGCAATGCAAAAAGGAAAGAGTTTACAAAAACTTTAATCATAATAATATGAATTATAAAGATTCTGAAAATATACTGCTAATTATATGTGGAGCGATGGGCATCGCAGCACTTGCATTGATATTTCGCTATCTCTTTATTGCAAAATGGGGATTTGATGCTTTCGGGGCAAATCTTGTATTCATTATTATATTTGCAGTCGGGTTAGTCTTTTTTATTTCTTATCTGGAAGTTATTCAGAAAGTCATTCCTCCACTCTTTAAAAGTCGAAAACCAATAATAGAAAATTAGTCCTATTTCTTAAAGTCGTTTTTACTCGAAATCTAAAAGATGTTGATATAGATACTATAAGACAAAAGCTTACTTTTAAAGAGTGTAAGTTCAAAATTGGAATAAAAGAGAAAATATGAACTTGATTAAGTAATATCCTTTAGTTAATCTTTCTCAAGGCTTTCTATAAAAATCTTTTATTGAATTAGTGTAAAAGCAATAATTAAGAGGGAATTTTTGTTGAAAAATAGTTGGGTTTTTCGCTCCTATGGGCACCAGCATTAAATCGGATTTACCCTGATAAGTATATTGTTTTTCTTTACTTATATTCTCTCTATTATCGAACTTTATAGAGAAATAATACAAATATGGGTATATCCACGGAATATATTCTTCGGAAGTTGTTTGTTCTGTTGTCCAAACACTTACTTTTTTGCGATTGGTAATGGCAGATTGAAGTTCAATGGCATTTAGAGGTTTTCCGTCTATGTGAGGGATAATATCCCATTGAGGATCAACTACAATCCATTTATCCAGATCGTTAAGGAATACTTCTAAAACAACATGCCCCGCCCCGACTGGGCGTATCTCAACATCTTTAGTCTTTAGAGATAGTGTTCGAGCCTTTATTCCTATTGAATTAAGGCAAGCGGTGGTAACTATTCCGTATTCAACACAACGAAACTGTTTTCCTTTTTTCACTTCTTCCAATATATATAAAGCATCTTTCTTTTCAGGCTCATTCATTCCATTGTGTTTCCATAGATGATGTACCCAAGAAGAAACATTTCGAACCTTTTCCAAATCAGAATTTCCAGATGAAGCTATACTGTCAATTGGATATTTATTTTTCAATTCTTTCAAATATGGACTATTAATATCATTCTCATATAGGAGAGAAAAATCTTCATTCTTATTATTTTTGTCAAAATTAATCTCATCATACTCAATTCCATTCTTGAGATTTATTATAATTGGTTTATTCTCTTTCTTTTCAACTGATAATGTGACACTATGACCTATTGGTAAAATAAAATCAGTAGTGTCAATATCGGAATACACATTAAATCTATTGTTTTCAGGTAAATATAGTGAAATAGATAATGTGTCACTTTTCACAGAAGAAAAAGAAAGCTCTAAATCTTCTTTTGTAACATCAACAATTTCAACTTTTATGCTATTAGAATTCGTTTTGAGACTAAATCTGTTCTTATCGCTATCAACTGTTTGAGCTATTATATTAGAGATGATAATTGATGATAGTGTGAATAATAGAATTTTTTTCATAATTTCTTTTTTTAATCTATATGACGTCTATGTATAGAAAAAGGTTACTCCCTCTCCCCGTACTCCCCAATCTTCTCCTCACAGATCCTCTTAGTAATATCTCTCAACAACTCTACTTTCGGAATAAGAGCATCAATATCTTCTTTTGTAACTACAAAATCAGGATCGTAGCGACCATTTACATAAGCAGCCTTGATAAGCTCAAAAAGTCGCTTCTCTTCAGGAGTATCTTGTGGAAAAACTTTGATAAACTCGTTAGAATATTTCTTTACAGAGTTAAGCAGCTTTGATAGATTATGTTGTTTGGGATTCTCTAACGTAAAGACTAAACGAATTGCATAAATATAGTTTTCACACGCTTGGTGTAAATAAAATGAAGACATTTGAAATCGTCCTTTTGTATTGTTTGATATTGCATCATCAAAGAAGAATTTTCCTTTTTCAAATTTATCATCAAAATACTCTTGAGCCTGTTGCTTTATTTCATCAAAGCTAAGTTTACGACGACGGGCAAGTTTAAACTTACCACTATCATATAGCACAACACCTTCCTGCTTTATTTGTGTATAGAAATATCTCCCATCGTTCAGATACTTATTCAGCTTCTTCATATCCTCACTAATAAATTGAACAGGAGGCTGACGATCAGGATCTGTTGCCCGATCGTAATATAAATCTTCTATATTGCTAAGTATCTTTATCGCAATGCCATCCGATATGCCACTCGTTACCACCAATATGTCGTAATCGCTTACATAGAATTGTATTTTGCCAAACTCATATTTTTCATCATACACCACATAATTATTTCGGGCATAACTACCAAAAAGTATTATCATCTCGGTCTGCTTCAATCTCTGTAAAACAGATTCGATAATAAAATGTAAATCTCTCTGATTAGTTGATGGTAAATATGATATAGACTTTTTCATTCAGTTAGTTTAATATTAAATGCGTCTAAAATTTTCTGTATATGCGCCTCTTGTTCTTTGGGGATATTAATTATTGCAAGACTTCCAAAATCGACTTGCCAAAATCCACCAATTTTTGTTATTTCATCACCGAGTAACCTGTATTCAGATTCTTTAAATTCTGAGGTTAGAATAAAACGTTTTGTAATATAGTTTGAAGTTTTTAGAATTCTTACAACTTCATGTTGTCCGTTCTTATTTTTTTGAGTTTCAAATTCAGTACTAAAAGTTAAGTTTTGACTAAAAATATCATTCCCCAATGCTCTAAAAATATTAGTAGAAAGTTGCTCTACAGGAATTGTTTGTGAGACCTCCTCTTTTGGATTATAAATTTCTATATCAACTTCTTTTGGAAACATTTTGAAAATGCATTTATAAAATTTCAGATATAAAGATAGGTAAAAAAGAAAAATCGAGATTAACTTTTTGTTTGTTAATTGTATATTTGTATTAACATCCTGTTATCGTCTGTCGGAGATCTAATTCTGACTGACGAATGAAAACCGCAGAGATATACTATTTATTAATATTTATATCAGTCTGATTCTCAAATTAGGCTTAAATGCGGACACTATGACAACAAAAGAAATACCTACCGAACAACTTTATTCTAAAATAATTGAGCAGGCAAGCTCAGTGTTAAAGCTTTCTATATCACAAATTAAGGAAAAATACACAGATTATCCTATTTGCCTTATGGATTATATTGAAAGAGATATTCATGAAAAATCTATTGAGATACGTTTTGATAAAGAAAATATTACATTAACATGTGCATTTAATAAAGATGGAAATTGTAATAAATCATTTCTGTTTCCTGATGATGATCAACTTATTGAAAACTTTGTTGGTTATTTGACAGATCATCATGATTACAGTTTTATGAGAAGTCGCTTTATGCTAGGTAACTGTTATTTGAAGATAAAGGAACTGAAAGAACAAAGAAGTGATATTTGCTTGGTTTTCTATCAATAAAATATGAGATTTTCGGGTAAGATTTAAAGTGGTCTTGCCTGATTATTTTATCGTCTTAATGTTCTTGACTTTATGCCTCTGATTATCAATATTTATATTCTAAAATACATTAGTCGAAGAAACCCCTACATTATCATCTAAGTCTATCATAGCGTTGATAAGGTAGGCACGTGAATACCTATGTAAATCATCGACCCTGATGTCTTTTTCAATGATTGTGCCTGCATCGATCAATAACTGCCGTTTGATGCCTGCTAACAAAGGTGTTGAGGGAGTAAAGAGTCCTTCACTATTTTCCAGCACGATGTTCGAATAAGATGTATCGGTAATATATCCGTTTTTTACAATCAGTATCTCGTCACAATTCCCTTTTTGCGAAACAAGGGATTGCAGCCTGCTTCTGTCTTCCGACTTATAAGTATAATCTATGTTATTATCGTATACTAAGGCCAGATTGGTTATCGGTCTGAAACGGTAAGGTTCGAAAGTAATACTTTCTACGGTATCGCTGTATAATATACGGCACTTCACAATACCTATTCGCATATCCATCGGAATAATATCTGTCGGAATATCAAAATTCAGCGATACACCAAAATGAATTTCGGAAGTACGGATAGCTCTTCGGCTGTGAAGAGACAGATTACAGAATGATCCATCTTTCACTTTAATGGTTTCTATAAATCGGGGTTTACTCATACAAATGGCAGATAAATTTTTTTCAGAACTTCGTTATATTCTTCTTCACACCGACTGTAAGCTGTAATACCTCCGCCACTCCGATAATAAAACTGTCCGTTTTGAGATTCTATAAAGCGGATAAGCACAGCCGAATCGAGCTCGGTTCCATCATAATAGCCGAATACACCCGTATAAAAACCACGGGATTCACCTTCTGCCTTTTTGATGAGGTCTATTGTCGCAGATTTTGGCGCACCTGATACCGATCCGGCAGGCAGCATTTGTATAATAATATCACCTAGATGTGAATGATAATTGGACGGTAATTGCCCTTCTATCTCCGAACTTACCTGAAGTATGTCTCTAAATCTGTTTTTTATTTGTTCGATGTACCTGAAACGTTTGACATATACTCCGCAAGCCGACTGGCTCAAATCGTTTCGAAGCAAATCTACAATGGTATTATGCTCCGCTGTCTCTTTAAAATCCGAGAGTATCTTCTCTGCGGCATTAGGTATCTCAGCATCAATGGTTCCCTTCATCGGATTGGTTGAAATACTGCCGACGGATATTTTCACAAAACGTTCGGGCGAGAAGCATACAAACCGATCGGGTATATACAACTTGTAAGGAGCATTACTCAGCAGGAAGATGTCTTGCAGACTGAGATTTGTATCTATAGGCGTTTTTATCGTCAGGTTGGTCAGAAAAGAGTCTCCCCGTTTCAAGCCTTTGTGTACAATGTCGAACTTTTGCTTATAGCTTTCTAATGAAATAGGAGAGGGGTGGAAAGTTACTTCTCTATCAATAATTTTGTTGCGTTTGATATTCTGATAGTTACCAGCTTTGAATTCAATAAGGGTGTTGTCCATCGGTTTCTCGATGAATATGGCCTCCTGCATTTCAAAATCGAATGCAAATAAAAAAGGCTTGCCTGAGTGTCCGCATTCATTCATTTTTAAACGGACTGTATCTATATTTTTATAGAACATATGTCTTAGACCTTAATAGTATTTTTCAATTCCTCCAAATCCTGTTATTATTTTATTCTCTTTCGTTTTATTGATAAAATTATTTAACCGCTTTTCAAACTCTTCCGGTCGTTTCCTCGCTGCTTCAATGTATGCAATTCGGATACGTTTATATGTATCGGAGAAATGCTGATAGTTTTTCCAGACTGTTTTATCTTCTTTCAATCTTTCAATTATGTCATTGGGGAAGACAAAAGTCTCAGACAAAACATTTCGTATTTTATCCTCCAATTTAGGGTATATCATTTTATTCTCCAATAACCATTTAAGCCTTTCTTTGTTGGCCTGCGAGTATGTACTCTTCGGATTTCTAGGTGTGAAACGCTGAATTCTGTGGTCTGCATCGAGCGGCTTTATCGTACTGTCAATCCATTCGAAACAAAGTGCTTCTTCAACAGCATCGTTGTATGCAATACTTTTCTTATCCGAAGATTTATTGGGAAACACAAACCAGATTTCATTAGCAGTCTCGAAGTTTTCGGTCAGCCACTTTCGCCAATCCTTTCGGTTTTCAAAATATTTTATTTTATTTTCTGTTGTCATAAGAACTTATTCAAGTTGACTGTTTGCGATCTTATATTTTGTTTCACATATTGTTCCCGTAAAGGTAACAAAGGTAACAGAATGAATGATCAGTCAAGAGTTCTCAATTATCAAATTTATTATTAATATGAATCAGTAGTTAGATTGATAATACGTTCTTTTAAATTATGCTATTTACTACGCGCAATCACAGATTGCTTGTGATCCTTTTGGCCCAAGCCCCAAAAGGAACCAAAAGGTCTTTGGCGCTGCGAGGCTCTGCCTATCTGAC
>OGZT01000803.1_pt1 | contig 23961 bp, 23 predicted proteins | sample 1576891 | NCBI WGS metagenome assembly OGZT01 (sample SAMEA3541521, study PRJEB24748) | human gut metagenome | biome: human gut; feature: human-associated habitat; material: faeces | place: China | collected 2012 | reverse complement strand
ACCGGACTTATCGTTTGCTCCAACAGGCGGATGTTGCCTTGGTTACTTCCGGTACACATTCAGCTCAGCGGGATGGTTACCGCCTCGTCCTCCAGAACGCGGATGGTATCGTTTGGCTGCCAGAACCAGAGCTGCTCCGCCCGGGCCAGCTCCGCCGGATCGGCGTCCGGGTAGGAGAGCGTCACCGTCCACACCCCGGTCTCCCAGTCATAGGAGCGGTCCAGATAGGTGTCCCCCAGCTCCAGCTCCTCTCCGCCTCCGTCCAGGAGGCCAACCTCCGTGCCGAAACCGCCGTACTCGTACTGGAGCAGCTCTTCCCCGGTCTGGAACCGGGCCACCGCCTGCTCTGCCCCGATGTCCAGAGAGATCAGAGTATAACCGGTCTCCGCAGAATCGTCGGTAAGGGGCAGTTCGTCCACAGCGCCAAAGATCTTGTGATTTCCGCCTGGTTCATCGCCGGGGGAGACCCACTCATAGGGCACCAGGGTGATGGACTCCATGTCCGGCCGCCCGCCATAGAAGGCGACAAAATTCGAGACGGGCAGAAGGGGTCTGGAAACCCTACCATAGTACTTCTTGTACAGATAATTGCCCTGGTCGTCCCGAATAAAAAAGTTCTCCGGCGGATAGTCTCCCGCGCCGGTGAGCACCAGTCCGCCTCCCGAGGGGGCCACCACTGTCTTGGACACCGTCCACCAGCGGCCGTCCAGGGTGATTCGCTGTCCGGGCTCCACCACCAGGCTCTCCCCGTCCGGGGCGGTCTTGTCCACCAGCAGGTTCAGGCTCCAATCCCCGGACAGGCCGTAAAACAGCTCATTGGTGTAGACCTGGAGCTCCACCACATCGGGCAGCGCGCGGGCCACCGGGCAACGCTGCATCACCTTTAATGTATAGTCGTCCACCCACTCGGTTTCCCGATCCCGGCCCCAGAACTCCAGCTCCTTTCCCTCGGCCTTCAGGGAAAAGGACCACAGCTCCGGCTCACCCCGGTCATTCCTGGGGATCGGCTCTTCTCCGGTGATGGTGGCGTAGAGGGTAATAAACGCCTCGTCCACACCGATGCCGTCCAGGGTGAGGGTGTAGCCCTGGTCGGTGACCGACGCCCCCACCTCGGCGGAATAGGGCTGGAAGCCCTCCGCCGTACCGCCGAAGCCGCCGGGCCGGGCGATCAGCTCCAGCGCGCCGGAGGCCGCCGCCACGCCGCCCACGCACAGGGCCGCCGCCAGAACCCCGGCTACCGCCCACCGGCGGAGACGGCGGGGGCCGGGCTTTCTCCGTCCCTCCGGCAGCCCCTCCAAAATGGCGTCCATGCGCCCGTCAAAGCCCTGTGGAATTGGGCAGTCCTCCCGCCGGGCCCGCTCTTTTAACCGTTCATCCAACCGGTTCATATTTTCTCCTCCTCCTGTAGTTGCTCCTTCAGCCGCTGGCGGGCCCGGCCCAGCCGGGACTTCACCGTTCCCTGGGCCACCCCCAGCACCCGGGCGATCTCCGCCACGGGCAAATCCTCGTAGTAGTAGAGGGTCACGGCGGCCCGCTGCTCCTCCGGCAGATGGAGCACCGCATCCCACAGGCCGCCGGGGAGCGCGTCTTCCGCGCCGCCGGCCAGCGGCTCCAGCTCGTCGGTATAGATCACCCTGCTGTCCCTCCGCCGCTGCTCATAGGCGCAGTTGACCGCAATCTTCAGCAGCCAGGCGCGGACCGCTCCCCGGGCCCGCAGGCGGTCCCAGGACTGCCAGGCCCGCAGGACAGCCTCGCCCACCGCGTCCTCCGCGTCGGCGTCGCTGTCCAGGATGCTCCGGGCCGCCCGGAACATGCCGTGGCTGTGCTCGGTCACCGCCGCAGCAAATTCCTCCCGCGCCGACGCCCGGCCCGCGCCGTCTCTGGTCTGTTCCATGTGCTCACCTCGTCTTTCCTTGTCCGGACACCCTATAGATGCATGGGCGGGCGGTTTGGTTCCCTCTCCGCGCAAAAAAAGCCCGGCGGGAGTCCCGCCGGGCTTTTTTGCGTTAGTTTTCGGTCAGCACGCCGGACAGATCCACCGGCGTGGCGTCGCTCCACAGGCGCTCCAGGTCGTAAAACTCCCGGGCCTCCTCGTTGAAGATGTGCACCACAACGGAGGAGAAATCCAGCAGGATCCAGGTGCCGCCCCGGTGGCCCTCCACATGGTGGGGGGGGTCCCCGGCGTCCTTGAGGGTCTTCTCACAGACATCGGCCAGGGCCTTGATCTGGGTGGTGGAGGTGGCGGTGCAGAGCACAAAATAGTCCGCCAGGGTGGTCAGGTGGCCGGTCTCCAGGCACTTGATGTCCTGGCCCTTCTTGCTGTCCAGCGCCTTCACGGCGGTCAGGGCAATCTCGTTTGCAGTCATCTCATTCTCCTTCTATTCAATGGGCTCCATGCCGGGACCAAAGCCGTCCACGGGCACGTCGGGCACCGGGGTGGAGGCGGGGATGGGCGTGGGAGCCGGCGTGGGTACGGGGGTTGCGGCCGGGGTGGGTTCCGGCGCAGGCGTGACAGCCGGAGTCTCTACGGCGGGGGGCTGGCTCTCCGCCGGGGCGGAGGGCGTGGTCTCCGGCGTCACCGTTGGCGTGGCCTCCGGTGTGGCCGTCGGAGTGACCGACGGCTCCGGGGTGTCGGGCACCTCCGGCGCGGGATTGTCGGTGGGCTTGGAGCTGCCGGAGTTCCCCTTCGCGGGGGGCTTGGTGGCCTTGGTATCCTCCACATGGCCGCGGGTGGAGGACAGGCTGCCGTCCTCGTTGACCTGCATCAGATCCAGCTCGTTCAGCTCGATGTCCTCCAAATAGGGGTTGAAGCAGGTATTCACCAGCTCCAGCATCTCGTCCGGAATGGGAGTAACATAGGACTGGTAGTTGTGGTACGTCCGGCTGTAGACGCTGGCCCCCCGGTTGGGTAGGGTCATAAAGTGCACATTCTCCATGCTCAGGCCGCCCACGATGGCCTCCTTGGCAAACCAAGCCAGGTTGTTCACCGTCAGGCTGCCGTTGGTGTCCACGTTATCCAGGAAGATCTGGGCCATTTTGGGGATGGTGCCGAGGCTGATGCTGTTGAGGCACTTCTCAATGACCGCCTTCAAAAAGGCCTGCTGGGTCTCGATGCGGCCCAGATCGCCGTTGGGGTAGCCGCCGTATACGTTTCCATAGGCGTCGGAGTTCTTCCGCCAGCGCAAAAGCTGCATGGCCTTGTCGCCGTCGATGTCCTGGAGCCCGGCGTTCAGGTGGATGTGCAGGTTCTGGGTGGGGTCGTCGTAGTTCATGTCGATGGGCACATCAAACTCTACGCCGCCGATGGCATCCACCAGCTCGCCCACCGCCTCCCACTCCACCACGATGGTGTAGTCCGGCTGAAACCCGATGAGGTAGGAGACCTCCTCCTTGAGAAATTGGATGCCGTCCTTATCGTAGTAGGGCGCGTAGTTGTATACCGAGTTGATGCGCTTGATGTCCCACGGCACGTTCACCATGGTGTCCCGGGGGATGCTCATGACGTTTAGGGTCTGGTTTGGGATGTCGTAGGCCATCACCATAAGGGTATCGGTATTGCCGCCGCCGCCCGTGTCCCGGCCCACCAGCAGGAAAGTATAAAACTCCTCCTTGCGGTCGCCGGAGAGGCGGGGGCCCTCGCCAAACTCATAGTTTTGGTCCTCGTCCGGCCGCTCCGCACCTGGCTCCGGCAGCGAGGGCTTGACCACCAGGAGGCGGTAGGCGGCGAAAACCGTCACCAGAACCGCCGCCAGAATGGCCAAAACCAGGCACGCAATGCGCAGGGCCTTCTGCCTCGGTGTGAGGGGCGTGCGGGGCTTTCCAGCCCGCGTTCCACCCCGGCTTGTCTTTTTGTTCTCAGGATTCATCCGTTTCTATCTTCCTTTATTCCACCGGCACCATGCCGGGTCCGTAGCCGCCGTCCGGCGTGGCGGCCGGGGGCGGCGTCATGGCTGGGGTGTTCTCCGCCGGGGGCGGGGTCGGCTCCACGGAGGGGACGGCGGGCGCCGGAGTGGCCGCCGGGGTCTGGACCGGAGGCGGCGTCTGCCCGCCCGGGGTGGATATGGCTGGGGGCTGGCTTCCGCCCGGGGTGGACGTGGCCGGCGGCGTGCCCGGCGGGCTTTCGACCGGAGCGGAGGTTGCGCTGGGCGTGGTTTCCGGCTTAGGCGTAGCCTGGGGCCTGGGCGTCGTGCCCGTGCTGCTGGAGCCGGGTCGCTTTCCGGCCAGATTCAGATCCCGCAGGCTGATGTCCGACTGATAGGGGTTGAAGCCCTCATTGACCATCTCCACAATCTGGCTGCCCACGGGCAGCAGGTGGGCGTCCCCAGCGGACTGGTTGGGCAGGGTGACAAACTCCACGCTGTCCATGTCCAGCTTGCCGATGGCCGACTTGCCGAAGTAGGCCAGATTGCCCACGCTCAGATCGGTGGTCACATTCTTCTGGAAGATACTGATATAGTCCATCAGGTTGCTCAGCAGCACATCGGGCTGGAGGCACTTGCGGACGACCTCCTTGAGGAATGCCTGCTGGGTCTCGATGCGGCCCAGATCGCCCATGGCGTAGCCGCTGTTGAGAATGTGCCCGCTGTCATCGCTGTTATGCCGCCAGCGGAGCACACCCATGGCACCGTTGCCGTCCAGAAGCTGATAGCCAGGTTGGAGGTCAATTTTGAAGTGCTGGGACAGATCATTGTAATACATGCGCCGCGGCACGTCAAAATATACGCCGCCGATGGCATCGACCAGCTCACCCACTGCCTCCCACTCCACCAATACATAGAAGTCGGGGGTCACGCCGGTGAGGGAGCCCACCGCCTTTTTCAGGGCCTCCACGCCGCCTTCCTCGCCGCCGCCCCGGCTGTAAACCGAGTTGATCATCACGGTGCGGCCGTTGTAGATGACATAGGTGTCACGGGGAAGGCTCATGACGCTGAGCTTCTGGTTGGGCACATCGTAGGCCGCCAACAGCATCGTATCGGTGTTGCCGCCGCTGACGCCCGCCACCAGGAAGGTGTAAAACTGCTCCTTGCGGCCGGCGGACAGGCCTGGGATCTCCACCTCTACCTCCTCACCCTGCTCGTTGATGATGGTGGTGTGCCGGGGGGTGGGAGTGGGGAGGGCCACCTCCGGCGGGGCGCTCATGAGGCCGAACACAATCGCCCCCGCCACGATGATGGCCGCCACCACCGTCAGGGCAATATACAGCCCCAGCAGAATCTTCTGCTTTTTGGTGCGCGGCCGACCGGGCTTTTTCTCCCGCTTGGTCTCTTTTTCCCGCCGGGGACTCTCCGGCTTCTGTACCCGGGCGCCGCCCCGGTGGTTCTTTCTCTGTTCCGGGTTCATCAATCACTAGTTCCTTTCGTCTTGCTCCGCAGCCAATCCCGGGCCTTTACCGTATTGGGGTGCACGGGCAGGCCCCGCTCCGCCATCTCCTGTATGCTCATCTCGCATCCCAGGAGCACCGCCGCGTCCAGATCCTCATAGGCCAGCGCCCGCAGGCGCTCCACCCCCGGAAAATCCCGGGTTGGCTCCATGTAGTCGGCGATATAGAGAAGCTTCTCCAGCAGGGTCATGGCGGCCTTTCCGGTGGTGTGCCAGAAAATGGCCTCATAGATGTCGTCGCTCACCCCGTACACGTGCCGGGCCACACACGCGCCCGTCTTGGAGTGGAGGAGCTTGACGGCCTGCTGCTCCAATTCGTCCAGTACGATACCATATTTCGCGCATAATTGCAACTGCTCGTCCAGTTCCAAATACTTGGTGCAGTCGTGGAGGATCGCCGCCCGGCGGGCGTGCTCCTCGTCGGCGCCCCAGCGCCGGGCCAGCCGCACCGCCTCCTCCTCCGTGCCCTTCACGTGGGCGATGCGCTTGGCGCGGATCATGGAGTAGGAACAGGCCCGCAGCTCCCGGTCGGGCAGGTGCTTCAAGTCCCGCCCCGCCCCGTAGAGTCCGTGGCGGAGGATGTAGCCGTACACCGCCGGGGGCAGGTACTCCCACCCCGCGCCGCGGGCCAGCAGCTCCCGCAGCCGGGTGGAGGACACGTCCACCACCTGGGGCAGTTGGAGCACGCACACCTTCGCCCCGAAGGTCTTCCGCAGGTACTCGGCCTGGATGGTGAGCAGCTCCCCGCAGTCGGCCTGGGTGCGGGCAAAGGCGCAGATGCCCGCCAGGGCGGTGATCCGCTCCGGCTCCCGCCAGTTCTGGAGGGTGAGGAACATGTCCGTCCCCATCATCAGCCACAGCTCCGCGCCGGGGTTCTGGGCGTGGAGCTGCGCCAGGGTGTCGGCGGTGTAGCTCTTGCCGGGTCGGGAGAGCTCCATGTCGCTGACGCTCACCCGGCCGGGCAGGAGCAGGCCGTCGGCGGCCAGCTCCACCATCTCCAGCCGGGCTTCCGGCCCGGGGGCGTCGGGTGGCAGGCGCTTGTGGGGCGGCAGCGCCGCCGGTACAAACCGCAGCTCGTCCAGCCCCAGCGCGTCCAGGGCCAGCCGGGCGGAGGTCAGGTGCCCCAAATGGGGCGGGTTGAAGGTGCCGCCGTAGATGCCGAGCTTCATAGGCTTCCCCTCCTCTGCGTTACTTGCGCTTCTTGTCCGTCACCAGTATGATCTTGTCCTTCTTGTCCTTCTTGTCCTTCTTATGGGTTGGACGATACAAAACGAATTTGGTTCCAATCACCTGTACCACCTGGCTCCGGGTGGCCTCCGCCAGGGCCTCGGCCGCCTCCCGGCTGCTCAGCAGGCTGTTCTCCAGAACCTTGCCCTTGATGAGCTCCCGGGCCTCCAGGGCGTCATCGGCCTGCTTCACCAGGTTGTCCCCGATGCCGTCCTTGCCCACGTGCAGGATGGTGTCAATGCTGTTGGCCAGGCCCCTGAGCTGGGCCCGCTGCTTGCTTGTCAGTTCTTCCATAGACCGGTCTCCTTTTGATCTGCCCTCCTGCGGGAAGGCATTTTACTTGTTCAGATACTGCTCCAGCTTCTCCCGAAAGGCCGTGAGTGCATTCCCCCGGTGGGAGATGGCGTTCTTCTCCGCCGGAGAGAGCTCCGCAAAGGTCTTTTTCAGGGCGGGGACAAAGAAAATGGGGTCATAGCCGAAGCCGTCCTCCCCCTTGGGGGCGTAGGCCAGGGTGCCGGGGCACTCCCCCCGGGCCTCCACCCGGTCCCCGTTGGGAAAGCAGCAGCAGATGGCGGAGACAAAGCGGCACCGCCGGTCCATCTGCCCCCGCATGTTCTCCAGCAGGAGCCGGTAGCGGCCCACGTCGTCCAGCCCCGGCCCGCCGTAGCGGGCGGAGTACACGCCGGGCGCGCCGTTCAGTGCGTCCACGCACAGGCCGGAGTCGTCCGCGATGGCGGGCAGGCCGGAGGCCTCCATCACCGCGCGGGCCTTCAAAAAGGCGTTTTCCTCAAAGGTGGCGCCGGTCTCCTCCACGTCCACATCGACGCCCACCTCGGACTCCAGCACCACCTCCACCCCCAACTGGGAAAGGATGTCCCTCATCTCCACCAGCTTATGGGCATTCTTGCTGGCCAATACCAGTTTCATACATTTAGCCCCCCAACACTTGTCTCTGAATGTTCTGGAGCTCCCGGATGCCCTTGGCGCACAGCTCCACCAGGGCCCGCTGCTCCACGATGGTGAAGGGCCGGCCCTCGCCGGTGCCCTGGAGCTCCACCAGCTCCCCCGCGCCGGTCATGACGCAGTTGAGATCCACCTGGGCGTGGGAGTCCTCCTCATAGCACAGGTCCAGCATGGGCTCGTCCCCCACGATGCCGGCGGACACCGCCGCCACACAGTTGGTCAGCGGCATCTCTGGCAGGACACCGTCCATCACCAGCTTGTGCAGGGCCAGACTCAACGCCACAAACCCGCCGGTGACGGAGGCGGTGCGGGTGCCGCCGTCCCCCTGGAGTACGTCGCAGTCGATCGTAATAGTGCGCTCTCCCAGCTTTTTCATGTCCACGCAGGCCCGCAGGGCGCGGCCGATGAGCCGCTGGATCTCCGCGGAGCGGGGGGACAGCTTCAGCTTGGCGATATCCCGCCGGGAGCGCTCCCGGTTGGCCCGGGGCAGCATGGAATACTCGGCGGTGACCCAGCCCTCCCCCTCGGGGACGTGGCGGGGCGCGCCCTCCTCCACGCTGGCGCAGCAGAGCACATGGGTGCTGCCGCAGCGGATCAGGCAGGAGCCCTCCGCAAATTGATTGATGTTGGGGATGATCTCCACGGGCCGGAGCTGATCCGCCGCCCGTCCGTCGATTCTCGCCATGTTACGGCCTCCAATCTCCAATATGCGGGCCGATGAGGGCACCGGCCCATACTGCTTTTTAAACAAGGGCTTCGACAAATTTCTCCGCCTCAAAAGGCATCAGGTCGTCGATGCCCTCCCCCACGCCGATGAATTTCACCGGCACCTGAAGCTCCTGGGCGATGGCAATGACAATGCCGCCCTTGGCCGAGCCGTCCAGCTTGGTCAGGACGATGCCGGTGATGCCCGCGGCCTCCTTGAACTGCTTGGCCTGGATCAGGCCGTTCTGTCCGGTGGTGGCGTCCAGCACCAGCAGGGTCTCCCGGTCGCAGCCGGGCAGCTCCCGGTCCACGACGCGGCTGATCTTGTTCAGCTCGTTCATCAGGTTCTGCTTGTTGTGCAGCCGCCCGGCGGTGTCGATGAGCACCACGTCGGCGCTGCGGGCCTTGGCGGCGGTGAGGGCGTCAAAGACCACCGCCGCGGGATCGGCCCCCTCGTACTGGCGGACGAGCTCCACGCCGCTGCGCTCGCTCCAGATCTCGAGCTGGTCGGCGGCGGCGGCCCGGAAGGTGTCGGCGGCGGCCATCAGCACCCGGCGGCCCTCCCCCTTCATCCGGGCGGACAGCTTGCCGATGGTGGTGGTCTTGCCCACGCCGTTGACGCCGATAAACAGGGCCACCGACGGGGTGGTGTCCAGCTTCAGGGCGGGCTCCCCCACCTGGAGCATGTCGGTGAGCACCCGGCGCAGGCACGTCCGCGCCCCCTCCATGTCCTTGATCTTCTCCGCCTTCACCCGGCGGCGCAGCTCCTCCACGGCCTTCATGGTGGTGTCCACCCCCATGTCGCCCAGAATCAGCGTCTCCTCCAGCTCGTCGTAGAAGTCGTCGTTCAGCTCTCCGGCGAAGAGCTGGTCGAAGGAGTGTCCGATGTTCTCCTTGGTGCGGGTCAGCCCCGCCTTGATCTTTTCAAAAAAGCCCATGTGGTGTTGGTTCCTTTCATCGTTCAAACATGGTATTCATCCTCCGCCCAGCGGGCGGGGTTATGCTCGATATAGCTCCAGTGGTTGAGAAGGTCGTTCTCATCCCGGATGATGTGGTCGTGATAGGATGCCTGCCAGAGCGGACGGCCGCACACGCGGTTGGTGTAGCGCTTGAGAGAGGAGACAAAACCCGGCACGCGCATCCCAGTAGGGCGCGGCATCCCTGACGCGCCGTTTCCCTCCCCGCAGACGCACAGCAAAATGTGAACATGATTTGGCATGATGACCGACGCCGCAATCTGAATTTGGGCGTCATGTCCGGCCAGATAGTCCATCGCGTCCTGAACGCACCGGCCGGTCTCCGACAACCGTACCAGCGGCGCGTCAGGGATGCCGCGCCCTACAATCTCGCTCAGGATGGGGGCCCGGCCCTGGGTGCAGAGTGTGAGGAAATACCCGCCGCTCCGGCTGTAATCATACCCGCGCAGGCGCGGATGCACCCGCTTTGGAAGCTCTGTCATTTGATGTGCAATTCCTTCTCCACGTCGTTCAGGTTGATCGTCAGAATCCGGCTCACGCCCTGCTCCTTCGTCGATGCAAAGTCCGCTTCGCTCGGAACTCCCGCAGGCGGAAATTCCTCGCCCGCTCCCTTGCGTCTCCTCTCCCCGGCGAACCCGTTTCACTGGGCTTCGCCGGGGTCTGCTCATACCCTGCGGCACAGGTGCGGCCTGCCCCTGCTGGGTGTTGCCGTCCGCCGCGTCCGGCGTCATTTGATGTGCAATTCCTTCTCCACGTCGTTCAGGTTGATGGTCAGTATCCGGCTCACGCCCTGCTCCTGCATGGTGACGCCGTAGAGCACGTCGGCCTCCTCCATAGTGCCGCGGCGGTGGGTGATGACGATGAACTGGGTCTTGTCCGCCATCTGGCGCATGTAGCGGGCGAAGCGCACCACGTTGGCGTCGTCCAGGGCGGCCTCGATCTCGTCCATGACACAGAAGGGGGTAGGCCGCACCTTCAGAATGGCGAAGTAAAGGGCGATGGCCACGAAGGCCTTCTCGCCGCCGGAGAGGAGGGAGAGCACCTTGAGGGCCTTTCCGGGGGGCTGCACCCGGATTTCAATGCCGCAGTTGAGGATGTCCTCCGGCTCCTCCAGCTCCAGGGTGGCCTTGCCGCCGCCGAACAGCTCGGTAAAGGTCTGCTGGAACGCCTCGTTGATGACGGAAAACTGCCGGGCGAAGATGGTTTTCATCTCCTCGGTGATGTCGGCGATGATGCCCTCCAGCTCCTTCTTGGACTTGAGCACGTCGTCCCGCTGGTCGGTCAGGTAGGTGTACCGCTCGTTGACCCGCTGGAACTCCTCAATGGCATCCAGGTTGATATTGCCCAGACCGGAGATCGCCTTTTTCAGCTCGCCCACCCGGCGCTGGGCCTTGGGGACGCTCTCCAACTCCACCCGCTGGGCGCGGGCGGCCTCATGGGACAGCTCATAGGTCTCCCACAGCTTGTCCAGCAGGGTTTTCTCCTCCAGGGCGGCGGCGGCCTTCCTCTGTTCTAAGACGGAGACCTCCCGCTCTAAGTTTAACAGTTCGCTGTTTTTGTCCCGCGCCTGCTTGTCGGCCTGGTTGCGCCGGGCCTCCAGGGACAGCTTCTCCTCATTGATGCGGGCGATGGCCTCCTGCCGCTCCCGGTTCTCCTGGCGGATGGCCTGGAGCTGCCGTTCCTTCTCCAGAATCTCATCCTCCAGGGCGGCGTTCTTCTCCTCAAACGCGGTGAGCATCTGCTCCCGCTCGGCCCGGTCGCCGGTGAGATCCCGCCGCAGGGCCTCCAGCTCGGTAAGGCTCTGTCCGGCGGCCTGCTGCTCCGCCTCCAGGCCGGCCCGGCGCATGTTCAGCTCCGCGATGGCCTCCCGGATACCGGCGGTGCGCGCCTGGAGCTCGCTCTGGCCCTGGGCCTTGCCCTCGGCCTCGGCCCGCAGGGCGGCGGCCGAGCCCTCCAGGGCCTCAATGCGCGCCCGGGCGGCGGCGGTATCCGCCTCGGTCTGGGCGGAGCGGGCCTGAATCTGCTCCAGCTCCCGGCGCTGCTCGTCCCGCCGGCGGGAGGCATCGGTGAGCTGGGCGTCGAAATGGGCCAGCCGCTCCTCCAGCTTGAGGATGGCGTCCTCGTGCTGGCGCTGCTGGGCCTGGGCGGTCTCCACCTCGTATGCGGCGGCGGTGGCCTCCCGCCTGGCCTCCTCCATGGCCTGGGCGGCGGCGGTGCGCTGCTCCTCCACACCGGCGCGCTGCCGGTTCAGCCGCTCCAGCTCGTTGGCCCGGCTGAGGATGCCCGCGCTGCGGGACACCGAGCCGCCGGTCATGGAGCCGCCGGGGTTGAGCACCTGGCCGTCCAGGGTGACGATTTTGAAGCGGTGGCCGTATTTGCGGGCCATGGCGATGGCCGCGTCCATATCCTCGGCCACCACGGTGCGCCCCAGAAGATTGGAAAAAATCCTCTGGTAGCGGGGGTCAAACTGCACCAGCTCGTCCCCCAGGCCCACGAAGCCCGCCTCCCCCCGTATGCCCTGCTCCCGGAAGTCGGAGGGGCGGATGGTGGTCAGGGGCAGGAAAGTGCTCCGACCGCCGTCCCGGCGCTTGAGGTACTGGATGGCGGCCTTGCCGTCCTCCTCCCGCTCCACCACAATGTGCTGCATGGCGCCGCCCAGGGCGGTCTCAATGGCCACGGTGCAGTGGTCGGGCACGTGGAGCAGCCCGGCCACCGGGCCGTGAACTCCCTTGAGCTGGCCCCGCCGGGCCTCCCCCATCACCAGCTTCACCGCCTTGGAGTAGCCCTCGTAGAGCTTCTCCATCTCGGAGAGCATGTGGATGCGGGATTGGAGGGCGTTCTCCTCCATCTGGAGCTTGACATGGCGCTCCTCGGCCTCCTTGGCCTTTTTCCGGCGGGACTCCAGCCGCAGGCCGTAGCCGTTGAGCACATTCTGGAGGGAATCCCGGTCCTCCCGGGCCTGGGCCAGCTCCTTTTGGGCCGCGTCCCGGCCCTCCTGAAGCTGGCGCACCCGCTCCTCACCGGCGGACAGCTCCTGATGCACCGCCTCATCCCGGTCCAGCAGCTCTTGGGCCGCGGCGGCCAGGGCAGAAAGCAGAGCCCTGGCCTCGGAGGCGGAGGCGTTCTCCACCGCCTCCTTCCGGCGCAGCTCCTCCAGCTCTCCGGCCAGGGTGCCTGCGGAGCGGACGGCCTCCTCGGCCTCCCCCTGTTTCGCGGACAGCTCCGCCGCCAGGGTGTCCAGCTCGCCCACCAGCGCCTCCAGACGCTCCTTCCGCTCGGCAATCTGGGCGCCGATGGAGTCGGCCCGGCCCTCCTGCTGCTCCAGCTCCCGCCGGATGCGGTCCCGGTTCTCCAGGTTGTTCTGGATGTTGGCCCGGAGTACCGCCACGGCGTTTTCCAGTCCGTTGGCGTCGGCCTCCCGCTGCATCATCTGGAAGCGGACGCCCTCGGCCTCCACGTCCTTGTCCCGCATCTGGGCGGCGTGCTCCTCGGCGGCGGCGTAGAGGGCCTCCACCGCCCCCTGGGCCTCCTCCTTCTGGCGGACGGCGTTCTCGTAGTCAGACAGGGTCTTGATGGCCCCCGCCCGTATTTTCTCCAACTGCTCCAGCCACAGGGAGATCTCCAGCCCCCGCAGCTCGTCCCGCAGCACCAGGAACTTCCGGGCCTTCTCGCTCTGTGCGCGGAGGGGCTCCACCTGGAGCTCCAGCTCGTCGATCTTGTCGGTGATGCGCACCAGGTTCTCCTGGGTGCGCTCCAGCTTGCGCTCGGCCTCCTCCTTCCGGTGGCGGAAGCGGGAGATACCGGCGGCCTCCTCAAAGACCTCCCGGCGGTCGGCGCTCTTGACAGACAAAATCTCGTCAATGCGGCCCTGCCCGATGATGGAGTAGCCCTCGCGGCCCAGGCCGGTGTCCATGAACAGCTCGTTCACGTCCTTCAGGCGGACGGAACGGCGGTTGATGTAGTACTCGCTCTCGCCGGAGCGGTAGTACCGCCGGGTGACCATCACCTCGCTCTCCTCCATCGGGAAGATGTGGTCGGTGTTGTCCAGCACCAGGGAGACCTCCGCGAAGCCCTGCTGTCTGCGCACCGCCGTGCCGCCAAAGATTACGTCCTCCATCTTGCCGCCCCGCAGGGCCTTGGAGGACTGCTCCCCCATGACCCAGCGGATGGCGTCGGATATATTCGATTTCCCGCTTCCGTTGGGACCCACAATGGCGGTCATGTCCTCCCCAAAGGAGAGTACCGTCTTGTCCGGAAAGGATTTGAACCCCTGGATTTCCAGTGCTTTTAAATACAAGGTCTGCACCTCGCCATGCTTTCATTCTGAATAAATTATTATACCAAGGAACGGCGTCCTTTGCAAACCCTTTTCCACAAAAACGCGGAGCGCCTGAGCGCTCCGCGTCTGGTTTGGTGGTATACAGCGGGCAAACCATTTCGCAGGGGCGGATACCTACATCCGCCCGCCGTACACTAGGTTTTGCACTACCCCAGGCCCTGTGAAGGCCTGACAGGACGGGCGGCCATAAAGGCCGCCCCTACAGAGGAGCCGGACAGCCCCTGCACGTAGGGGCGACCCTTGTGGTCGCCCGCGGGCCGGTTATTCCCCCGCCCTCAGCTTCTCTATCGCGGCCCTGGCCGCGTTCTGCTCCGCCTCTTTTTTGCTGCGGCCGCGGCCCTGGCCGATGGGAATGCCGTTGAGATCCACCTCCACCGAGAAGATCTTGGCGTGATCGGGGCCCTCGGCGCCGATGAGCTGGTAGCCCAACACCTGGCCGCTCTCCCGCTGCACCAGCTCCTGAAGGGCGGTCTTGTAATCGCGGCTGGCGCTCTTCTCCGCCTCCCGGTCCAGGATGAACTTCTGGATGAGCTTCCGGGCCGAGCCGATGCCGCCGTCCAGGTACACGGCGGCCAGCACCGCCTCCACCGCGTCGGCAATGATGGAGGGCCGCTCCCGGCCGCCGCCGGCCTCCTCCCCCTTGCCCAGCTTCAGGTAGGCGCCCAGCTCCAGGCACTGGGCCACTTCCACCAGGCTGCCCTCACACACCAGGGCCGCCCGGGTGCGGGTCAGATCCCCTTCCGGCAGGTCGGGGTGGGTGCGGAACAGGTAGTCGGCCACGACCATACCAAGCACAGAGTCCCCCAGAAATTCCAGCCGCTCATTGCTCTGCAGTCCCTTGGCCTTGTTCTCGTTGGCGTAGGAGCTGTGGGTGAGGGCGTTTTCCAGAAAGGCCCGGTTGGTAAACCGGTAACCCAGCTTTTCTTCCAATGCCTCCATGGCCGATCCTCCCTTTCAAAGCCGGAGCCCCGCCGGGAGGCGGGGCTCCTGTCTCTTTGGTTTCTTCAGTCCTCCAGCTTGGACTTGAGGTAGCGGACCAGATCCGCCACGGTGGAGATACCGGACAGATCCTCCTCGTCCATGTCCTCCAGGCCAAACTCCTCTTCCACAGCCATGGTCATCTCCACGATGTCCAGGGAGTCGGCCCCCAGATCCTCAAACGAGGTGTCCATGGTAATGCTGTCCACGTCCACGCCGAACTGTTCGGACAGCAGGGCGGCGAGTTTCTCGAAAATCATGTTCATCTACTCCTGTCGCTTCCGTCGTTCCCGACGGTGTCATTGCACTATGATAATAGGCAAGTTTCTCCCGCCTGTCAATAGGAAAGTCAAAATTTTCCCATTTACTCACTGCGCAGGCGCATGTGGTCGATATTTTCGGTGATGTCCTCAATAATGCCGGAGGCCGCGAAGCTCTGGGCCTGGCGGATGGCGTTCTTGATGGCGAAGGCGTCGGAGGAGCCGTGGGCCTTGATGACGGGCTTGGAGATGCCGATGAGGGGGGTGCCGCCCACCTCCCCGGCGTCCATCATCTTCTTGAAGTCCCGCAGGCCGCCGGAAACCAGCACCGCCGCCAGCTTGGTGAGCAGGTTCTTCTTGAACATGGCCTTGAGCTGCTTTGCCATGAAGCCGCCGGTGCCCTCCATGGTCTTGAGGAAGATGTTGCCGGAGTAGCCGTCGGACACGATCACATCCACCTCGCCGTACACCGCCTCCCGTGCCTCCACGTTGCCCACGAAGTGGATGCGCCCGGCCTTGCCCGCCTCGGTGAGCAGGGCGTGGGCCTCCCGCTGGAGGTCGGTGCCTTTGGAGGGCTCGGCGCCGATGTTGAGCAGGCCCACCTTGGGCTCGGGGCGCTTGAGCACCCGCTCGGCGTAATAGGAGCCCATAAAGGCGAACTGGAGCAGATACTCCGGCGTACCCTCCGCCGTGGCGCCGCAGTCGATGAGCACCGCGCCGCCGCCGCCGGTAGGCACCACCGGGGCCATGGCCGCCCGGCGGATGCCCCGGATGCGCTTGACCATCAGCGTGGCCGCCGACAACAGCGCCCCCGTGCTGCCCGCGGAGACAAAGGCCGCCCCGTCCCCGTTCTTCAGCAGGTTCAGGCCCACGGTCAGGGAGGAGTCCTTCTTCTCCTTAAAGGCGGTGGCCGGGTTGTCGCACATCTCCACCACCTCGGAGGCGTGGACGATCTCCAGCCCCGGGGGCAGTTCGCCGATGCCGTCCTCCTTGAGTACCTTGAGGATGTCCTCCCCCCGGCCCACCAGAATGACTTCCACGCCCAGCTCCCGCACCGCAGCGAGGGCCCCCCGCACGTTGGAGACGGGCGCGTTGTCGCCGCCCATGGCGTCTACGATGATCTTCATATGTTCTCCTCCACTTTCTCTGTTCATTCCTGGATAAACGGCAGCAGCGGGCGACCACAAGGGTCGCCCCTACGCGTTTGGGCCGCCCGGTGTTCCTGTAGGGGCGGCCTTTATGGCCGCCCGTTCTGTCCAATCCCCAGGGTGCCGGAGCGGGAACCCCGCGGCAGCGGGCGGATATGGGCATCCACCCCTACGGACGTGCGCGCGGCAGGGCGGGCGACCACAAGGGTCGCCCCTACGCGTTTGGGCCGCCCGGCGTTCCTGTAGGTGGCGATGCCCTCATCGCCCCGCCCCATCGTCTTGCCGCAGAGGCCGGGGCTCGTCCGTAAGGCCCAGAAGATAGTCGGCGCTGATGTTGTAGTGCTCACACAAAAGGGCAAGCTTGGCAAGTGTTGTGGCACCACGGCCATTTTCCATTTCGCCAATTTGGTTTGGTTTGACACCAAGAAAATCCGCCAAGGATTTTTGTGTCTCCTTGTGATGGTTCCGAATCTTTCGCAACCGAAGTCCAAATAATTCGTTATGGTACATAATACCCTCTTGACACCCCCAATAAAACCGTGTATATTTTAGTCACGGTTTTATTGGAGGTGTTATCATGAATGACTTCCTACAGCAGCTCTTAGAACATGAGCTGGATAACAGGCACTTGGATTTCCGTCAGGCCCCCGGCTATCAAGAGCGGCTGGAGCGCATCAGCGCCTGCCACGACCAGATCCGCTCCTCCCTCGGGCTGGATTTTCTCGACCGTCTCAACGATCTGGAGGGCGAAATGTCCGATTATGAGCGGCTGGCCTGCTTCCGGCACGGCTTCCGTCTGGCCGGGCGTCTCCTCATGGAACTGCTGCCTTGAGCAGCGGGCGGATGTGGGCATCCGCCCCTGCGGACGTGTGCCCGGCGGGGCGGACGTCCACAGGGGGAGCCCCCATGCGTTTGGGCCGCCCAGCGTTCCTGTAGGGGCGGCCTTTATGGCCGCCCGTTCTGTCCAATCCCCAGGGTGCCGGAGCGGGAACCCCGCGGCAGCGGGCGGATATGGGCATCCACCCCTACGGACGTGCGCGCGGCAGGGCGGGCGACCACAAGGGTCGCCCCTACGTGTTGGGGCCGCCCGGTGCTCCTGTAGGGGCGGCCTTTGTGGCCGCCCCTACCGCCAGTCCAGCCCGTCCAGAAGCTCCAAGGCCCGTTTGGACAGCTCAGCGTTCTTGTTCCGCTTGTTCCCCATGGAACCTGGGTTCCATGGGAACCCCCATTTTTCTCCCTCGGCGGAAGTGAATTCCGCCTGCGGCAAGGTTTTGCCTCCCGGCAAAACTCTTGACGCGCCTTCCGGCGCGGCTCGCTTCCGCTCGCAGGGCAAGCGGAACCGCCCTACCGCCAGTCCAGCCCGTCCAGAAGCTCCAAGGCCCGTTTGGACAGCTCGGCGTTCTTGTTCCGCTTGCCCTTGACGCGGTAGCCCAGGGGCGGGATGATGCCGAAGTTGACGTTCATGGGCTGGAAGTCGGTGACGCTCTCGTTGCTGATATAGCGCGCCAGGGCGCCGACGGCGGTCTCCTGGGGGAAGTCCACGGGGGGCTTGCCCTCCAGCCGCCGGGCCAGCTCCACGGCGGCCAGGAAGCCGGAGGCAGTGGACTCCACGTACCCCTCCACGCCGGTGATCTGCCCGGCGAAGCAGACGCGGGCCTCCTTCTTCACCCGGTAATAGCGGTCCAGCAGCCGGGGGGAGTCCAGATAGGTGTTGCGGTGCATGACGCCGTAGCGCACGAACTCGGCGTTCCTGAGGGCGGGGATCATGGAGAACACCCGCCTCTGCTCCGGCCATTTCAGGTGGGTCTGGAAGCCCACCAGGTTGTAGATGGTGCCGTCGGCGTTGTCCCGGCGGAGCTGCACCACGGCGAAGGGCTCCTTTCCGGTCTTGGGATCGTTCAGGCCCCGGGGCTTGAGGGGGCCGTAGCACAGGGTCTGCTTCCCCCGGCGGGCCATGACCTCCACGGGCATACAGCCTTCGAACACATGCTTGTCCTCAAAGCCGTGAACCTCCGCCTCCTGGGCGGCGCACAGCTCGGTCCAGAAGGCGTCGTACTCCTCCTCCGTCATGGGGCAGTTGATGTAGTCCGGGGTACCCCTGTCGTAGCGGGAGGCGAAGAAGGCGCTGTCCATATCCACGCTCTCGAAGGTGACCAGGGGGGCCGCCGCGTCGTAGAAATTGAGGGTGCGGCTCTCGGGGAAGAAGGCCCGGATGGCCTCCGCCAGCGGGTCGGAGGTCAGGGGGCCGGAGGCCACGATCACGTTCCCCGACTCCGGGATTTGGGTGACCTCCCCCTCCTCCACGGTGATGAGGGGGTGGGAGCGGATCTTCTCCGTCACCGCACGGGCGAACCCGTGGCGGTCCACCGCCAGGGCGCCCCCCGCCTCCACCCGGTGGGCGTCGGCGCAGGCCAGGATCAGGGAGTCCATGCGGCGCAGCTCCTCCTTGAGCAGGCCCACCGCGTTCTCCAACTGGTCGGAGCGCAGGGAGTTGGAGCACACCAGCTCCCCGAACCACTCGGTATGGTGGGCGGGGGTCATTTTGGAGGGCTTCATCTCCCGCAGGGTGACAGGGACGCCCCGCTGGGCAAGCTGCCACGCGGCCTCCGAGCCCGCCAGGCCTGCGCCGATTACAATAACTGGTTCCATGGGTTCCTCCTTGTGTGGGACTCAGCGGATGAAGTGGGTGCGCAGAGGCTCCTCCCGCTCCGGCAGGCCGTATTTCTCCCGGCCCAGGGCGATGCTCTTGACCAGGAAGGCCATATTCCGGGCCAGGGTGCGCATGGTCTGGAGGCCCTCGGCGTCCTGGGCGGCCTCGCCCGGCAGGCGGCCGTGGATGCTGTTCCAGTACTGGCTGGAGGCCACCGGCATGCCGCTGATGGTAAAGAATTTGTTCAGCTCGTCAAAGGTGGAGGACAGGCCGCCCCGCCGGGCCGCCGCCACGGCGGCCCCCACCTTCATGGTCTTGTCAAAGGGAGTGGAGTAAAACAGCCGGGTCAGCAGGGCCACCAGGGTGGCGTTGGCCGAGGCGTAGTACACCGGGCTGCCCACCACCAGCCCGTCGCAGGCCTCCAGCTTGGGGGCCAGCTCGTTCACCAGATCGTCGAACACGCACCGGCCCAGCTCGGCGCACTTGCCGCAGGCGATACACCCCCGGATAACCCGGTTTCCCACCTGCACCCGCTCGGTCTCCAGACCCTCGGCGGCAAACACGGTCTCCATCTCGTCCAGGGCGGCGGCGGTGTTGCCCTTGGGCCGGGGACTTCCGTTGAGCAGCAGAATCTTCATGCCAACACGCTCCTTTTCCAAATTACACGCCCATACACCACCCCACCAGTGCGATGATTGCCAGGTGGGCGGGATAGAAGGCGTAAAAGAACCACTTGGGAATCCGGATGCCGGAGTGGGTGCGGCAGAGGATCAGCGGCAGGGCCAGCAGGGCGAAGATGGTCCAGTTGACGGCGTGGCCGCCCACCACTAGGGCCAGAGGGTCCTCCAGGGAGCCGCCCCACAGGGCGGGAATCCAGAACAGGGTATACAGCCCCGCCAGCAGGGCGGGCTTGTTCCGGCAGAAGTAGAAGATCAGCATCAGAATGACGCCGTTGTAGTTGTAGTCAAAGCTTCCGAAGGCCAGCACCAGAACCCCCAGCACGAGGAGCCACCAGCGCCGGGTGGTCAGCCCCCACATGGCCAGCAGGCTGAGGAAGAGGGTGAAGAAGATGTTCCAGTTGGTCAGGTTGCCCAGGATGTCGTCGGCGTTGAAGGCCAGAATCCAGAAGGGCTGGGACACCACGGCGAAGATCGCCAGCCGCCCTAGGTAGCGCCTGATGTCGTGGGTGTAGAGCAGGCCCACCGTCAGGCAGTAGCAGAACAGTGGGAAGGCCAGCCGGCCGATCCACCGGAACACGGGGATCTCCGGGAAAAAGGCCCCGCCGATGTGATCCACCAGCATGGCGGCGATGGCGACCAGCTTGAGCAGGTCGGTGTCCAGGTTGGTGCGCAGCTTTCTCTCTTGGGGTTCCATGATCTCATTCCTCCGGTATTTCAACTGAGTCTGCCGTCAGGGGGAATCCCTGACGGCTTCCACCGGTGGAAGCGGGCCTCAGGCCTCGCTCTTGGTCTTGGCCGCGGCTTTTTTCGCCGCCGGTTTCTTTGCCGCCGTCTTCTTGGGAGCGGCGGTTTTCTTGGCGGCCGCCGTCTTCGCGGCCGGCTTTTTGGCGGCGGTCTTTTTGGCCGCCGCCTTTTGGGCGGGCTTCTTCTCCTCCTCGGGAGGGGCGCCCTCCGCCGGGCTCTCCGCGGAGGCGGCCTTTTTCTTGTAGCCCCGCTGATCCTCGGGTAGGAAGTTGGGGCACTCCGGGTTGATGCAGAAGGGCTTCTTGAACCCCCGGCCCGACTTCTTGAACAGGGTGTGGCCGCACTCGGGGCAGGTCTCCTTCACCGGCACGTCCCAGGTCATGAAGTCGCACCGCTTGGCCTCGTCCTTGTTGGAGTTGTTCTCGCAGCCGTAGTAGGCGTATCCCCGCTTGGAGGTCTTTTTGAGGATCTTGCCGCCGCACTTGGGGCACTTGCCGGGCATCTCGATGACGATGGGCTGGGTGTGGTCGCACTCCGGCCAGCCGGGGCAGGCCAGGAAGCGGCCGAACCGGCCGGACTTATACACCAGATTGCGCCCGCACTTGGGGCAGATCACGTCGGACACCTCGTCGGGCACCTTGATGCGCTCGCCGTCCAGATCCGCCTCGGCCTTCTGGAGCTCCTGCTCAAAGTCGCCGTAGAAGTCGCCCAGCAGGCTCTTCCAGTCCACCTTGCCGGTCTCCACCTCGTCCAGCCGCTCCTCCATGGTGGCGGTGAAGGCGGTGTCCACGATGTCGGTGAATTTGTCCTTCATCAGGCCGGTGACGACCTCTCCCAGGGGGGTGGGGCGGAGGTTCCTGCCCTCCTTCACCACATACTCCCGGTCCAGGATGGTGGAGATGGTGGGGGCGTAGGTGGAGGGACGGCCGATGCCCTTCTCCTCCAGGGCCTTGATCAGCGTGGCCTCAGTGTAGCGGCTGGGGGGCTGGGTGAAGTGCTGGTCGGGCTTGAGGGCCTCCAGCTTCAGGGCCTCCCCCTCCTTCAGATCGGGCAGGGGGGACTGGAACGCCTCCTCCTCCTCGTCCTTCCCCTCCACGTACACGGCGGTGTAGCCGGAGAACTTGAGGGCCGAGTGGGTGGCCCGGAAGGTGTATCCCGCGGAGGCCACCTCGATGGACACGCTGTCGTACACGGCGGAGGCCATCTGGCAGGCCAGGAAGCGGCTCCAGATGAGCTTATAGAGCTTATACTGCTCGGCGGTGAGGGACTTTTTGATGTCCTCCGGGGTCAGGTTCACGTTGGAGGGCCGGATGGCCTCGTGGGCGTCCTGGGCGCCGGATTTGGTCTTGTACACACGGGCCTTGCCGGGGTAGTAGTCCGCGCCGTAGCGGGAGAGGATGAATTCCTTCGCGGCGGCGGTGGCCTCGTCGGACAGGCGGAGGGAGTCGGTACGCATATAGGTGATGAGACCCACGGTGCCCTCCCCCTCGATGTCCACGCCCTCATAGAGCTGCTGGGCGATGGACATGGTCCGCCGGGGGGTCATGTTGAGCTTGCGGCTGGCCTCCTGCTGGAGGGTGGAGGTGATGAAGGGGGGCGCAGGGTTGCGCTGCTTGTCCTGGCGCTTGACGCCGGTGACGGCGAAGGGGGCGTTCTTCACCGCCTCCATGACGGCGTTGACCTCCGCCTCGCTGTTCAGCTCCACCTTCTTCTCCCGGCCGTAGAAGCTGGCCTTGAACTGCCCCAGGTTGGGGGCGATGCGGGAGAGATCAGCGTCCAGGGACCAGTACTCCTGGGGGACAAAGGCCTTGATGTCGGCCTCCCGCTCACACACCAGCCGGGTAGCCACCGACTGCACCCGCCCGGCGGACAGGCCCCGGCGGATCTTCTTCCACAGCAGGGGGGAGATCTGATAGCCCACGATGCGGTCCAGCACCCGGCGCGCCTGCTGGGCGTTCACCAGATCCATGTCGATGGCCCGGGGGTGGGCGATGGAGTCGTTGACCACCTTCTTGGTGATCTCGTTGAAGGTCACCCGGTAGGTCTTGTCGTCCGGGATGCCCAGCATCTCCTTCAGGTGCCAGGAGATGGCCTCGCCCTCCCGGTCGGGGTCGGTGGCGAGGAACACTTTCTCGCTCTTCTTGGCGGATTTTTTCAGCTCGTCAATGACCTCTTCCTTGCCCTTGATGGGCTGGTAGTTCAGTTCAAAGCCGTGCTCCACGTCCACGCCCAGCTTGCTCTTGGGCAGGTCGCGCACGTGGCCCATGGAGGCCTTCACCTCATAGCCCGGGCCCAGATATTTGCCGATGGTCTTGGCCTTCGCCGGAGACTCGACGATCACCAAATTCGATTTTGCCACAGCATAGTACTCCTTACATACTTAGTCGTCAAAGCGGACGGCAGCGGTAAACCGCTTGCCGGGAAGCTCATTCAGATAGCCCTGAGCCTGCAGCAGGGTCAGGGCAGTGTTCACCCGCCGGGCGGGAATCTCGGTGCGGCCCACGATCTCGTCGGGCACCAGGGCGCGGCCGCTCAGCAGGGCGAAGATGGCCCGCTGTTCGTCCCCCATGGCCTCCAGCTCACTCCGGGGGCGCAGAGGGAGGGGATTCCTCTCCGCCGGACGGGGCACCGGCTCCGGCGCCGGCTCGGCCGCCGCCTCCAGCCGCGCCTCCGCCCCCTCCCGGGACAGCGGAGGGGCCTGCCGCACCTTATGGGGAAAGCGTGTCACATATTCCACCAGAATATCCTGGGCCGAGCGGATCAGCTTGGCCTCGCCCCGTGCAATCAGGCCGTTGGTGCCCGCGCTCATGGGCGCGTCCGCCGGACCGGGGACGGCGAACACCTCCCGGTTCTGGTCCAGGGCCAGCCGGGCGGTGATCAGCGTGCCGCTGTGCTCGGCGGCCTCCACCGCCGCCACGCCCGCGGACAGGCCGCTGAGGATGCGGTTGCGGATGGGGAAGCGCCACCCCTCCGGCGGGGTGCCGGGCGGGTTCTCCGACAGGATGGCCCCCGCGGCGGCCACGTCCTCGTAGAGTCCCTGGTTGCGCCGGGGGTAGACCACGTCCACCCCGCCGGCCAGCACCGACACCGCCGGGCCGCCGCCCTGGAGCGCCCCCTTGAGGGCGGCCGCGTCGATGCCCTGGGCCAGGCCGGAGAGCACCAGCGCCCCCGACCGGGCCAGCTCCAGGCCCAGCCGCCCCGCCATGGCCACGCCGTAGGGGGTACACTCCCGGGCGCCCACGATGGCGACGGCCAGCTCCTCGTCAAAGCGGAAGAGCCGCCCCTTCACATAGAGCACCAGGGGAAAGTCGCGGAGCTGGAGCAGGCGCTCCGGATAGGCCGCGTCCTGATAGGTCAGCAGGGTGAGCCCCAGCCGGTCGCAGTCGCCCAGGATGCGCTCCGCCCGCTCCAGGGATTTGTCCGCCAGGGAGCGGCAAAGCCTTTCACTCAACGAAAGCAGTTCGTACTCCCCGGGGTCGGCGAAGTAGGCCGCCTCTGCGGTGCCGAACCGGCGCACCAGCGCCACGGCCGTCTCGGGCCGGAGGCCCTCCCGGGTGGTGAGCCACAGCAGATAGGTTAACGCAGCCACGGGATTGCCTCCTTCCGATTCCTGTTTTGTTCTGTGCCGCGCCAGCGCGCGGTCCCACCGAAGTGGGGCCGTCCGCTGGGGCGGCCTGGCTCAGCGCCAGCCCTCCCAGAGCACCACAGACGCCGCCACGGCGGCGTTGAGGGACTCGCAGCGGTCCCGCATGGGGATTTTCAAAGTCGCCCGGCAGGCGTCCAGCACCGGCTGGGACACCCCCCGCCCCTCGCTGCCGATGACCACGGCGGCGCCCTCCAGCGGGACGGCGCGGATGTCCTCCGTGTCGCTGTTGCTGAGACGGATTCCTCTTCTTCTTCATTTGCGAAAG
>OGZT01000802.1_pt1 | contig 23982 bp, 19 predicted proteins | sample 1576891 | NCBI WGS metagenome assembly OGZT01 (sample SAMEA3541521, study PRJEB24748) | human gut metagenome | biome: human gut; feature: human-associated habitat; material: faeces | place: China | collected 2012 | reverse complement strand
ATTGCGGGTTTCCTTCCGGCTTTGAATATTGTTGGAGAGAAGGAAGCGGGAACCATTGAGCAGATGAATGTTACCCCTGTAAACAGGCTCGTGTTTATTCTTGCAAAACTGATTCCGTATTGGATAATCGGATTTATTGTGCTTAGTATTTGTTTTATCTTATCAGCCTTGGTTTATGGACTTTGTCCGGTTGGCAATCTGCTGACAATCTATTTGTATGCCAGCGTATACATCCTTACAGTCTCGGGATTGGGGCTTGTTATATCTAACTATTCGGATTCGATGCAGCAGGCTATGTTCGTTATGTTTTTCTTTATGCTGATACTTATTCTTCTGAGCGGGTTATATACTCCCATCAGCAGTATGCCCGAATGGGCGCAGATGATAACGAAGTTCAACCCTTTGAGTTATTTTATACAGGTTATGCGGTCTGTTTATCTTAAAGGCAGCGGATTGATGGATTTGTTGCCGAAGTTGTATGCTTTGTGTGGATTTGCTGTTGTGTTTAATGTTTGGGCGATTGTGAGTTACAAAAAGAGTAACTGATGGGGTGTTGGTCTTGATTTTGAGATATTTGATCTTGGTTTAATACCCTGTTTTATTATCTTATGAAAAAAAAACAATAACTTTGGTTTTCTTTTTAGAGGTAAGTTAATAAATAGGTCTGGGACCTTAATCAATATACAACGTAAATGAAATACAAATCTATTATGGCAATTGCATTGAGTGCAGGCATGTTGGCTTGTGGTTCGGGCAAAGACAGTAAGGAGAAGGATGAGGCTGCGGCTCCCCTTATCGGAAAAGCGACGGTGAAAATAACTGACGGATTGATGACTCCCGAGGCTTTGTACAGTTTTGGAAGAATCAGCGAAGCGGTGGTGTCTCCCGATAAATCTAAGATTTTATATGGAGTAACTTATGTCAGCATTGAGCAGAATAAGACCAACCGTGAGTTATTCACAATGAATATCGATGGCTCTGATAATAAGCAGATCACAAAAACACCAACAGGAGAGAATAGTGCTGTGTGGGTAAAAAACGGTTCTAAGATTGCATTTTTATCCAGTGAAGGCGGTTCTTCGCAAATATGGGAAATGAATCCCGATGGAAGTGATCGGGTAAAGATCAGTGATGTAGAGGGTGGTGTCAATGGATTTAGCTATTCGCCGAATGAAAAGAAAATCCTGTATATTAAGAATGTTAAGTTCGGAGAACGGACTTCTGATATATATCCCGACCTTCCTAAGGCTTCAGGACGCATTATTGATGATCTGATGTACAAACACTGGTCGGAATGGATAGAGGAAATTCCTCATAGCTTTCTAGCAGATTACGATGGCAGTAAGCTAAGCAATGACCGGGATATACTAGAAGGTGAACCTTATGAGTGTCCGATGCTGCCCTTTGGTGGTATTGAACAGCTGGCTTGGAGTCCTGATAGTAAAACAATCGCTTATACTTGCCGTAAGAAAACGGGAATGGCTTATGCTTTGTCAACCAATTCTGATATCTATCTGTATGAAATCGACAGCAAAAAGACTTCGAATATCACAGATGGAATGATGGGATATGATATAAATCCGGTTTTCTCTCCGGATGGAAAATACATAGCATGGCAAAGTATGGAGCGTGATGGTTATGAATCGGATAAGAACCGATTGTTTGTAATGAATCTAGCGACCGGAGACAAAACTTATGTAACCGAAGATTTCGATTATAATACTGATTTCATACAATGGAACAACGACAATCAAAGCTTGTATATCATAAGTTGTGTTGAGGCGAAGACCCAGATCTTTAAGGCATATATTCATACCAAAGAGATTAAGCCTGTAACCGAAGGAGTGCATGATTATGAGTCATTCTCGCTGGCAGGAGATAAACTGATCGCTTTACGTCATTCTATGTCTCAGCCTAATGAAATCTATTCGGTTGATGCAAATACGGGAAAGGCTACACAGATATCTTTTGAAAATAAGGAGATTCTGAATCAGATAACAATGGGTAAAGTAGAGGAGAGATGGATTCCTACAACTGATGGTAAGAAAATGCTGACATGGGTAGTATATCCGCCAAACTTCGATCCGAATAAGAAATATCCAGCATTATTGTATTGTCAGGGAGGTCCTCAAAGTACAGTGAGCCAGTTCTGGTCTTATCGTTGGAATCTGCAGATGATGGCAGCGAAAGGATATATCATTGTCGCTCCTAACCGTAGAGGTTTACCCGGATTTGGTAAAGAATGGAATGAACAGATCAGTGGAGATTACGGCGGTCAGAATATGAAAGATTATCTTTCGGCAATCGATGCTTTGGCTAAAGAACCTTTTGTAAATGCCGATAAGTTAGGTTGTACAGGAGCGAGCTACGGCGGATTCTCTACATACTGGCTTGCCGGAAACCATAATAAGCGATTCAAAGCATTCTTGGCTCATGCGGGAATATTCAATCTTGAGGCTCAATATCTGGAAACCGAAGAAATGTGGTTTGCCAATTGGGATCTGGGTGGTTCTTTCTGGGATCGTAATAATTCTATCGCTCAACGCTCGTATGCTAATTCTCCTCATCGTTTTGTCGATAAATGGGATACTCCTATCATGATTACTCATGGCGAGTTTGATTACCGTATTCTGGCATCGCAGGGAATGATGGCTTTCAATGCAGCAAAGCTTAGAGGCATTCCTACCCGTATGCTTATATTTCCGGATGAAACCCATTGGATAGCCCAGCCGCAGAACGGAATCTTGTTTCAGCGTGAGTTTTTCCGCTGGTTTGATCAATGGCTGAAATAAAAATGGTTTTTGTAATAATCTGATATAAAACATTCTAAAGAAGGCGATGCAAAGAAATTGATTTTTATTGAAATTTTTCTCTCTTAAAATTTGGAAAATCTCGAAAACGCATCTATCTTTGCATCGCATTTCAGAGGAAATGACACTCCAAAAAAAAACGGTGTGGTAGTTCAGCTGGTTAGAATACCTGCCTGTCACGCAGGGGGTCGCGGGTTCGAGTCCCGTCCATACCGCAGAGAGCCTACGACAAGAGGCGCCAAAAGAAAGACAAGCCCTTCATATTCAGTGAATATGAGGGGCTTTTTTCGTTTATCATGTCTTGGTCTAAAGCCAAGAAAAAGACAAAAAACGACAAAGCATCTAACCTAAACTGTACCCCCTTTCCGAAAAAACGCAAGGGGGTACAGTAATTCGAAGCGAAGGGGGTACAGTTTGGTCAAAATTGGCAGGGAGTTGTCCCGATTTGGCACAGAGCATAAAGTTCATTTTGAAATAGTTCACAGTAATTTTGTAATATTAAAAAATGAGTTTATGAGAAGTACATTTCGCATTCTTTTCTATGTAAAGAAAGACAAAAAAAGATCAGACGGCACTTATCCAATCATGTGTCGAATCACTATCGACGGAGAACCAAGTCGCTTCAACACTAAAGCAAATGTCAATCCCGATATTTGGGATGCAAAAGCCGGAATCGCTATCGGCAAATCAAACGAAGCTGTTGAAGTTAATGCCTTATTGAATACTATAAAAACAAGTATTCATAACGTGTACCACGAATTACAGACAAAGGAAAACAACGTAAATGCCGAAAGAGTTAAGAATATCTTTTTAGGCACTGAAGTAAAACACCAAACTGTGCTTGAACTTTTTCAACGGCATAATGATGATGTGAAAAAATTAGTTGGCATAAGTAAATCTAAAGAAACATTTCAAAAGTATGAAGTTGCTCGCAAGCGTATGGCAGATTTCATTAAGGAGTATTATAATGTATCGGATATTTCTTTGAAAGAAGTAAATCACATGTTTCTCCATAACTTTGAGATTTACCTGATGACTTCCTGCAATTGCAAGCAAAATACTACTGCTAAATTCCTACAACGTTTTCGTACAATTATTATCATGGCAAAAAATAACGGTTGGATACATATTGATCCATTTGCCAATTTCAAGATACGATTTAAGAAAACCGATCGTGGCTATCTAACACAGCAGGAAATTGACATAATTATGCGAAAGAAATTTGCTACTGAACGTCTTGAACGAGTAAGAGATATATTTATTTTCAGTTGCTTCACCGGACTTGCTTATATTGATGTTAAGAATCTACGCCAGTCCAATATTCGCACTTCTTTTGACGACGGATTGTGGATTATCGGCAAACGGGAAAAAACGGGAGTTAATTATAATGTTCCCTTACTTGATACTCCTAAGCAAATCATAGAAAAATATTCGGGTAAATTGCCAGATGAAAAGGTGCTTCCGGTTATGAGCAATCAAAAGATGAATGAATACTTGAAGGAAATCGGGACAGTCTGTGGAATTGATAAAAATTTAAGCTATCACCAAAGAAGACATATAAATTTGTCTTTTGCACTATGAATAAGGAAGTTGCAAGAGGGATTTGCTTGATAGGTAACGACTTAGAAACGAGCGAGGTGCGTTGTTTTACTTGTTTTTGCACAATAATTAAAGAGCGACTTAACTGGCACAAAGGTACAAAATTAACATCAACAATAGTCGTTTTTATCTGTGATTTTCATTTTATTTCGACAGTTAAATCTCCTATTGTAGAACTTTTGAAAATGACTTTAGATTTCTGATCTTGGGTAATTAGTAAATCTAAATATTTATTTGATTGTTCACTGTGAATCGGTATTATACATAGCCTAGGATTTGTGAGTTCACAAACTTCTGCAAGGCATTCTCGTGAGGCGTGTCCACTGGTGTGTAGCTTGCGTTGGTTCGGAAACTTTGCCACAAAATCAAGATACTCTCTCTTTGCATGCCGACTCGAAGCGTTTATATATTCACCCCACATTGAAAAAATTATAACTGTATTATCAGGCTTGATTTTGGGTAGTAGCTTATCAACCCAATATCCAAATTTATCGGTACAGCGTACCAACATTGTAAATCCGCTATGCCAAATATCTGCTTGTTTGCTCTCAAACGTAACTATATCTCTAAAATTAAATAGTTCAGTCTTGATTTTGACTGCTGTTTGAGAGAAAATATCGAATATGTCTTTCTGAAACTCGTCACAGATAAAGGGTGCTTGTGGACGAACCGCTCTATGTGCTGCATAAATGCTTGTCAACCTCTCTAAATCGCTTGAAGAGCAAACTACAAAGCAGTTTTTATAATCTTTCATAATATGAATAAACTCCTGTTTCAATTCATTCTCATGCCGAACTTGTTCATCTCCACGAGATAGCATCGTCCCTTCAGTTATCAAAATATCAACTTGCCTAATGTGTGTTTTAAGAACTTTCGTAAGCCCTTTACCCAAATAGCCATGATCTCTGAAATCGCCTGTGTGCAACACCAGCTTGCCATCAGCTTCTATCAGAAGCATAAAAGATTCATACGCAGAATGGCTCACAAAATAAGGCGTAATGATAATATCGCCAACTATAAACGTTTTACCTCCGCTCATCGCTTTCATAAGACTGATTGCCTCTACTTCCTGAGCAGAAAGTTCTTCTCGCCCTTTTATTTGCCCTAACTTCCTGTGTTTGCAGAGTGCGACTTGTTGTGCTGTCTCCCCGATATATTGATCTTTGTCTTTAGGGACAAGATTAAATAACCCAATGTGATCACCATGATAGTGAGTATATATTACTGCATTGATTCTGGATGTAAGTTTCTCAATTTCTTCTTTTGTTGCTAGAGGGTCATTTATATTACCCTCGTTGTCAGGCAAATTTTGTCCCAAGTCTATCAATATACGAGTATTATTTGTTGCAATCTCCGTAATACATCCCCCAATCTGATCTATGCCTCTATGAATTGTTATTTTCATTTTTCGTAATTACTTTTTTGCTCATTAATAATGGCAATAATCTCTTCTCTGAACCAAAGAGGAGAGATAACCTCCACTTCTGCACCATGTGAAAGTAACTCTTGACGAAAGTCGTATGTTGGCTTAATATAATAACGGAAAACTGTATAATCTTCAGTTTGCTCTATCACTTCTTGCGAGTGATGAAGTGGAAGTGATTCTAAATACCGATTCTTTTTATCTCCATTAAAAACTTTTATAGCAACAAATTCTGCTTTACCGTAATTGCTGATACCAAAGCTGTTTATAAAATATTCCTCACCATCAAAATCCTTAGGTAATGCAAATTTATTTTCAGTGATTTGGAGTGACTGCACACGATCAAGCGAATAAATACGTATCTCCTCCTTAGCGCTATTACCAACTACATACCATCGCTGTTTAAAAACTTTTACACAGTAGGGTTGAACCTCAAATGTGTGTGACTTGTCATGCCAATAGTTTTGATACGCTACCTCCACAGTCAAATTATCACGCATTGCCTCAATAATCGGAGTCAGAAATTGCTGTCCACTTGGAATGTGCTCAAAGAGTATTCGATTTTTCAGTTTATGACTTTCATTGATCAGGTTATTTACAGCAAATGTATTCATTAGCCATGATCGTACACCGCCACGCCTCAAATCATCGGAATTTTCTATATAGTAGACATAGCTATTTTTCTTATCACACTCAATATTTATATCAAACATCTGCTCAATAGCTTTGCGATGGTTGTGGAATGTACGCAATGGAATATCTTCGCCCGATTCATTTAATATTGATCGAGACCATTTATCGTTAATAGCCTCAAATGTAGTCTTGCCTGCTTGATAAACTGTGTCAACAAGCCAAACGTAACGATTAAACAGATTTGCCGTACTCTCTTTTGATGAAGTTCTTCCTTTTGTCATATTATCTAACGTATTGAAAATTTCTATTACTGTTATATTCTAAAACCAATGCGTTGTCTTTCTGTTGCTTTATACAATAGTTCTGACCTACAGTAGCTATGCAATGTCTCCAACGTAGGTTCTACGCCGCCAATAATGACATCAACTGTTCGTTTACGAGCAATATTTTCAATTTGCCCTCCACTGAAATCATAACTACTCGCCAATTCTTCAGCATCAGCATCTGATAAAGACATTATTGACTTCCATATTGATTGTTTAGCTTCCAATGTGGGACGTGAAAACTCAATTTTGTATAAAAATCTTCGTTCAAAAGCCTTGTCTAAATTTTGAGTGAGATTTGTAGTTGCAATCATTATCCCATCAAGAGTTTCCATCTCCTGAAGTATAATATTTTGGATTGAGTTCTCCATCTTGTCAACACCTCTTTGAGCTGCCTCTTGACGGATGCCAATAATGGCATCAGCCTCATTAAAAAGAAGAATTGGAGCAACCTCATAACTACGCACGTATTCTCGATATCTATCGAAAAGGGCTTTTATGTTTTTCTCACTTTCACCAACCCAACAGCTCTTTATTTCAGAAACGTTGACAATCATAATATCTCGTCCTGTTTTACGTGCAATTTGATATGCAGTTTCAGTTTTTCCTGTTCCGGGAGAGCCATAGAACAGACAGGCAAAACCTTTGCGCATACCGCTATCAGATAGACGGGTTTGAATATTTTGGAAGTAATTATTTTGAAGTAATTTCTCTAGCTTGTTGATTTGTAATGTTTCGCTGGCATTATAGTAGAGTTCTTTAGGTGCAATAGTAGTATGGGTTAAAAAATCTCGTACAGGCTTTACCTCTACATTTTTCAATTTGTAGTCAGAGAGCAGTTCTTCTTTTGCTTTTGAAGTTAGTTTGAAGTATTCGTGATTTTCAAATCCGCCATCATTAGTAAACTCAATCGTGTTACTCCCATTTTTCATTAGCGGATGTTCACCACGCCCCATATCTCGTTTGGTAACCATCTGCGATCTTTTATCCCCAAGAAGGTCAATAAAGTCATGAAATCCAACCATATCATCATCATCATTTACAAGTAGAGAGCAAAATGTAATAAGAATTAGAAAATTGTCAGAATCATGATGATATGGACGTGCTTTTTTGCAAAATTCGAGGTGTTGATTCTGCTCTATGATGTAACTTAAATCATCAATGATAGTTCGATATGAACACTCTCCATCATCACGTAATTTAATTAGCTTTTCAATTGTAATAAATAATGAATCCTTGTCTAAGTTGGTGTATTGGGTCGGTACATAAGGAGTCTCCTTGCGAACTGCTTCAATAAAATCGCTTGGTACACAGAATTGGCAAGTATTATCATTCTGCCTAGCACGGATATACTTCTTTTCTACCAAAATATCAATATCATTCATCATTCTTATCATAGCGACATTGGAACAATTTACAATTCGAGACAGTTCTTTTAGTTCAATGCGTTGGTTATCGCTATTGTTAATGAAGAGCGAAATCAAAACTGACTGCACAGGTGTAAGCTCTAAAGTTTTGCCAACATAGTCACTGTGAATCTTAACTGTTCTGTAAAAATCAGCCGATAGCTTTGAATCTTTTGCATGATCTACAATTTTTTCGATATGCCCCATAAGATCTAAAGTTACTTCTTGTTTTCTCCTATTCGCTTTCTTACAAGTCTCATTCTGAGGAGTGATTTCTAACTGTCTCATATCTTATCTTTATTATTATTACACAAAGATACGGCTATCTTATGCCAAATAGTGGCATAATTAAAAAAATACCGCCATTTTTAATGACGGTATCTAATTCAAACTGTTTCTAAATACTTATAATGCAGGAGCATGCTTGCCTTTACCAGCGCCATTTGGATGCCTAGAGCAACTCGATGCCGTTAATGAAGAAAGTGAGGAGAAAGACTGTCCACAGTATTTGCAGGTATATTTCGCCTTCTCAGTCCCTTCATAAAGTTTGTGTTTGCCCTTGCCTGCTCCGTTAGGATGACGTGAGCAACTTGATGCCGTTAATGAACTAACTGACGAGAACTTTTGTCCACAGTATTCACAATAAAAATTTGCCATATTATTTCGAATTTATTGGTTAATATATTGCACAAAAATATATAGAGATTGTGCCAAATCATAGCACTACTAAAAATTATACTTCTATTGAGATATGATTACAAAAATCAACAGCTATTTCAATCCTATCTTTCTCTATCGACTCTTTTAATAACATCTCTTGCTCACTAATATTGAAGCAGGATAATATGTGACTTGGGAGTGTCGTGGGAGCCTCAATTTTCCATCCAGACTCAGTACATGTCAGTGTTATCCCATTTTTCAAATATAGGGGCGAGTTTCCTGAATATTGCTGATAGCATTGGCTTTCATCACAAATTAATTTATTGCTAATTTTCTGACAAACTGTTTTGACATAGGGGCTAATATGATAAGCTAGAAGTGGACTTGATCCCTCACTTCCTAACATTCTAATTTCATAATCATTTCTCCATGCAAAATAGTTATATCTTGAAGTGTAGAAATCATCATAAGTCATAAAATAATGCTTCCAAGATCTGTCTGAGGCATTAGATTGATGCCATTCATTGATTATTGATTCCAATTTCTCTTTTGGTGCAGCAGAAGTGTTTTGTAGATAGCTATCTAATAACTTAACAATACTGTTTTTACTATCATTATTTGAAGTTAAAACAGTAGTCCAGTTGTCGGTTTTCCCAAAATACCACATTTCTCCCATTCCTCCATTTTTAATGTAAACACCCCCGAAATCAGATGCTATTAATGCTCTAATAATTAGCGTGTCTGAAATTTCATTATTCCATATTTCTCGAACCGACTTAGCATAATCTGATAATTTGTCTTTTTGAGTGATTGGATCTAATGAATGTAACAAGCCTCCAAAGTATCTAAATTCCTCTAATTGAAAAATGGCATCATGCAGTCCCTCTTTAACGAGAAGAGCTTTATTCTTCTCGTTATTCAGTGCATCCTCACTTATCTTAGTGTCTTTATTATCGACCGTATTTTCACATAGAGTTTTAAATACATCCCTTGTTTGGAGTTGTTTAAACAACTTCCAATAGTTACCAAACTCATTAATACGAATGTTCATGTTATATTTCGTATCATTCCTTTGACGTGTAGCTTGTATTAGATTTCTTACAACACGAATATAATGCCGTTCATTGCCTTCTGGCATATTCATTCTGTAACAAATAAAGGCAAATAAAATAATTTTATTTCTTACATCAAGCTTTAATCCTTCATTAATACACTGCTCAAATAGACTAAAGCGCTTATCATCATTCCAAAACAATCGGACTTGTTCATTATAATTGTCATCAATAGCTCCTTTTAAAAAAGTTTTTTCAAAATAATTACAAAATATATCCTTTGAAAATTGTTTACAACCATCACTTAAACCTGTTTTATATAGCATATCAAGAGAATCGAACAGAAACAACAAATTTTCTTCAGACATAAAAACGTTCTGATAGTTAGCTAGGCTATTATTAAAATCCTCAGCCCTCTTCTCTGTATTATCTTTGAAGTAACATAATTGTGTAATTACCGATAGATAATTCATGAATATCTCGTCAATAACCACTCTGTCATCACGGAATGCCCAAAATAAGTCCGTCCATTCTTTTTCAATTTTGAATGCAAAGAAATCGCAATAAGAAATTTCTTTATTTTCTTCATAGGGGTGTTGAAGTTTTTTGTTTTTAAAGTGTTCATCAATAAATCTGATAAAATCTGCTTTAAAGTTTTCAAAATCTGATAATTGTTTGCCTCTGGCATTCATCTTAATATATAACTCATCTGTTAATTCAAAATCTTTGGCTCCAAGATCCAGAACTTCAAACGAAATAATATTGTCAACCACTAACTTTTCCCAGACATCTGACATGTTATTGAAAATATTATGAATTGACTGTATCATTACTAGCATGGCTGATATTGTTGGATCATTCTCCCAACCATATCTAAACCATGGCGAATCTTTAATTTTATTAATGAAGATATTAGAAGACACCTCCATATCTGGTGAATCAAATTCTGATGGAATAATAATTTCATTTTCAATTAGAGCTTTGCAAAACTCACGAGTACTTATTCTTGTGTCGTAAGTAAAGTTCTTTAATGCACATTTCTCCTCGTTTTTTGCTTCCTTGATAGAGAAATACCAATATATTAGAAACAAGGTAGTCAAACGCTGTTGTCCATCAATAGGGAAAAATGTATTTGTGCTCCTATCTAATCTACCATAAACAAAGTCTAAGTGTAGAGCAATATTAGTATTCAAATGTTCAAAAATTACATTTAGAAATTTGTTTCGACGCTCCTTTTCATCTATACGCCCTTGAGCATAATCACGTTGTATGATTGGTATGTTAATCTTTGATTCTTTTATTAAACTCCAAAAGGTTGTATTTTTCGCTTCCATATTATTTGGGATCTATATAAGATTTATAAGTTTGGTTAATAGCATTAAAGTAAGACTCTCTATCATTTTCTGACCAAAAAATCATTTCGGTTGGCGATTCAGAATAATATTTTGAAAATACTCGCTGAGTACATATAGGTATGTATCGACTATTCGCATTTGTTTTCAGAATATCTCTTTTAATATCAAAAAATGAATTATTTAATGAACTATTTGTATCTTTATCAACCAATGCCAGATTGTAGAGTGTATGCTTTTCTTTTTCTTTTATTTCTGACACCTCAGAATACAACTCGATAACCAGTTCAAATAATGCTTTAAATCTATCTTTATCGTAGTTTTCGATTAATAAATCTATTTCTTTAATAATTGATTCTATAATATCTTTTTTATCGCGGTGTTGAAGTCGTGGTAATGATATTTTATGGTTTTCCAACCAAACCTTTGCACGATCTTCGTTAGCATCAATACTTTCAGGGTTTTGGGGATGAATATGCTCTATACTTCTGATCTTATCTTCCTTATAAAGATGAAATGGAAATTTCGCATTTTCTTTTCTGTACTTAATAAGTGCATCAACATTAAAGAGGAGCAGTATTTTTATTATCCGTTCATTATCCTGACCATAAGTCAACTCTTGTAGTGATTTTATTGAGTTAGTGTCATTTTTCTCCGTAATCTGAACTGCTGTACCAACCATATTCTTCAATTCTTGCACAAATTCTTTTTTCCCTTTTGTTTGTGATAACTCCAAAAGTTTCTCAACTTTAACATTCGTACATGACGATAGATAGCCAATGTAATGGAATAGTTCATGGTCATTAAACCAGTATTGAAAACAACAAAAGATATCTTTTACCTCCTTCCATATATCATTAATGTGCTCGACATTAAACTCATTTGTTCTTTTTGACTCCAAATATCTATCAAATACTAAATATTCATAATGCTTTGGTTTCTGGGATGTAAATTGAATATACTTTCTGTTTTTATTCCATTTTTCGGCTAAGATGTTAAAAATGTATTCTATTTTTGAAGTAGGTTTATAATCAACACCTGAGAGAAACAACCACATTTTTTTATCACTCATGGCAACTTCTATTTCATCCCATTCGGAAGCAATTTCAAACAACCTTTGTTTTACTATTTTTTGCTCATTAATAGGGTAACGATCAGATTGTAACAATAGTGCTTTTATCAGCTCGGAATCGGTCAGCGGTATTTTGCCTTGGTTGAGTCGGGTAAAAAGTTCAATAGAATTAACAGCACACTCAACTTTATACCAAATAACAGAGACATTGTAATCACTTTTCAGCAAAGCTGTTGTTATTTTTGCATTTGCATCATCTTTAGCATTGAACCACTCTTTTGTATATTGATATGCTTTTGAAATATGGTAAAAATCAACATTTGAATCATCTATTTGCTCTGTGAATTTTGAATCTTTGAGATATAATTCACTATTAGTCCTTGTTTCAAATTTGATCCAATAAAGTTTTTCTGCATCTTTGGGAAATAATATTTTTCTTGTCTGTTGTAGGTAAGTTAAGATAATATATAGAGTTGTTAAACGTTGTTGTCCGTCAATAATTTCAAAATCAGAACATTGTTCATCGTTATTTAGGGGTTTTACTACAATTGGCTGGAGACAGTAAAATTTGCTAACTTTATTGTCTCTGTATTCCACAGAGGTTGCGTATTGGTATATATCATCCAGTAACTCTGTTACTTCTTGTTTCCCCCAGCGATATCCTCGCTGATAATTTGGAATAAAAAAGTTCATTTGAAGCAATTCATTGATTGCTTTTAACTCAATTGTATTTTTCATTTATTTCTATTTATCTCATTATTATAATATTTCAATTGCTATCATTGCGCACGCCTCGGCATCAGCTAAAGCATGGTGGTGATTATCTAAGTTGTAACCTATGTGATTTGAAACAGTATGTAGTTGATGATTGGGAAGCTTTGGAAAATATTTACGTGAAGCTCCAAGTGTACACCTAAATTCATAATTAGGATACTGCATATTGTAATGTTCGTAGCACTTTATAAGATGCGGTTCGTCAAATCCCTTGTTGTGTGCCACAAGAGGTAATCCTTCAATCTGTGATGCTATTTTATCCCACACTGTTGGAAAAAGAGGTGCATCTATTGTGTCCTGTGCCGACAACCCATGACATTCAGTTGCCCAGCCCGAATAATAGTTCGGGTATGGTTTGACTAGACTATAAAATTTATCTGTGACTACGCCACCACGAACAATAACCACTCCAACACTGCATATGCTGGTGCGATGGTGATTAGCTGTTTCAAAATCTATGGCTACAAAATCTTTCATTATTCGAAGATAATCAATATTGTGCTACAAAAATACACATATTGTATGCCAAATCAATGCACATCATGTGCAAATATTTTTTGTTCTACAATTTCCTCTCACGCTTTTTCTCAATCTTTTTCTTCTTTGGTAATATGGGCTGCTGTTCAACACCTTGCGAAGGGGTAATATCAAACAGTCCACCTAAAGATGAAACCGCATCTGCCATTGTATTGCCAACGGAGCTACCGAAGTCTGCCGCCGCATCGCCGATTGACTTTCCAACATCTGAAGTCGTAGTTTGGTTATTTTCCACAACCACCTTTCTTGGATCGCCCCACGACTGACAGTATTCGGAGTTGTCCATCAATTTATAGACTGTGAGCTGTGCCAATCTTTCATCTTTAACGGCATCAGGTTTCCACAAATAAGGTTGCGCAAAGCCGCCACCATACCATTTTACAATGGCATGAGTAATACATCCAGCTTCGATCAGCCGCTTATCCATTCTTCTCATTTCATAGTGTCCGTATTTCACAAACTCATCGGGGCGATTCTTGATAGCAAAATACCTGCTCTCTTTATCATCCGAAAACACGTAGCCCGAAAAGAGTTTTCCTTTGCTGTTGGTCATATTTTCAAGGAATACAAAGCCTTTGTTTTTCATTTCATCATACTGCTCAACGGTCAGTTTTGCTCCAAATATCTTTGGAGTTCTCGGTTGTTGTTCCTGTTGTCGGACTTTCTCTTGATGTTGTCGAACAATGTCCATCATAGCACTGAGCTTCTTATGGCTGAACAGCCTGTCCACTTGTGAGCCTTTGAACGAACAGCCATTCTTTGCAAACGAAACTCCCTCGACTATATCCGTTCCCCTACGAAGTTTAAACTGCATGGTTACCCCATACGGTTTTAGTAGTTTTTCAAGGGTTTTGTAATCAGGGCTGTTGACAATCGTTGCCTTGATAGCATCATAAATATAATATTTAGCCTTATCGGGATGGCTCAGTTTTTCTCGTTTGACCCGCTCCTTATCTTTGCCGTAAGTTAGACTGTGCTTATCCTTCAGCTTCTTACAGATTTTGATATTCCGCTTGTAATCATTATTGACTGAAATTAATTTCAGGTCGTTGTCAATGCGGTTGTAGACAATATGCAAGTGATCGTTATCTGTATTGTGATGCCGCACAACGATATACTGTGTGTTGCCAATACCCATCTCCTGCATATATTCTTTCGCCAGTTGCAGCATAAACTCATTGGTCATTCTCGGCTTGTCTTCGGGGGCAAACGAAATGGGAATATGCCCAACAGGTTTAGTTATTTCGTTTCGCATAGAACGTTGCATGGCAAAGCTATGGATGATGCTTTCGGCACTCTCCGCCAGCACACCTTCGGCTTCCAATAGTTCGTGTGAATCGTTCATCACATAGCGAACACAGCCTGCAAAACCTTTCCCTTTGATGTTTTTAGCGATCATGGAACAAGGCTTTTATCCATTCTAATACCACCATAATTTCATTGCCAACACGACTAAATCCAGCCTGATTTGCACGTTTAGCCAACTGATTCAGGTTATTTGCTATACCAGAAACTTGACGCATCAAGTTCAATTCCTCCACTGTAAAACGTGATTTCACCCCTCCATTTAGGGTAATTTCTCTCGCATATTGGGTCGCCGTTAGCCCCACTTTTACCGCTTTTTGTTGGACAGATTTATAATTCTCAGCGGTCAATTTGAGGTTGATCGACTTCGATAACTTTTCTTTCTCCTTTGGCGGACGACCACGGAGAGGTTTGTTTTCTTTCTTATTTCCCATAACATTTAATTATGTGGTTATGGAGCAATTCCCTGTACCAGCAGGTGCAGGACAAGCCGACAGTTCTGCGACCATCGGAAGCGGAACAAACGGCTTGTTGGAGACCTTGCCAACTGCAACCACCGGGCGAAGTTGGCAAGGTCGACAGCCTCGCAGAGCAAGGTTTTCGAGGGAATGCAAAAGAGCCGGCAGGCGATTTTTGGGTTACCCGAAAGATTACCTTGCTCCTTTGACGACGAGAAAAAAATAAAGAGGTGGTAGTCTCTTTATTTTTTGAATTGGCGGCAACCGTTAAACACCCTCCGGAACATAAAACCATACAGTCCGAACATTTAATTGTTACATCATTTTTAAAAATACGGCTTGGATAAGAGGCCGCTGATAGTGTTTTTTCACTTTTCATAAGTCTGTTATTTTAATGATACAGACCACGAATTAAATAATAATATTTCTTGAATTACAATGCTTTACCCGGATCGGATTTAGCTGCGGGGACTCGCTGTAAATTACTGTTTCATGCATAAAAATATCGGTGCGAACTGCTTCGATCTGCTATACCGGAAAATCAGGTAAGTTTTCCCTGTCAGTAAATATTGTTTTTTTACAACACATTCGCCGAAACCCGGTATAACCCATCTCTTTTCTGGAGCAAAACAAAGTCTTTCTATGCAATAGAACCGAGTATTATGTGCTGATAAATAAGTTGTTATATATTCGCATCTGAAAGTCAGAAAAACTTACAATTTGCAGTTTTTACAGATTAAAAAACAGATTATTTTCAATTTGTATATAAAACACTAAAAATTGTAGGTTGGTAAACCTGCTGTTTTTCCAATAGCCTTTCAGATTTGACAAACCGGTAATTATCAAACTTGAAAAGTTGGTCGTTTGGTAATTTGGAAACAAGAATGAAAATTTCACAACACGAAAGGTTGATCGTTTTAGTATTTTATTGAAAATAAGATGAATTGAAAATCTGATAGTCATCCGTACAACTTTCAATCAGTATATAAGAATTGAAAATCTTCTAATTCACAATATGTCTAATTTTAAAACTATCAATCAACATGAAACAGAAACCTTTATTTATCGCTTTCTCCACTCAGAAGGGCGGAGTAGGTAAAAGTACCTTCACTATCCTGACTGCAAGCTACCTTCATTACCAAAAGGGGCTGAATGTTGCCGTGATAGACTGCGACTATCCGCAGTGCAGTGTCTATGAGATGCGTAAACGGGAGATTCGACAACTGGAAACCAACCTGCACTACCAGTCCAAAGCTATTGAGCTGTTCGAATCACTGGGAAAGCAAACCTATCCGATTGTCTGTGCCAAGCCCGAAGAGGCTATAGCCAGAGCACAAGAGTTCTTATCAAAAGAAAATTCCGCTCATGATGTGGTCTTTTTCGACCTGCCCGGCACCATCAACAACGAGGGTGTGATTACTACTTTTATGGGCATGGATTATGTTTTTGTACCGATGTCCCCTTCCCGGCTCTCGATGGAAAGCACCCTCTCGTTTATTATTCCCGCCAGCGAGTTGATACGGGAACATACGGATATAAACCTCAAATCCATCCACTTATTCTGGAACCGTATCGACGGACGGATCAAAAAAGAATGGCTCACCCATTACCAAGGCGTTATCGGGGAGTTCGGCTTATCCCTAATGCGCACAGCTATACCCCAATCCGTCCGCTACGATAAGGAACAGTCCCTTGAGGGGAACGATGCCGTCTTTCTCTCCACCATCTTTCCTGCCGATAAGAGCCTGGTCAAAGGCAGTAACCTGGATCTGCTGGTCGATGAAATACTGGAAATTATTCACTTAAAACCTCAGATCTAATGGCAACAGATAAAACAACAAATAGATATGAAGACCTGCTTAAATCGGCACATAAAGGAATCGATCTGGATCAGCCTGTACACAAAACAGGGCAGGAAGAAAAAGTAGCAGAGCCTGTAGATACAATACCTGTCGATGTAGTCGCGGATGGTTCAGATCCTGCGAAGATGGAACCGGTTGCAAAACCTGATAATCCACCTGCATCAACAACATCGATATCAACAGAACTGCCTTCATATAAAACTCCCGGAAAGAAAAGACGTAAAACCCAGGATGACTATCAGGATGTGTTCTTTGTTCGTGTGGATTTCACCCACCGCAAACCGCTCTATATTACGGCTGCTACCCATCGCAGGCTGATGCGCATCGTTCACCTGATGGACGAATCCAAAGCCACGATCAGTAGCTATGTGGAAAATATCATCCTGAACCATCTGGAAACTTTCAGAGAAGATATAGATACTATTTACCATACAAACAATCTTAATCCGACAGAATAATGGATACATTTATAAAAACACTTGTAGTGATAAACCTGTGGCTATGGACCGGATTGTTTCTGAGCAGTTCATCGCTTCGAAAGGCATTCGTGGATATGCATCGCAGCATGGCATCGGATCTATATGAAGCAATGAAGAAACAACTGGTAAAGCTATATAAGATAGTAGCCGGCTTTATATCACGGAAACTAAAGAAAGCCTCACATTATATTGAAGAGAGCAGCTATGAGCTTCGTGTGGGCGTAGCCCGCTCTCTTGTCAGCAAGGAGCTATTGGAAGAATTAATGCATAAAAACCTTGTTGCTGCCATCTCTCGCGCACGGATGATGGATCAGGGAGATTCCGGAGTGATGTGGGATGATCTTGAGACAATGGCAGATCTGGCTACCGGAAAAGAGGTTGACTACGAAGGCCGGAAAACGTCGGTAGAGACAGCCTTTAAGCTATGCAATACGGATTTCTTCGAACAACTGATCACCCGTATTCCCCGTGCCCAGGAACGCATCCTGCTGGCACTGGACCGGATAGAAGACAGCAGCCCTTATGAGTCGGTCAAAAATGAGGCATACCGCAAGTTTATAAGACAGTAAGCATATTCCGGTAAAGAATAGGAAGTAGATAAGGGATAGATAATGAGAATCAGCCTACGGATTAATTTTCGTGGGCTGATTTTCAATTATATTATACCATCCATATGGTATAGAATAAATACAATGGCAATGCCATCGGCTTCCAAATCGGAGCCACTGGCTGCCTGAATACTTTGAACACAAAAATCTCTTTCGAATTAATTATTTCTTTGCTATTGTAATCGTTCCAAAGTGTCAAATGGTGTCAATAGCTGCCAAATGCTGCCAGCAACAATAACTTTGCTGTTTAGCCGATTTTTTGTATATATATTTAGGCTGCGAACGAAATTATTCACTTTTAAATATTAAAGAATATGGAAGTAATCAACATTGAAGCCGGAGCTTTTGAAGCGATGATGAACCGTTTCGAAGCCTTTACCCAGAAAGTGGAAAACCTGTGCGGATATCATCAGGATAAGAGTCTGAACCGCTGGCTGGATAATCAGGATGTATGCCAGATACTTAGCATCTCGAAACGTACCCTGCAAACCTACCGGGATAACGGTACGCTGGCTTATACCCAGATCAACCATAAAATATTCTACAAGCCTGAAGATGTGGAATCAGTTATTAACAAATTAAAATCAAAGTAGTATGAGCAATGAAATTATTACAAGAGAAAACGATCGTATAAAAAGATTCTTTAGTTCATTGGATAGGATGCTGGACAAGATCGAAGCCGCGCTGACAGGATGCAAGCCGACACTAAACGGGGAACGTTTTCTGAGCGATCCTGAAGTATCGGACAGGCTAAAGGTCAGTCGCAGAACCTTGCAGGATTATCGCACTACAGGGAAAATACCTTATATCCAATTAGGAGGTAAGGTACTTTATCGGGAAAGCGATATACAGAAGCTACTGGAGGAAAACTACCGTAAAGGATGGCAGTGAACTTCAGATGTGGACTAAGCTAGCCCAAACCCAACTATTTTTTCTTTTTTATCCGGTAACTTTTACCACACAGCAAGCAATGGTAAATAAGACAAAGCTTTTCCTGTTAAGGAAAACCCATCAGGGCTTCGGCTTTGGCATTTTACCGGCTTGCTGTTCATTCGTGGACGGATAAATATGAAAATCATTATTTAATCAATTTTGTTTAATCATGAATAGAAGCAACATGACAATAGTAATTAATTCTTTATAATAGGAACCATTCGGATAGAAATACTTATTTTTGTTTTGATAAATAATAAAATGCAGTATGTGGTCTGACTGGAAAGAACAAATCAAACACCAGCCAAAGGTAAGGCACAGTTTATTGTGGGAATATGACCTTGGCAGTTTTGACTGGCAATATATGCGGGCTCTGGTAGTCGAGCGTGTCATAGAAAGAGGCTGGGATGAAGATTATTATGCCCTGTTCGCTCTTTACGGAGGAATGGATGGAGTCAGACGAATCATACGGGATGAAGTATTGATCCTTTCCGATAAAGATATTGCTTTTGTTTGTACTGCTTTTAACTTAAAAAAGGAGGATCTCAAATGTTACATACGCAAACTATTGTAAAATACAAGCCTGAAAAATATAAAACATCCAATTGTGTGCGGAGAGATTAAATAGAAATCAACGCACTCTTTAATCTTCCATCGTAGAGTTCCTGTAATGAACTTTCAATTCCCCTAACCAAGGTGTATCAGATTTCAAATTTGATATTAAATGACTTTTGTGGAAATATCTTTCTCAATAAAAACAGATAATTATAGATCCTTGGTCTGAAAAAGAAGGCGAGAATTACTTCCCGCCTTAAATGTTTTCACAACGGAATAATCCTTATTGTGATAAGCTTTCAATTTGTTTTACAAATATAAATTTTTTATTCGGAAAACTCTTATGATTGTTAAAAATAATTACCTTTAAGAGTTAATTATTAGACTATGAAAAAAATATTAGGTCTGGACTTAGGCACAAACAGTATCGGGTGGGCGTTGGTAAACGAAGCCGAGAATGTGAATGAGAAATCATCCATTATAAAATTGGGTGTCAGAATTGTCAATTATGATAATTTCGTCAGCTCACAAACAGGAAAAGAATCGAAAGAACCAGAAAAAGATTTTAGAAGTGGTAAAGGTATTTCGCCGAATGCAGGAAGAACCCTCAAGCGAAGTATGCGCCGTAATTTGCAACGGTATAAACTCCGACGGGAAAGTCTTATTGAAATTCTGAAAGAACACAGTTTTATTTCCGATGAAACAATTTTATCAGAAAATGGTAACCGCACTACCTTTGAAACATATCGTTTGAGGGCGAAAGCAGCGACAGAAGATATTTCACTGGAGGAATTTGCCCGTGTTTTGCTGATGATAAACAAAAAGCGCGGCTATAAAAGTAGTCGTAAAGCTAAAGGTACAGAAGATGGTAACCTGATTGACGGCATGGATACTGCAAAGAAACTGTACGACGGGAATCTGACACCGGGACAACTGTGTTTGCAAATTCTACAGACGGGTAAAAAACATCTTCCCGAGTTCTATCGGTCTGACTTGCAGACGGAATTTGATAGAATTTGGAGCTTTCAGAGGCAGTTTTACGCTGATATTATGACAGATGGGCTAAAAGAAAACCTGCGAGGGAAAAATGAGAAAGCAACTTGGGCTATTTGTGCGGAACCGTTTGGTGTTGTCGGAATTAAGCGGGATACCAAAGGTGAAGAATTGAAAAAAGAAAATTTTGCATGGCGCGGCAAAGCCCTTTCTCAAAAAATGGATTTAGAACAATTGGTAGTTGTTTTGCAAAAGATAAATAGCCAAATAAGCGGTTCGAGCGGCTATTTGGGAGCGATTTCCGACCGTAGCAAAGAACTGTATTTCAATAAGCAAACTGTCGGGCAATACTTGATGGCACAATTGGATAAGGATCCGAATATAAGCCTGAAAAACCAAGTGTTTTACCGTCAGGATTATCTGGATGAGTTTAATATTATTTGGGACAAACAAGCTGAATATCATAAAGAACTTACTGATGAATTGAAGCAAGAGATACGTGATGTTGTTATTTTCTATCAACGCCGATTGAAAAGTCAAAAGGGATTAATCAGCTTCTGCGAATTTGAAAGCCGGAAAATAAAGGTGGAAATTGACGGCAAAAAGAAAATCAAAACAGCAGGTAGCCGGGTTATTCCACGCTCTTCTCCGTTGTTTCAGGAGTTTAAAATATGGCAGGTATTGAATAATCTGGAAGTTTCGGGTAAAGGTAGAAAATCGAAAAAGAAAAAAGAGAATATGCCATCTCTGTTTTCCGAACAAGAAGATCCTTTGCTGGTATATGGGAAACGTGAATTGTATCAGGAAGAAAAAGAACTTTTAGCGGCTGAGCTTTCAATTAAAAAAGAACTGAAGAAAAACGATATTCTGAAACTATTGTTTGATAATCCACAAGAATTGGATTTGAATTTTTCATCGGTACAGGGTAACCTGACACAAGCCACGCTGTTTAATGCCTACAAACAAATAATTGAACAAAGCGGGCATGATATTGATGTTGAGAAAAAGACGGTAGCTCAAATACAGGAATCAGTAAAAGAAATTTTTGAGGGTTTGGGTATCAGTACCGGCATTCTACAATTTGATTCTGACACTGAAAATTTGGATAACAGTCCGATGTACAAACTTTGGCATTTGTTGTATTCATTCGAGGGGGACAATACGCCAACCGGCAATGGGAATTTGATAAATAAAATAACAGAACTATATGGTTTTGAAAAAGAATATGCGACTATCTTGGCAAACATAACTTTTCAAGACGATTACGGCAGTTTGTCGGCAAAGGCAATTCGTAAAATTTTGCCATATTTGAAAGAAGGGAATAAATATGATGTTGCTTGCGAATATGCAGGTTACAGACATTCAAAATCGTCATTAACCAAAGAGGAAATTGACAACAAAATATTGAAAGATAAACTTGAGATTCTTCCCAAAAATTCGTTGCGCAATCCTGTTGTTGAGAAAATTCTCAACCAGATGATTAATGTGATAAATGCGATTATTACAGATCCTCAATTAGGAAAACCGGATGAGATTCGTATTGAATTAGCCCGCGAACTAAAGAAGAATGCTAAAGAACGGGAGGAATTAACAAAATCGATAGCCGAAACAACATGGTTACATGATGAATACAGGAAAATACTCTCACAACCGCCGTTCAACCTTTCTTATATAAGCCGTAATGATATAATTCGTTATAAATTGTATGAAGAATTGAAAGATAACGGCTATAAAACACTATACTCTAATACATACATTCCACAGGAAAAAGTTTTCAGTAAAGAATTCGATATAGAGCATATTATTCCACAGTCCCGTTTGTTTGATGATAGTTTTTCAAACAAGACATTGGAATTGAGGAGTATCAATATAGAAAAAGGGAATAAGACCGCTTATGATTTTGTGAAAACCAAATATGGCGAAGATGGCCTGGAAGAGTATGTAAAGAGAATTGAAATACTGTTTAAAGAGAAGAAGACCAAGTTAAGAAAGCTCAAAATGCAGGAACCAGATATTCCTGATGGCTTTATAGATCGTGATATTCGCGATACGCAATACATTGCCAGGAAAGCAAAAACGATATTAGAAGAACTGGTGCGCAGAGTTGTTTCTACAAGTGGCTCTATTACAGATCGTTTGCGGAAAGACTGGCAACTAATTAATGTGATGAAAGAGTTGAACTGGGATAAATATGATAAACTGGGATTGACTTACTATGAAGAAAATCACGAAGGTAAGCAACTGAAACGAATAAAAGACTGGACAAAGCGTAACGACCATCGCCATCACGCCATGGATGCTTTGACCGTAGCATTCACAAAAGAAGCTTTCATTCAACTGTTCAATAATATGAATGCGAGTTTAAAACCCAATTCCAACGAATATGCGCTGAAAAATTTATATATTGAAAATGGTTATATGAAACCTCCAATGCCATTGCCGGAATTCCGGACAGAGGCAAGGCGTCATCTGGAAAATATCTTGATTTCAATCAAATCCAAAACCAAGGTTGTTACACAAAATATTAATACGACTAAAAAAACGGGAGGGACAAATAAAAAAGTGCAGTTAACTCCGCGCGGACAATTACACAATGAAACTATTTACGGTAGCTATCAAAAGCCAGTTGTAAAAGTGGATAAGAAAACAGGCAAAAAAGAAGTGAGTTTTGAAACAGTTTACACTATCCGTAAAGGGGTTTCGCATGATTTAAAAATTGACAAGGTCGTAGACAAAAAGATACAGAAAGTCTTGCAATCGCGCCTGGATGAATATGGCGGAGATCCTAAAAAAGCATTCTCTAACCTTGATGAAAAACCAATATGGCTGAATGAAGAAAAAGGGATCTGTATAAAGAGGGTAACTATTTCAGGCATCAGTAATGCAGAGCCATTGCATGATAAACTCGACAAAGAAGGCAATTTGATTTTAGACGAAAACGGCAAGAAGCAACCTGTTGATTTTGTGAATACAGCGAATAATCATCATGTGGCAATTTATCGTGTGCCTGTTCGTGATAAGAAAGGTAACTATGTATTTGATGAGCACGGTAATCAGAAATACGAATTGCAGGAAAAAGTAGTGTCATTTTATGAGGCGGTAGCTCGTGTGAATGACGGATTGTCTGTTATAGACAAAAGTTATAGGC
>OGZT01000793.1_pt1 | contig 24088 bp, 11 predicted proteins | sample 1576891 | NCBI WGS metagenome assembly OGZT01 (sample SAMEA3541521, study PRJEB24748) | human gut metagenome | biome: human gut; feature: human-associated habitat; material: faeces | place: China | collected 2012 | reverse complement strand
GCCATATGAATTTTTATAATGTTAAAACGGTGTAAAGTAAAACTGTATTAAGTCAATCTCCCACACACAACCGCGAATTAATCGTCCAACCAGTTACAATGTATCCAAATTCGCCAATATTGTATACAATTCGCCTTCCATCTTTTTCCACATCTTATGGTGGCTAAAATGAATACATTTTGGGCTATAGGAAATCTTTATTATGATTCTGCCTTGCAGTTAATAAACTTATATGAAAACAATTAGCCCCCAAGAAAGGAGGATTTGATCCGTATTTCAGAAAATGCCTTAGTGCACTATCAGAAAGTATTTTTAGTAATTGTCTCTGATAATTCTAAATTAACGGTTATTAAAAGTGGTAAATACGAAACTAAGAGCGAATGTGATTGCATGAAAGAAGGCTCAGCTTCATCCGCTCATTTGAATAGGAAGATAAAAAAAATGCCACAGGAAATAATCCACTCTCACCGGACGTATGACCGACCGATCATAAAGGAGTATTGATTACATTCAAATGCAAATAAGATACATTGCTTTATTAGCTATTTTCAGTATACTGGCAATATTGCCAATATACTGAAAATAACCGGAAATACGGTTACCGAATAAACTTGCAAACCAAATTATCAGTCTTATTTTCTATAGCGCAGAAGTATATGCCCGGAGAAAGAGTATTTACAGATATTATGTTATTCTCAACCCGGCCTGACTTTACAATCCTTCCATTCGCGTCACAAATCTTATAATTTTCAGCAGAATCGCCGGATATCAATATATAGCCATTGGAATAAGATGCTTGAATCATTTTGTGGATAGTATTCAAAGACACACCACTTCCTTCCATATATTCATAAGCTCCAATAGTTGCATGTCCATTCATATCACGATATCGCCCTGTCTGGTCACGCTCCAAAATAGTATATAAACCTGCCCCACCATCCAAGTCAACCAAAGTCATATAGAATTCATTTAGATCTCTCTTTGCCAGATTATTTATTGGAACCGTACCATAGGCCGGATTTACCACATTGACTGTATAGGTATTACCTCCATTATTTTTCACACGAGCTTCAAAACGGGAATCAGCCACAACACCGTCAAGTGTTTTCGCTAACTGAGAAATGCCGGTAACATAGTCTGCCGCCATAATATCTGTACTACCCAATTTTATACTGGCATTATCAACAGAGGTATATAAATTATTTTTTCCTATACAATTCATGATATTCTCTTTTTCATAACGAATATCTCCGACACCACCTGTTGAAAAATTACCGGCTATAATATTGTTATACATAAAAGCCGATCCTGCAACAAGCTGAATAGCAGCACCCTTAAAAGACACTCCATTCGAGGTATCTTCACACACGTTTCCTACAACCGTATTATTAACCAATGCTATTTTTGCATCCTGACCCGGATGGAAATAAATTGCACTACCTCCCGGTAGATCATTAACTGTTGTTCCCGAAAAGATTATTTTATTATTTGCGAAAGTGTTGTTGATAAATGTAAACTGGCTGTTAATTGTCTTGCTTAGAATGGAAATACTACCATATATGGAGGATTTATTATTCACAAAACTATTCCCATAAGCATAAATCTCCGTGCTTTTATCAATGAATAATACCGCTCCGGAGTCAGCCACATTCGATTCAAAATTACAATTCAATATATTCGTTTTCCAAGAGTCAGCTTTTATATACACAGCTCCACCTCCCGTTCCAGTATTATTTTTGAAAATACAACTATCCATTTCCAGATTTCCTGCCGATTTTATAGCTCCTCCGGGGGCCAACGAAAAATTATTAGTAAAAATGACATTTTTCAATTTCATCCCATAACCGGCACTATAAATTCCGGCACCTTTCACAGAAGAAGCATCATCCTGATAGGCATTACATAGTTTAAAATTCTCAAGATACAGATAATAGGGTTTATATACATACAAAAGCCATTTACAATTATCCGTATTTCCGCCTACTACTTTTCCTGTCTCATCAAACACATCATTTCCACTATAGTCGCCATCGAGTGTCGTGTAACCAACGATCTCTCTAAAATGAGTATCATATCCGCCGATAATATTCATTGTACGCTGAACTTTCAAAAAAGTACTCCGCTGAATATTATCAGGAGCCTCTGTGAAAAAGGTTCCTTCTGTAACCCGCAAAGTATCACATGACTGTGCAATGCTCAGAGCTTTATTAATGGATCTAAACGGTGAATGAATAGAACCATTATTAGTATCATTTCCCTCAATACTCACATATATATTTTGTGGAAGAGAAGCCGGTTTTAATGCAACAGAAACAATTACACAAAAGTGATCGGAAGGAGTGACACCTCTTCCGTAATCTTCGGTAATCACTTTATAACTCTTGATATCGGCCAACCGGCTATAAACATAGTCGATACGTTTTGTATCAGAACGATTAGGATCCCATCCGGAATAGGTTCCCTCCGGTCCAACCAAATCAATACCGGTTGTCAGCCTGCTATCATCAAAATAGGCCCCCATAATGTAATGCACGCCCCTTTCATTAGCTCTTGCATTCAAGTCGCCTACTATAAACACCGGATATCCCTGCGATAACCGGTTCATCATCTCTACATTAATACGTGCTCCTTCCCGGCGGGCAACGACTCCATTGTTATCTAAATGCGTAGAACAATAAAAAAATATATCCCCTGTTTTTTTATCCCGAAGTTTTGCCCAGACAGATACACGTTTATGCGTAGCATCCCAAGCAATTCCCGGTAACTCCGGATCCGGAGTTAAAAAATAGTGTCCTTGGTCCAGCATATCAAAGTCTGCGGTTTTAAATGCTACGGCAAGGCGTTCTCCCAGACTCTCTTCCGCACTTTCACGCCCCCAGACAGTCATTGTGTATTCCGGTAATAGTTCTCTGAGATCATGCTCCTGAGTTTCATTAGCAATCTCCTGGATACCAATAATATCAAATTTGTTGTCAGCAATAATTTTTGCAACATATTCCTTACGATTGGCCCAGTCTTTCGAGTCGGTCAATGAGGAATTGATACAACGGATATTATAGGTACCTACTCTGTAATCCTGAGCATCAACTCTTTCAACATGGCAAATCAGGAATAATGAATAACATAATATCGTCAATTTTAGAATAGTAGTTTCTTTCATTCTTATTGATTTTTATATAATACCCAAACAAAAAAAGGAAGGGTATCCTTTTCGGACACCCTCTTTAGCATTATAACAACTATTTACTTTTTGATAAAGCGTTGTACTTTTTCACCGACTCTAACAGCATATATACCTGCACTCAGACCGGATACATCTATTGTATTTCCAAATCCATTGAGCATAACAATTCCGCTTCTCAAATCAATAACCATATAATCAACCTCCGCACCCTTTATCTGTAAGAAATCGGTTGCTATAGAAGGATAAACTATCAATTTTTCCGAATCATTCGCAATGGCATTTTTTATACCTGTAGCTTTTCTTGCTTCAATCTTAATTTCATCAAAATGCCACATCGGTGCCAATGACTGAATTTTTATCGTATGGCGTCCTTTCGATAAAGCTACATTCGCATAGTCAGGTTTTATGTAAGCTGCAAGCGACTCATCTTTACTCAAATCCATCAGTTCTTTATACAAATCGCTTTTATAATAAGTAGACCATACATTCATTGGATTACCATGATCCGGATCACCAGAACGGGGATTGGGGTATACAAATAACGTATCGCTATTCACAAGATTTCCATCTTTCGTAATCTGAGTATTCGTCCATCCGGAAAGAGGATCAGATGCTAATGCTGCATATTCTAATTGTGAAAGTCCGGCATTTTTCGGATATGAACTCCAGTTAGATGCCAAATTACTATCATCAAGAGATAATACCACGCCAGCACAATACCGTTTTACCCAATCTTCACTCATTCCATCTATTACATAACCACCATCCTGACGAGATTTTCCATATTTACCTGTACCTCCGGAAACTCCCGCATAAGCAGACCAGTGAGAACCTGCCTTTAACGAAATATCCACAATACAATCTTCAGGAACATCAAACGTATATTCAAGCCATGCGCCCCAATTCTTTTTGGCATTCTCTATCGTTATTTTATTTGAAGTTTCGTCGATATATTCTCCTGAATAAGTACTCCAGGTTGCACCATTGGGACACATGTTCTTTACTGCACGTCCATACCAATCGTCCTTATGACCATTGCCAAGAGTCCATGACTGAAAAAATGCACCGTCATCCTGCCATGAAATATACAAATCAGCATCACTTTCACGATATTGATTGGCACCACCACCGATCGGAGAATACGCCTTACGATTATTTATCCAATATTCATTATAATCTTCGGCTTGAATATAGATAGTATTGCCTGCTTTTACTTCCGGCATAAACCACTCACTGGCAAGATCGATATAATTAAATGAAACATATTCATCCTTTTTCAAATTCTCGAATATAACCTTAATATAGCGAACCTCTCCTTCAAATGCTGCTCCTGCTGAGATTGCAGCTGTATCACATATCACCCGGCTATCATCATCAGGTGCCGTCTTAAATGTAAACGTAACCGACTCACCATTTTCACCTTCAAGAATGACTTTAGGAACAACATGGGCAACTCCATTGTTACCGGTTCCTGAAATATATTTCAAAATAGCTTGCGATACATAAGGTTGTTCTCTGGTTCCGGCTTGAGTTTTTAAATCACGAGTCCATATTACAGGCCCATTACCATCGGCAATAATACCAAATAATCCCGCGTCAGCTTCACCAGTACCACCGGTTACCGTCCATCCGTCAGACTCCGGATTATCACCCATTGTAAACCCGAAATAGTCTTCTCTATGAGCAAAGACACTCGTTGCTAATAAGCAACATAAAACAAGATGTAATAATTTCAATTTCATAATCTTTTTGATTTTAGTTAATAAATATCGCAAATGTAGCCGATCGGCATATTTTCGCCTTTCCGTAATGTTCCAATTTTCTAAACATTTGTTTCAAATACACTTTTCGGCTAACTCTTACTCATTCTGAAAAATAAATTAATGACAATAATTCCGGTGAAGCCGGTTGCGGCATACATATAAAAAAGAAAACTTATCATTTATTCTACCACAAACTTTTGCATCCCTGATTTACCATCAAGCAAATATTTCACTATATAAAAGCCATCGTTCAAGCGCACTTCAGTGCAACTTCCCGATTTATCCATAATATATTTTATTATGCGTCCTGTAATATCAAAAATCTGAATGAAGACATTCATCGACCGGTCATAAGAAAATGTTACATTTTCACCCAATCTGAATATGTCAAATTTCGTATTATCTACTTTAGCATGGGATATTCCGGTAGGTAATGAAGAACCTTTGTAGCGATAGTTAAAACGACCATCGGGAGCAACATCACCGTCAGAGATAAAAGTCATGATATCCGGATTATTATCCGTGATGTTATCTGCCCATTTAAAATCGATATCACAATCTTTTGTTAATCCTAATGCAGATTTAGGTATGCACAAATGCATCTCATTTCCTGATACCTTAAAATCTACGGAGGCTACGACTTTCCACTCAAATTTATTATTGACATTCTTCATCAATGAATATTTTCCATTCGACGCATCTTTATAAACCATGTAGTCGTAACCACCCCAACCTGTGGTATAACAAGTATCGGTGTTCAGGAATAAGCGCATCCAATATTTGGATGTTTCAAAATCACTCAATGCTTCCAAAGTTTTCACATAGAAATATAAATTGTCCGCATCCTTAGTCACTTTCGAGACTATGATGTCATTCGTTTTCCGGTCAAGTGTTTCAGGCGTTTGAACCGCCGATCTATATACTGCATCGCCCTTTTCATCTCTATACTCCACTGATTCCGCATTCCATTGGGAAAAATCTCCGGCTATATCTATCGGGATATTCACAGTAGGTACAGGTATCTTATTGACTCCACGATATTTACGTGCATTGGAGACTAATTGAAGATAATAGTTATCACGTATCAGAGGGTGGGTGGAAGGTTCCAAATCGCGACTGAACTCTGCATTATAAACATCAACAAAATAACTTTCTCCGATTGCCGGAGTACCACCTGGACGAATATCTCCAAATTCTTTCTCACTGCGAACCACAAAACGTTGGGCTATCCATTCATTAAACTGAGTAACCATTACAATCGGAGGATGTACGGCAATAGCCTGATTCCACTGTTCCTGAAAATACAGCCCATAAGGGGTCTCCTTACACAATCCATATTTATCATAAGCAGGTTGTTTCCCATTATGATAACTTTTCCCCACCTTTGTAGTAGCATGTTGAGCAACACTTACCGAAATTTGTTCGGTCTTCTTGACAGTATTACCCAAAACACTATTATAAGTATTTGTCCATCCGGGCTTCTGTGGATAAAACTCAAGCCAGGACCATTCGTCAGCTTTTGCACCTTTCATCCATGCCCAGGAATTACGGAATGTGAACCGGTCCATCAACCCGGGAACCAACGTTACCGATATTTCAGCCTTATCTCCCAGCAACAACGGTTTTCCCTCGTATTCATACCAGTATTTATCATACTTGGAGTCTTTGTAGAATTGGTTATATATATTCTCGGCTGTTGTGGCAGGATTTGAATGTACCATAAATGCAAGTTTCGGACTCTTCATTCCTAAAGCTTCACGCCTATCTATCTCCCGCATTATAACCTCAACCCTTGTGGGATAATGGAAACTATTCGTTGCATCAAAAAACAGGAAGTCTACCCCCGCATCCACTAACATCTGAATATGTTTGGCCACAACATATTTATCGCCTGCCGTATAATATCCTAACCAAGGCTTATATCCCCAATGAAACGTTTGTTCTGCTCCCCAATTAGGGTTTTCAAGGTTTTCATTCAACAGTTCCGTAATATCTTTTCCAGCCATGGTATGCATTCCGTGCCAGATGTAATAAAACATTCCGATAGTACAGTTCTTATCAACCTCAGTACGGGTTACACCTGCATCAGAGGACGCTACGTTCCTACCTAATTCATCAACAGCTACCCAAGTATCCGGATAGGTCTCCCATGTTTGGGCCTTGACTGAAGTAAGTATAGACAGCAGACCTAATAATGTTAAAAAAGTATCTCTTCGTTTATTCATTTTTATAATAGTATTTACCGAATTATTTCAATTTTCAAAATCAAAACATTCTATATATCCGGACATGTATCAATTATTCCCAACCGGGATTCTGAAAGTTCTGCCCTGTGTGCATTTTTAAGCGAACGACCTCTTCGCCCGGAATGGGAAACCGCAGGTATTTATCGGAATATGAATTCCGTCGGCTGACAACAAAACGCTCATACCCTCCCAAAGGGATTGATTTCATTCCGGTAACAATCCGATCGGTACTTCCCAGAATCATCCAACGACGAACGTCATAAAAGCGTTGCTCCTCGAATGCAAATTCTACCAACCGTTCGTTGCGCACCCTCTTTCTAAACTCCTCTTTCGAGAGCCCGTAAGGTATTTTAGGCATTTTTACCCGATCTCTAACTGTATTGACAGCATCTACAGCCTCATCGGGAGCCAATAAATCCGCCGATTCATTAAGTGCTTCGGCATAATTGAGATATAGTTCAGCCAAACGGAAGATACGAAAGTATCCATCATTGTTTCCATTACGGTTGGATGTTGGATTATTGAATTTACGCAGGTAATACCCCGTACGGGTATTTCGTTTACTACTGCTCGACAACGCACAATTTCCCCCTTCAAAGGTTTCAACAAATTCGCTCCCTCCTACTTTAAAAGGCGCCCCATCAAAATAAATGCTCGCCGCCAGACGCGGGTCACGATTGGCGTAGGGGTTGTTTTCGTCGTAAAGCTTGGCATCCGGATTGAGAATGGGTTGGAGGTGGTCATCATCGGCATAACCGAGTATCGGCGATTGCCCATCGATAGTTTCATACCGATCAACCAGTTCCTGTGAAGGACATGAACCCGCGCGAGTCTGCCCTACCGTAACCGGTAGTCCACAATACCCCCAGACCGATAATTGATTCGGTCCGGTCATTATTGTCTCGGGATCTTCTTGCCCTCTCACATCGGCAGCTGTCATAAAGTACAAATCGTAAGGGCCATAGGCCGTTGAAAGCGACTCGCCCTGAGGGGCCACTTTATAAAGAGAGTATCCATTGTCAAGACAACCGTCAAGCGCTTCTTTTGTAATCTTTGCCGCTTCTTCCCAATCCAATGTGCCGTCATTATTCAACGGACTGGCTGCATACAAAGCGGCCTGAGACATGACAGCTGCAGACATGGCTTTACTCCAACGGTAGCGATCTTTATCGGAACTTCCGGAATGCCATCCCATCGTCTTATTATCCATAGCAACACGGCAATCGGAAATAATTTGGCGCACACACTCAGAAAAGGTAGCCCGACTTAATTTTGAGTAATCATAATCATCTTCGGAGGCATTATCAAGAATAAGAGGTACACCTCCATAGTTCTTAATCATCTGAAGATAATAGAAAGCTCTCAACCCGAATGCCTCACCCTTGTAACTTTCGCGCTGATCTTCCAAATGCATATTGGCCGTAGCTATGCGGGCAATCAGGATGTTGCATTTTCGGATGGGACTATATAAGCTCCACTTTTCGGGAGAAGCCAACGGATTGGAGAATGCCGAAACAAATCCGTTATTCCATTGAGACATTGCCCCATTGGTCACATCACACACATCGTGAGCTTCATCACAAGCCGATGACAGAAAGGTTTTATCGCTGTAGTTATCGCCTACATTTCTTGCAACTCCACCATAACAACTATTCATATATCCGGCAACAAGCTTCTGGTTTTGAAATATATGATCAAAATCTAATCTTCCATCAGGATAATCATCTATGGATGTACACCCGAAAGGTGCAATAGCCACAACGGCCAACATAATATATAATAATCTGTACTTTTTCATTTTATCCTTATTTATTTAGAAATTGAGATTCAATCCGAAATTAAACATTCTGTATGCAAACGAGTCTATGCTTGAACACTCCGGATCAAATCCTTTGAATTTAAGGTCAGTCATTGTAAGAAGATTCTGGCCCGTAACATATACACGGAATTGATTCATTCTCATTTTCTTAATGACTTTTTCAGGTAATGAATATCCGAGAGTAATATTTTTAAGTCGTAGATAATTAGCTTTTGACACAAAAAAGTCATTCGCGGTAAGACTTGATGATGAAGTAGATGTCAAAGCCGGATATTCTATTTTTTCTCCTGCAGCATAACGTTCCGGAGTCCATGCCGACTGATGCATCTTAAGATATACGCCTTGATTCTTATTTTCAAATACACCAAGGCCATTGTAAAGGGCATTACGCCCAGTCTCACCTTGCAACTGAATGTATAGATCAAAATTCTTATACGTCAACTGTACCGAAGCTCCGGCCATAAAATTAGGCATTGTTTTCACACCGTCGAGAGGCGCTTTATCACGTTCGTCTATGATGCCATCACCATTAAGATCTTTGTATATAAAATCGCCGATACGCGGGGCTGTACCCTGATAGGTAAGATTCCGTTTTTCTATCTCTTCCTCACTGTTAAAGAAGCCATTACCATTAGAATAGTCTATTAAATATCCAAATTTTTGGCCGATACTGTATCCGGTCTTACGGTAAGGATAATAATATCCAATGTCGGAATAATTAAGATCATACGCATCGACGATCTTATTCTTATTCCATGAAAAATCTCCAGTTACCGTAATACCAAGGCCACAACCTGCTTTTTTAGTATAACCAACTTCAATGTCCACTCCCTGATTCAATACTTTACCGAGATTTTCATATGGAAAATCACTGGAAGAGAAACCACTTAATTCAGGAATCAACTCACTTTTACAAAGTACACTCCGTTGTTTGGTTTTCCAATAGTCGACCGATAGATTCAATACATTGAACAAACTCAAATCAATGCCATAATTCTGCTGATAGGATTTCTCCCATTTTATTTTTGGGTTTCCTAAAGCTCCTTCAGTTACAAGAGCACAAGTAAATATACTATTTATCAATCCGGATCCATTGGCTTGTCTGATGTCGTCAGCATACAGATAACGGCTTGAAAAATTCCATAGATTATCATACTCAAGTGCCCCAAATGACACCCTGAATTTCAACAAGTCCACAATATCCTGATTCTTCATAAATGCCTCATTTGAAACAACCCAAGCACCGGATACGGTAGGTGAGAAATGAAATTGATTACCTTTCATCATCTGCTCCGAACCGGCATGAGTAAAGTCAAATTGAAGAAAATAGCGGTTATCATAACCGTATTTTGCGTGTCCTCCCAATTGAATACGATGAAACGGTAACAACCATCCTGAACTGTAATCACTTCCCAGCTTATCTTCCGCCAGATAATTCAGAAATGCGTCGACCGAGTGAACTCCAAAATTCCGACTGTATTCAAGCATTCCCTGAAAGTTCATGAAGTACACTGTTGAAGAAGATTTTGACCAACCTAAAGCCGTTTCAACATTAGTACCCAACTGAACCAGATCTCCATTTTCGTTTCTGACATAACGAGTGTAATTATAGGAGCCTTTCCGGGTTCCGGCATAATATGAATGGTATCCTACAATGCCTTTTATTGATAATCCTTTAGTCAAGGCACTTAAATCGACGTTAACTCCAAGATCAACATTTACATCTGTGGCAGTCTTCATACTAACCCCCTTATAATTGATCGAACCGTAAATCGGATCAGGAAAGTTCTCATTGGTTATAATCTTACCATCCTCTGACAGGGGACCTTCTACCGTATTCGGTGTGCTATAAATTTTATTTATGATCTTTTCGCCTCCTGTATCATTAACACGATATATACGCATATTCGTATTCAGAAATGCTGTCATAAAGCTGAACAGGTTTACATCTATATTAGAGGCCAATGTAAAGCGATTCTCATTATTTGCCGGATTGTATTTCTCTGTCCAATCTACTTTATACATTCCTTCTGTTCTGGCGTAACCGGCATTCACATAATAACGCACTTTGTCATTACCACCGTTCAGCTCTATGTTATAACGCTGAGAAGTACGCATGTCTTTCAGGAACATTTTACGCCAGTCATTATCAATTCCGGTTCCGTTGGCAAATGCATCAAGTTCGTTTTGATTAAAAGCCAACGGAAGTCCGTCATTAGACAAAGCTTCATTTCGCAAAATGGCATAATCATAGGAATGGAGCATATCCGCTCTCATTGTAGGCGCCTCTAAGGCATAATTCAGATTTACATTCACTTTAGTTTTTCCCGGATAACCTTTTTTGGTTGTCACAAGAATTACACCTTGTGCTCCAAGAGGTCCATATAAAGCTTTTGCCGCCGCATCTTTCAGGATACTAACAGACTCCACTGTTCTCGGATCAAGAGAGCTCAAATCGATTGTCGGTGCAGGTATACCATCGAGTACAATCAGGATTGCTTCTCCATTCATCGAATTCATTCCCCGAATATGCCCGTTGGCATATCCTGCAAGTTTTCCCTGAAGAGTTTCTGTAAGTCCTTGTGACTGCCACAGTTCTATCTCTCCACTCTTTACCGTACTAATAGCTCCGGTATAAGAGATGCGTGATTCTTTACGATTCAATGCAACATCCATCATTTCATCACTGCATGAAACATCAGGAGACAGCCTCACTGTTATTTCTGAGTCCGCTTTTATCGGTAATACCTCGTTTTTATAACCGATATAGCTACAAAGAATATGGCCACTCATTTTATCTGTATTTATATAGAACCGACCTTCCGAATCGGTCACTACGTATTCCGGAGAATCCTGGATTTTCACAGATGCTCCCTCGATAGGTGCTCCTTCCTTATCGCGAACAATACCTGTTAACTGAATTGTTTGAGAAGCAGCCTCATTTGTCCATATAAAAGAACAAACTGCAACGGCAACCATTACTATTTCTCTTATTATTTTCATAACTTTTTTTTTAAGACTTATTACCAACCATAATTCTGCCAGTTATCTCCAGTCAAATTTTCAAGTGAAGATGCATCGCTAATAGGAATCGGCAAGAAATGCCATTTAGCCTTATAGGATAGTTTACTGGGAGAAGTCCCGTCGGAACCAACAATAAAACGTTCATATACGATCTTACGTCCCGAACGTATCGCCTTCATGCCTGTACAGTATTTCTCATTTTCTAAATCCTCATCATTTCTTGTCCATCTTCTTACATCAAAAAAACGATGTTCCTCAAAAGCAAATTCAACCTGGCGTTCATGACGTACCAAAAGACGGGCCTCCTCTTTAGAAGAGGCTTTCACATCTACGGATGGATCAAATCCTGCACGATGCCGGATTTCATTTACAAGTTGTAACCCTTCGTCTATATGTCCGGCTTCGACTGCCGCTTCGGCAAGATTCAAATAGACCTCGCCTAAACGATAAAATTTCCATTTACCATCTTCTCCGGGCATTCCCGAAAAAGCATTCCAGTTACGATATTTATTCATATAATAACCAGTGCGCGTATATCTACGATCATTATCGCGAAGTTCACAATTTCCACCGGAATAAGTTTGTATAACAGAATTAGTACTACCAACATATATATGCGCTCCATTATAAATGACAGTTGCATAAAAGCGAGGGTCTCTCCCTTCGTAAGGACGTTCAGTATCGTATCCCGAATTCTCATTATAATTCGGTTGCAAGTGTACCTCATCAAAATATGGCTTCTCAATATTTAAAATAGGTTTTCCCGTTTCTAACATATCATATGCATCAACCAGCTCTTGTGAAGGAACATCGCCCGCCCGGTAATTACTCTGTATAGGCATACCCCATACCCACCACATTTTATGGTTATCTTTAATACTTCCCCAGATGGTTTCACGATCAACCGGATTGGCTCCACCACTACCGTTTTGTGCAAAATACTCACCATAAGCACAGGAATACTCATCTGTTTGCATCTTCGTATAAAGCTCATAGCCGTTTTCCTTCAACTTCCCGAGACATTCTTTATTCTTTTCATACGCATAATTCCAGTTGTCTTCTCCCCCGCAATACAAAGGACTTGCAGCATATAAAGCAGCTTGCGAACATATAGCAGCAGCCATGGAACGAGATAATCGTCTGAATTCACTACTATTTACAATTCGCCACGGAAGCTCTTCATATTTCAGCGCCTCTTCACAATCTTCTACAATGAATTTCAAACACTCCACTGTTGTGTTCTTTTTCAACGTTGAATAATCTACATCATCAGGAAACGGTTCACTAACAATAGGAACTGCACCATACCATTTCACTAACTGTAGATAATAAAACGCCCGCAACACATGAGCCTCCGCTGTCCATCTTGCCCGATTGACTTCACTATCAACTGTTGCAGTAGGTATATGCTGGAGAAAAACATTTAATATTCTGATTGACTTCCAATACTTTGTCCAGTAACTACTATCAAATTGATCATTATACTGAGTTTCGAATATATTCTCACGAGCACTGCCTTGCCCTTTATAAGCATTTACAGCTCCGGTACCTTCGACATCATCACATGACCAGGACTCATCACTCAATGCCGATGGCAGGTTGTCAAACCAATAATACCATGACATCTTATAAGGTATGGCATCAAATGCAGTACTGAAATATGCAGGAACATATTCCGGATTAGAAAAGACCTCTTCTATAGTTAAACGTCCGTCAGGAATAATATCCATTTCACTATTGCAAGAACTCAATGGGAACATCAATAAGATGAATGCCGACGTATATAATATTACCTTTTTCATATCTTCCGAATATTAAAATTGAAAATTTATTCCACAACTAAAAGAGCGCATAAGTGGATAATCGAGAACAGAAGTTTGTTCCGGGTCAAAAGCTTTTGTAAGCAGATTTGTCCAAGTACACAGATTATCACCGGAAATATAGACACGCACATTGCTCATCTTTGCCTTCTTTATAAACTGAGAAGGAAACGTATATCCAATCTCTGCTTTTTTAAGGCGCATATAAGATGCATCCATTATATAGTAATCATTCTGCACATGGCTCGTAGAACCTGAGTTTGCCAAACGGGGATGCGTAATTTTCTCTCCGTTAGCATATCGTTCTTCCGTCCAGCGATTGTCACATATATCTAAGAAATATTTCGAGCCTTCTTCCTCGAACACACCACGTCCCGAATAGTATTTTGAGTATTGCCCTACCCCTTGAAACATGACTGAGAAATCTATTCCTTTGAACGAACCACCAACGCTGAACCCATAATTAATGCGCGGTACTAAAGAAGAATATTTAATCGGAGCCATATCTTTTTCATTGATAATATTGTCTCCGTTTAAGTCTTTATAGATAAAATCACCCGGACGCGGCATTCCTCCACCGGTCTCGTACAACAATCCGCTTTTAGCTACATCATCATTCGTATTGAAAAATCCGGATCCGTCTTTACCATGTTCCAAATCAACCGAACGATCGATCACATATCCCCAGTTTTGTCCTAAAGAAAATCCGGTATCACGATATCTGTAAGCATAATCTTTTGCCAACATAGCTTCGTCGGCCGAAATCACCTTATTTTTAGTATAAGAAAAGTTCCCACTGATATTAGCACTTAAGTGCTGAGTGAAATATTTTTTATAAGAAAGAGCAACCTCAAAACCTTTATTATTGATCTCTCCCATATTGACCCGCGGTAATTGACTTTGAGTCAGACCAGCTATAACCGGCACTGTTTTTCTCGCTATAAGGATATCGGTTCGATTTTCAATAAAGTAGTCGAATGTCAAATCCAAATCTTTCAACAAAGTCAAATCTATTGCATAGTTTTGTTTCCAGGCTGTCTCCCAATGGATATTTTTATTTCCTAACATTTTCTCGGAAATTTTTCCTCCATTTCCAAGTGATATAATATGGTTTACATCCACATGATAACTAATGTTATCCAAATACAGGAAGCGTGTTCCACCCAGACCATCATTTCCTACCTTGCCGACAGAAGCTCTTAGCTTTAATTTAGAAATGATCCCGTTTTCACGCAAATTTGCCATAAACGCCTCATTTGAGATGACCCAACCTAATGAAAATGCCGGGAAAAAGCCAAACCTCTTGGACGGTGCAAACTGTTCCGTCCCATTATAACCCATATTTACTTCCATCAGGTAACGACTGTCAAATGCGTATGTTCCGCGAACTGATAATCCTACCATATTATAAGGAATGTCTCCACCGTCAGCTTCACGCAAGTCCCTCTGGAAAAGCACCATTGCAGTCACGTCATGTTTTTCATTAAATGTCCGGTTATAATTCAACTGCATTTGCATATTCAAGAACCAATTGCTACTTGTGCTACGTCCCAGGCTCAATTGGTCATCCTCCTCATTATCCCCGTCAAAAGTATATATCGGTTCATCCAATCCGGATGGATGACGCTCATATTTATAAGTAACAAATCCTTTTAAAGCAGAAGTTATATTATTACTTCTTGACTCAAACGACACCAGACCTTTTGCGTTTAACCCCTTTGTAATAAAGCCAAGATCAACATTCAACGTACCAATGGCATTCACTCCCGAACGTGTCTGAAGTGAATATCCGCTACGATTCATATTTCCATACCCAGACTGTAGTGTCTGAGCCGGATCATGAACGACCTGTCCTGCCCTAACTTCGTGAACCAATACATTTCCCTCTGCATCTGTTCCATTTTCACGTACATTAAATCCGGCAACTGTAAGAGGTCCGGGTGATGTAGGACGCGCAGTTATCGCATCCCCCCACAATGCTTCCTGAACACCATTCGTTCCGTTTACCTTCTCAATGAAGCTTGACAAGTCAAAGGATGCCTTCACTCTGCTATTGAATGAATAGTCTATATTGGAACGGAAATTGTACCGGTTCATCTTTGCCTGAGGATCATATCCGAGTTGCGATTTCGGTTCGGTATTATACATACCTCCCTGATATACATAACCTGCATTTATAAAGTATTGCAATCTTTCCGAGCCACCCGAAATATCGACATTCGCTCTTACCATTGATGCATAATCTTTAAAATAAATACTTTGCCAATCGGTATTCGGATACCAATACCGGTCACTCACACTGGAAGGTCCCGAGCCATCACGCCAAGTATCGAACTTTGCTATTTCCTCAGCTGAAAATTCAGGAGCAGCCCCCTCATTAGCACGTGCCTCATTAAGCATTCTTACATAATCCCAGGAATCGCGACGGGTAGATTTTCTGGCAAACGACTGCATACTGTAAGCTACGGAAGGGTTGACAGATACCTTTCCTTTTTCCCCTCTTCGGGTAGTTATAAGAATTACACCATTGGCTCCGCGAACTCCAAACACAGCAGTAGAACTTGCATCTTTTAATACCGTTATGGCTTGTACCTCATTAGCATCTATTTCCCGAATGCTCTGCCGTGGAATACCATCCACAAGAATCAACGGACTTTTATCATTATAGGTAGCAGCTCCACGCAAAAACAGAGTTACATCATCTTTACCCGGAGCACCGTTAGATTGGATTGTTGCCAATCCAGGAAGTTTTCCTGCAATTGCTGCCGTTATATTCGGTGCAGCACTCTTTTTAATATCTTCAGAACCAATAGAAGCAATGGATCCTGTCACTGTAACTTTCTTTTGAGTACCATATGCAACTACAACAACAGCATCAAGTGACACCGCCGATACTTGCATTACAATCTTTACCTTAGAAGACTTCACAGGATACGTCATCTTCTCATATCCTATATAACTAATTTCCAGAACAGGATTAGGTGATGAAAGTTTCAAACTGAATACACCCTCATTATTAGTTATGGTAGCGTTATTCGTTCCTTTTTCTATTACTGTAGCCCCAATCAGACATTCTCCGGTTTCATCCACTACCACACCGCTTACATTTTTAATTTCAGCATATACTATTGCCGGAGCGAATAATATAAGTCCAATAAGCAAACAGACTCTACGTAGATGTTTCATTCGAAATTCAAATCTTTCAGAATTCATATACATTAAATTTTTCGGTTATTTTTTATTGTGCAAAGTAAAATAGTTATAAAATAAGTCATGTTGCTATTCGTTCTAACAATTTATATATTTGTTCCAAACTTATATTGGCTGTGTTTATTAGCGAACAACACAACTAAAACTTCCCGATATACAAACTATCGGAAACCATTATTTAAAAACCTTCTGAACAAATTCTGTAAGGTAAATACGCCAATTCAGCCAACCATGTCCTCCACCTGTTTCAAAATAAGTATAAGGGTAATGGTTCTGATCTAAAAATTTTCGATAATCACGATTCGGTCCATATAGAAAATCTGAATTACCAATTCCAATCCAATACAACTTGGGCTTCTTGTCAAATTGTATCTTCAGTTTAGCCTCAGCGTTATTATAAATATCACTGTATACGCCTTTTTCGGGCGTAATGGCAGCCGAAAACAATCCGATATAATCAAAAACATCCGGATACTGAGCAGAAATAAACTTAGCATGATACCCACCCATCGATAATCCGCAAATAGCACGGTGTGACTTCTTACGATATGTCCGATAATGCGTATCAACATAGTCTACAATATCGGGAAATGAACTTTCGAATGTCCCTTCCATTGTTTTTGGCAAGTCAGGTGTCGGAGGAATAAAACCAAGTGAAGATTCTCCGGGAGCTGCTTCCTGAGCCACATTCCCATTAGGTATGACCACAATCATAGGTTTCGCCTTTCCGGCAGCAATCAGATTGTCTAATATCTGGGTAGCCCGTCCCAAAGCCATCCATGCTTCTTCATCTCCTCCCGTACCATGTAACAAATACAGTACGGGATATTTTTTATTTGAACCAGCATCATAACCGGCAGGCGTATAAACTATAAGCCGGCGTTTCATATTCAAAGTCGGACTATTATACCATAAACGCGATACTGTTCCATGAGGCACTGCATTTACCTTATAAAGATTTCCGGGATCACCTCCCACAATAAAAATATTCATTATTGTCGAGACATCACGAATCATATATACATTAGATGGATCCAACATTCTCACCCCGTCGACAATAAAAAAATAGCTGTACAATTCTGAAGCCAATGCATCAGGAGTCGTAAACTCCCAGACTCCATCTTCATTTTTCTTCAAGTCCGCACTTCCGGTAGGAAAACAATCACTCCCAATTCTCACCTGAGCTACATGAGCTGGAGTCACCAAACGAAAAGTAACCCGGTTATCATCATGAATTTCAGGAGAAACAACGGCTTTCCCTTGAGCGAATAATAGCATGCAAACCATTAAAGCACTCGTTAACAAAAAAAATCTTCTCATATTTATTATTTTAAATCTTAATTACGCAATAAGCAGACATTACTTCTCATTTGAATACACTTATTACTTTCGCATAATTGTATCCATATTTATCATAAACCTGAGATAAATGTTTTAACCGCTGTAGGAAATCGCAATAATTCATCCGTTCGGACACTGACCATTGAACCTCAGACAAAGCTGCAAGTCTGGGTAACAACATGAATTGAACTCTATTGAATGTTGGTATATATTCCGTCCAAACATTTGCCTGAACACCTAATATATGAGATAACTTTACTGCATCAATCCCTTCGGGAATCGGATTTAAAGCATACACTTTGTCTATTGGCGTTACTTTCTCCTGATCATAATCAAAATAGCAGTGTGATGTCGGAGAAAGTATGGCATCATGCCCTTGATTGACTGCCTCAATAGCACCATTCATACCACGCCAGGAATGAACTGTCGCATTCGGACCTAACCCGCCTTCAAGTATCTCATCCCAACCAATGACTTTACGTCCTTTCTTTGCCAGGAAATTCTCTATCGATACCATTATATAGCTTTGTAATTTCTGTTCAGCTGAGTGTTTTGAATCCGGCACTATTCCCAATTCTTTTATTTTATCCTGGCATTTTTGACATTTTTGCCACCGTTGTTTGGGACATTCATCGCCACCAATATGAATATATTCTGATGGAAACAAGTCTACAATTTCGGAAAAGACATCATATAAGAAGCGCATTGTTTCCTGCTTTCCGGCACACAATACATCTGCCGGTCCGCCCCATACTTCACATACTTTATACGGACCACCCGTACATCCTAATTCCGGGTATGAAGCTAATGCTGCAGCTGTATGCCCCGGAATATCTATTTCAGGAATAATAGTAATATACCGTTCTTTTGCATAGTTTACTATATCGCGTATTTCTTCTTGCGTGTAAAATCCACAATGGGGCTTACCATCTCCCGTAGTTTGTGAGCGGCAAGAACCAACAGAAGTCAATTGAGGCCGCGACTTTATTTCAATCCTCCATCCTTGATCATCCGAAAGATGCCAATGAAATCGATTTACATTATGAAGTGCTATAATATCTATATACTGTTTTATCGAATCTGCCGGAAAGAAATGCCTTGCAACATCAAGATGTACTCCCCGGTAACCAAAGCGGGGACTATCTTCTACCTTGCCCGATGGAATCTCTATTTTATTGGCTTGTACAACCGGTAGTGCTTTCCGTAACGTCTGCATCCCATAAAAAACTCCTGCTGAAGAATTTCCTGTTATACGTATTTCTTTCTTGTTGACGGTCAAAGTATATTTTTCCGGATTACCGGATATATCTTTTTCCAATACAAGTTTTATCACATTGTTTTTCTGTTGTTTATCAGTCAATTTTAGTGTAAGGCCTGTAATGTCCAAAATATACTGTTGAAGAAATGAAGCATTATGTTCTTGACCCTCTTCATAATATATCTTACTTTTACCATTCAGAATGAATGGAGCGGACGAACCGACTTCAACTATTTGTGGAATGGGTATCACATTAAAATTAGCTTTCGGCTCAATTGCAAATACACTATTTAAACCGGCAAATAACAATATAACTGCTATGATTATACTTTTCATAAAATAGAATTATTGATTATCAACTTTGAATTTATATACTCCTTGCGGAACTTCGACCACGTAGTATCCGTCTTGTAAACCTGAGAATTTGATTGTATCAGAGGTTCGAACCGATGTGTTACTCTCGGTCACTTTCGAACCAACACTCGAGGTTACCGGAATATGTATCGTTGCGGTACTTCCTACCGGGACTGTCACATTCATTTCCAGGTTATTGCCAATTTGTTTAATCTCAGATATTACTTTTCCATAAGGTGTAATATGGGAATAGTAAATATCGGGGAGCTGTTTATTCAGAATTGGCTTTATAATAATATGTTTATATCCAGGTTTATCCACATCCGCATTCACTCCGGCAAGTATTCTGTAAAACCAGGTAAGCCCTCCTCCGAACATCGGATGATTATGAGAATCTCTTCCGTTCCATTGTTCCCATGTAACAGTGGCTCCTTGCTTTATCCAATTTCCGAAACTGGGAAAATCTTCCTGATTCATTGCGGCATATGCAATATCGTTAAGCCCATTCAATGCCAATGTTTCGAAGAAAAATTGCGTACCGTAAATACCGGTATTGAGATGATTGTTATATTTCACAGAGATTTCTTGTTTTAAAGTCTCCACAACATCGTCATACCGATCTTCCGGCACACCCAAAACCAAGGCATATACGTTACTTCCGAAATCGCCATAAGATTTAGCTTCTTCGTTATAAAACTTTTCATTAAATACTTTCTTTACATTACCGGCAAGCAGCGAATAATATTTGGCATCACCTTGTAATCCCATTACCCTGGCGGCTTTTGACGTAAAATCAGCACAACGCCATAAATAAAATGTATGTACAAGCTCTGAAGACGGATTGTCAAATGACGGAGCCCAATCACCTAAATTAAGCCAATAATTCGGTTGAGTCGAATTAAGATTAGAACGTTGTGCCAACATAGTACCATCCGGAGTAAGCCACGTAAGCATATAGCGCACTTGCTCCTTCATAGCAAAGTAATTGTCTTCTATCATTTTCTTATCGCCATAATGTATATAAAATTCCCATGGCATGATATTCATAGCAGCCCCCCAGGGGACTCCCCCTCCACAACCCGGCTGCCAGGGAGCTCCATTCGGCACATAACCAGTCTCTATATTTTGAACGTCCCTCATATCGCGAATCCATTTCTGATAAAAAGCAGCAGCATCAAAATTATGCATTACTGTAGCACATGCTACTTGTCCGTCACCGGTATATGGCGAACGCTCACGATGGGGGCAGTCACTGGCTATGCCACCGTGCATATTATCGATTTGGCTTTGCTGCCAAATCTGGTTTATTTTATTAAACAGCTCATTGGAAGTTCTGAATTCAGCATTAATTTCGACATCCGTATTCACAGCTTCCGCCGTTATATTTTTAACTGAAATTTCACGTATCCCCGATATGATGGCTTTACTAAAAACATACCATGTAAACCGGGGTGCATAATTTTCTTTTCCCGTTCCTTTAAAAATATATCGATATACCCCCAGCGGAGATTCACAGATATACTTAACATTTAGTGTATCTCCCCTGTCACCTTTAATGTCCTTGAAACGAATCCAACCGGAAATTTCTTTTGCAAAATCGACTTCATAAGTACCATCATCCAACTTCTTCAGCGATACAGGTTTTAGAACTTCCGTTATTTTATCTGTTGGAGCTGTATTTGCTGTCAATTTTCCATCAGGAGCTTTCCGATATACGGCATTTTTCCAGTCAGCATCATCACAGCCGACATTACACCAGTCCTTAATCTCCTTATTAGCATCATATACTTCACCGTCAAACACACCATCAACCAAAATTGGCGATTCTGTCACTTTCCAGGTATTATCCGTACAGATCATTTCTTTTGCCCCATCGGCATATATTACTTCTATCTGACATAAAAAACGGGGTGAACCAAACGGACATACCCAACTCGTAGAACAATCATAAAACCCATTTCCCAATATTGCTCCTGCTACGTTCTCTTTTTTATTGAGCATTTTTGTTATATCATAAGCCAGATACATGACACGATAATCCCGAAATTTGTTATCAATAGAAATTCCGTAATTCTTAATATCCTCCCGTACGCTATAATTCGTAAAATTGGGCACTAAATAATCATCCCCGACTTTCTCTCCATTCATATAAAACTCGAAGTATCCCAACCCCGTAACAAAAGCTTTTGCGGAAACAACATTTCCCTTCAAATTAAATGCCTTACGAAATAACGGAGCCGCATAACGCCTTTGTTTATACTCCACAGGACTGAGCACTTTTCTCGGAGCCTCCCCTTGCCAGGGAACTCCGATCCATTTTGCCTTCCATTCATCGGAACTCAAAAGCCCCATCCCCCAATAGGCCGGAGAACTCCATTCCGAAGCTTTCCCATTATTATCCCAAACCATCACCCGCCACCAATAATCTTTAGCCGACTGCAGCTGAACACCATTATAATTTATCAAATGCGAATCGGAAGATATTCGTTTTCCACTATCCCATGCATCGTACTCTCCTTTTACTAACTTTTCTTTTGAAGTAGACACCACAATGCGATATGCTTGTTGAGATAATCCACGATCGCGTGCCGAAGCCGCTTCATTTATCCAGGAGAGCCGTGGTGACAATGAACCAACAACTTTCGGATTATCCATATATTCACATTTTAAAGCCCCGGGAATGATTTTTCCAAAAGCCATCGTAGTGAAAGTAAACAACATCACTCCTAAGCAAAAAGCACCATATATGCCTCGTCTACCAGGAGCCTGAGACAATTTTATTCTAAATTTATTTATAACCATCGCTTAATTTTTAAATAATAAAGACATCTCTTTTCCATTGGGTTCTATCCTGAATATTCGACCGGAGGAGTCTTTACAGTCAACAAAGGTTCCTCCTTTACACGAAATCTTATACCCAAATGCTTTTTCTTTGGAATTAATATAAGAACTACAAATATCTGTGAAAGGTAACTTGGTTCCCGGCACAACCGAAAGCTCCAAATACCACTTAAAATCAGAGTGATTCTTGGTAATACACTTCATTCTAACCTTATCTTCATCAAATGCCATCATAAACGATGAGTTCGGCATATCTAAAGGCCATTCTACCAAAAGGCGTTCTCCTTTATGACTAATTTTCGGAGCTCCTCCCTTCGCTTCAACCATTTGATCATTCTCATTGGTATAAAAGAGCCGAAGCCCCGCCATTTTATGATCTGAACTCCACATATTTCCATCAACAAAAGGCAACGTAGTATATACACAAGTCGATGACGTACAAGGTTTGTCAATATAATCGGAAGCATATTTTTCATTAAACAGATGTATATCCCTGAATCTAAAAGAACTTCCTTCCCAAAGCAAATTTGCCCGATAATACTTACTATTGTACCATACCGTCTTCTTATCGTTTCCCTTATAATCAGTAAGTGCACTAATTGCCGTTGGCGGAGTTGTTGAGAAATTATCTTTATACCATTTTCCTGTTTCAGATAAGGTTTCCACACGAATTACATCATTTTTCTGTAATTCAGACAACAGTGGTATCTGAATTTCCAATCCCTTTTTCATTGCTCCCCAGGTAAACGAATTTTCTTGTCCGGCCTGAGTATATGAAAACGTCATACAGGGATCTTTAAACATAGAGTTAAAAAACCATTCCACCCAGGGTTTAGAACCACCGGCACCTCCATATACAGGTTCCAGGGTCACTACCCCTTGATAATTTCCACCTATTCCCAAGTCATATTGATAGATCGGGTCACTACCCAACATACGGAATACCGGAACTTGAATCTGGCCATTCTTCGTCTGTGCCGGCATATATGCATTCCTTCTGCTGGGATAATATCCTTGTCCCCAATATCCGCCCCACATTGTATACCCATCGGTACCTATCTGGTCTCTACAGTTACAAGATGCTACTATATGATATTTATCATACATGTACGCCAAAGTATGAGCATCTATAAACCAACAACCTATTGCCGTTGGATATTTACCGAATATTTCGGGGCACGTGTAAAAACCTGTGTTTTTGTTTGTTATTTTTTGCTATAAAAAATCT